>TARA_R110002073_G_scaffold44480_14_pt1 | contig 38325 bp, 35 predicted proteins | sample TARA_R110002073 | Tara Oceans TARA_R110002073 (sample SAMEA4397174) | marine metagenome | biome: Polar Biome; feature: [DCM] deep chlorophyll maximum layer (ENVO:01000326); material: water (ENVO:00002006), including particulate matter (ENVO:01000060) such as... | depth 40 m
CATCAGGGCTTCCTCGGCGCCACAGTCGAGCGCTTCGCGCAGCGCCAGCATCGAGTTGATGTAGTTGCCGTTGGCCTTGGCCTTGCACATCGAGATATTCACATGATGTCGCGTGAACGACGAGGTGCGCACCTTGATGCCGCGATCGCGGGCCTCGGGATCCATATAGGACGGCCACGACCAGGCGGCGATCATCACATGCGAACGCAGATTATCGGCGCGCAGGCCCATACCCTCGGAGCCATAGAAACACATGGGGCGCAGATAACCCTCCTGCAAACCGTTCTCACGTACCACGTCTTTCTGCGCCTGATTCAGCGTGTCCTTATCGTAGGGCATGGACATGGCGAGAATATGCGCCGAACGAAACAGGCGATCAGTGTGTTCCCTGAGACGAAAAATGCAGGTGCCACGATTCGGCGTGTGATAGGCACGCACGCCCTCAAACACCCCGAGGCCATAGTGGAAAGTATGGGTGAGCACGTGCACGCGCGCCTCGCGCCAGGGCACCATCTCGCCATCCATCCAGATAACACCATCGCGATCCGCCAGTGTCATGACCTTACTCCTGTCTTACTCACTCTGTGTATCCTTCTCATAGGGCGCAAACAGTTCCCGCCACTTTTTTATGACCGCAGCACGTGCGTCCACGAATTCATCAGCCTGAACAATATCGGGCTGATGCTGCAAAGAGAGTTGATGCGCTGCGGAACGGTAGGCCAGGTAGGCCTCCCGAAGGGCATCGCAATCGCGCTGCTCAAACAAACCTTCCCGACAGAGGGTCTCGAGAATGCGCACATTGTCAGACCAGCGCGCCAATTCAGGCTCGCGATGCGACCACGCCAAAACCGCATATTGCACCATAAATTCGATATCGACGATACCTCCGGCGCCCTGTTTCAGGTGAAATTCCCCTTCTGGCGAAGCATGTTCCGGGAGCAGGTGCTTGCGCATGCGGTCGCGCATCTCAACCACCTCCCGCGCCAGCGCGTCTGCTTCGCGCGGCTGGCAGAGTACGTCGCGCCGCACCGCGTCCACGCGCTCGGCCACCGCCACATCACCCGCCACGAATCGCGCCCGCACCAGCGCCTGGTGTTCCCAGGTCCAGGCGGATTCAAGCTGATAGGTGCTGAAGCCGTCCACGCTGATCACCAGCATGCCGGACTCACCCGAAGGCCGCAGCCGCAGATCAACTTCATACAGCTGACCCATTGTCATGCGCGCCTGCATGATGTGAATCATGCGTTGTGCGAGGCGCGTGTAAAACACCGCGTTGTCGATGCTGCGCTCACCGTCGGTCACGCCGGATTTCGCAGAATCGCAGATAAACACCAGATCGAGATCCGAAGTGTAGCCGAGTTCGATACCACCGAGCTTGCCATAGGCGTACACCGCGAAACCCGGTCCGGCTGTGGTACGGGCGGGTTCGCCGTGTTTACGCGTGAGATCCGCCCAGGCTACCGCGAGAACCTGTTCGAGGATCACCTCGGCGATGAGCGTCAACTTGTCACTCACCTGCATCAGGGGCAGGCGCCCAACCAGCTCGCTGGCGGCCACGCGCAGCACATGCGAGGCCTTGAAGTACCGCAATGCATCCATCTGCGCTTCGAGGTCGTCAATCGCCAGCCGCGCCACCTGCTGGCGCAGCTCCTCCTGCAACAGGGCTTTGTCGGGGGCCGTGTAGAGGCTTGCGCGATCGAGCAATTCATCCAGCAACACCGGGTTGCGCGCCATCTGCTCGGCGATCCAGGGACTGGCGCCACACAGAGTGACCAGCTCGACCAGCGCGGGCTGGTTCTCCATCAACAAGACCAGATAGGCACTGCGGCGCACCACCGCCAGAACCAGCGGCAGTACCCGCTCGAGGCACAGATCGGGGTCCCTCGCTTCAGCGCAGGCACCGAGCAGCAGCGGCATGAACTGCTCCAGGCGCTCACGGCCTGCTACCTGCAGGGTCATCACGCGGCCGTTCTCGCGCAAGGCATCGAGGATTGCCAGGCTGGCTTGAGGGTCGCGGAAACCCAGCCGGGCAAGCGCTTCGGCGTCCAGAGCCTCATCCCAGGGTGGCGCAGCCTGCGGCGCATCGGATTCTTCCTCCGCGGGTGCGATCAGCCCGGCGAAATGTCCGGCAACCCGCGTGCGGTGCGCATCCAGCCGCGCTATGAAATCCTCCCAGTGCTCGCACCCCATCACCGTTGCCAGTGCCTGCCGTGGGCGGTCTTCAAGCGGCAACTCCTGGGTCTGCTTGTCCTGGTAAGCCTGAATCGCGTGTTCGCAATCGCGCAGGAAAAGGTACGCGGCGCCGAGCTCTGCCACTACCGAAGCCGGCAAAATGCCGAGCGTCTCGCATTCGTGTAAAACGACCAGTAGCTCGCGCTGCTGCAGGCCGAGGTCACGACCACCGCGAATGAGCTGAAAACACTGGGCGATGAACTCCACCTCGCGGATGCCGCCATGCCCCAGTTTGACGTTGTGCTCAAGCCCGCGCCTGCGCACCTCGGCAGAGATCATCCGCTTCATGCCACGCAGGCTCTCAATCACGCCGTAGTCCACGTACTTGCGATAGACGAAGGGGCGCAGCATGGCCATGAGTTCCCGCGCCGCCCTGGCACTGCCGGTGACCGGCCTGGCCTTGATCAGCGCGTAGCGTTCCCAGTCCCTGCCCTGGTCCTGGTAGTAGGCCTCCAGCGCATTGAAACTATGCACCAGCGCACCACTTTCACCGTAGGGACGCAGACGCATATCCACGCGAAACACAAAACCATCGGCGGTTAGTTGATCGAGCGCAGTGATCAGGGCGCGGCCTACGCGGGTGAAAAACTCCTCATTGCTCAGGGAGCGCTCCCCGCCACGGGTCTCGCCCGCCGCCGGAAATACAAACACCAGATCGATATCCGAGGAGACATTCAGCTCGCGCGCGCCCAGCTTGCCCATGGCGAGCACGATGAGTTGCTGGCGCTCGCCAGTCTCGCGGCTGCAGGGTTCGCCAAAGCGCGGCTCGAGCTCTGCCTGCACCTGCTCCAGCGCTTCGGCGATGGCGGCCTCGGCGAGCAGCGAGGTATCACGTACCGTTTCCAGTGTGTCTGCCAGGCGGCAGAGATCGCGCCAGACGATGCGCAGCATGTGCCACTGACGAAAACGCCGCAGACCCGGCAGCAGGTCTTCGCCCTGCGCGTTGAGTCGTTGCCTGAGATCATCCAGAAAAAAGTTCTCTGGCAGCGATGCGTGCAACTTTCCACTTTCCAGCAACTGCAGCAATAGCTCGCCGCGAGAGCGCAGCTGGTCGACCACAAACGCGCTACAGGCGAGCACGCGCGCCAACTCCGCCTGCACGCCCGCAACCTCAACGGCGGCCTCGAGCTGCTCCGCGAGAGGTTCGCCTGCTCGCTCAAGTATATGCTGCCAGGCGAGCTGCGCTTCGGCGGCCAGAGAGCCGGGAAGTTGTGAAACGTCCAGTGGCATCCGTACTTTCAGCTATCCAGAGGCGGCGCCACGCGCATCACCTCTTCGATGGTTGTCTCGCCACGCGCCACGCGCTGGGCACCGCTCAGCCGCAGGGTCTGCATGCCCTCGCGCATGGCCGCTGCGCGCAACTCGGCGGTATCGATCTGCGGCCGGATCAGGGCCTGCACGGCCGGGCTGTTCACCAGCACCTCGTAGATACCCTGGCGGCCTACATAGCCGGTATTGCGACAGGCCCGACACCCCACTGGCCGGGCCAACTGCGCGAGAGCCTGCATGTCAAAGGGATGGATGAGCTGCTGCCACGCATCCAGGTCGACCGCGTCGAAAGTTTTGCACTGGGGACACAGAATTCGCACCAGACGCTGCGACATGATGCCGCGCACCGTGGCTCTGACCAGGTAGGCCGGCACGCCCAGCTCGAGCAAGCGCGATATCGACCCGGGAGAATCGTTGGTGTGCAGGGTGGATAACACCAGGTGGCCGGTGAGCGCTGCCTGGGTTGCCATGTTGGCTGTTTCCAGGTCGCGAATCTCTCCCACCATGATGATGTCGGGATCCTGGCGCATCAGTGCGCGCACGCCCGACGAAAAGTCGAGCTTGATGGCATGGTTCACCTGCATCTGGTTGAACGCGCCCTCCACCATCTCGATGGGATCTTCAATTGTGCACACATTCACCTCCGGCTGCGCAAGCTGCCGCAAGGTGGAATACAGGGTGGTGGTTTTGCCCGAGCCCGTGGGGCCGGTAACCAGCACGATACCGTTGCCGTTTGAGGTCATCCTGTGCCAGTTCGCGAGATCGGCATCATTCAGCCCGAGTTCCTCGAAGCTGCGCTGCAGGAGATCCGGATCAAAAATCCGCATCACCAGTTTTTCACCAAAAGCCGTGGGCAGCGTGGCCAGGCGCAGCTCCACTTCATTCCCCTGGGGGCCGCGAGTCTTCAGGCGGCCATCCTGCGGCCTGCGCTTTTCCGCGAGATCCATGCGCCCGAGAATCTTGATGCGCGAGGAGACCGCGGCGCCTACCTGCGCGGGCAACTGGTAGACCGAATGCAGCACTCCATCAATACGGAAACGCACATTCGACACCTCGCGCCGCGGCTCAATGTGAATATCACTGGCGCGCTGATCGAAGGCGTACTGCAGGAGCCAGTCAACAATATTGACGATATGCTGATCGTTCGCATCGGGCTCCTGGGTGGAGCCCAGTTGCAGCATCTGCTCCAGGTTACCCAACTCGACGCCGCCGCCCAGGCGATCGCTCGCACCAGCGCCGCGAACCGAATGCGCCATGCCGTAAAAATCTGCCGTGTGTCGGGCGAGCTCGCGCGGATCTGCCAGCACCCGCCGAACGGGTTTGCGCAGAGTATGCTCGAGATTGCTCTCCCAGCCGCGTATGTACGGCTCGCTGCTGGCAATTACCACTTCGTCGCGGTGCACCTCCACAGCGAGTATGCGATGCCGTTCGGCGAACGCCCGCGACATGACTTCGGCCACCGCGGGCACGTCGATGCGCAACGGGTCTATTTCATACACCGCCTGACCGGTGCGCTCGCCAAGCCAGCCCAGCAAGGCATCCATATCAAGCACCACCCCCGGATGCGAGGCATGCTCCAGGCGCTGCTCTGCCAGATAGACCAGGGGATGCACACGAATGGCGACAGAGTGGTTGACCCGCGCCATGTCGCGCTCGCCGATCATGCCATCCTCAAACAGCTCGCATGCGAGCGCCGCCAGACTCAGCCTATGTTCCCTGTTGCGTTCATTGATGCGAGTCGTCATGTGTACAGACAGCCTTTCTGGAGCGTTTTCCGGCGCGTGCGTCATGCTATCACAGGGTCCGGCGGACACGCTTGGCGATGAGCCCGAGGTTGACTAGACTGGGACATGTGCGGGCAAACCGCCCCACCCAGGCCAAGCGGAGCAAGCATGCCCTCTTCCCACCAGCTCATCATCGACCAGTTGCAACAACTGGTGGGCTCTCCCTCAGTGAGCTCAACCGACCCGAAATGGGACCAGGGCAATCGGGGCGTTATCGAACTGCTTGCAAGCTGGCTTGCAGACCTGGGTTTCACCACGGAAATTCTTGCGGTTAACAGCGACGGCAGCAAGGCCAACCTCATCGCCACACTCGGGAGTGGCCCGAGCGGGCTGGTGCTGGCGGGACACACCGACACCGTGCCCTTCGACGAGGGGCGTTGGCAGTCAGACCCGCTGCAGCTGACGGAGCGCGAAAACCGCCTGTTTGGCCTCGGCAGCACCGACATGAAGGGCTTTTTCCCGCTGGTGTTGGCGGCAGCCCGCGGGATTGGCACAACGCGGCTGCGCCAGCCCCTGATCATTCTGGCGACGGCCGACGAAGAGAGCTCGATGGACGGCGCGCGCAGTCTTGCCCAGGCGGGCCGGCCGCTGGGCCGTGCCGCGATCATCGGCGAGCCGACCTCGCTGCTGCCGATGCGCATGCACAAGGGCATCATGATGGAGGCGGTATGCATCACCGGTCGCGCCGGTCACTCGTCCAACCCGGCACTCGGCAACAGCGCGCTGGACGCGATGCACAGTGTGATGGGCGAGCTGATGGCGTTTCGCGCGGAACTGGCGGAGCGCTACCGCAGCGACTTCTTCAAGGTTGCCTACCCGACGCTTAACCTGGGCTGCATACATGGCGGCGACAGCCCCAACCGCATCTGTGGGCAAGCCGAGCTGCATTTCGATTTGCGCATGACGCCCGCGGGCAACAACGCCACGGTGCGCGCCGAGTTGCAGCAACGCCTGGAGGCCATAGGACAACGACAGGGTCTGCTGGTGGAGCTGCGCGAGCTGATCCCCGACGTCGAGCCGTTCGAAGAGCCCGCCCAGAGCGAGCTGGTGCAACTCGCCGAAAAGCTCACCGGGCACACTGCCGCCGCCGTGGATTTCGCCACCGAGGCACCCTTCATGCAGCAGCTCGGCATGCAAACGATCGTCATGGGCCCGGGCTCCATTGATCGGGCACACCAGCCGGACGAGTACCTGGAGCTGGACCAGATCAGGCCCTGCATCGCCCTGCTGGAGCAATGTATCCGGCATTACTGCCTGTGAGGAGGCCGGGCAGCGCTCTGCGTATGTTAAATATTGCCTTGGTGCCGGGTTCGCGCTTTCGGTACTCTTGCGCGGTTTACTCCTGAACGCAGCCTGGACAGCATCGTGACGACATCGGGTCGGGAACACATACGCTGGTTTCGCAATACCGCACCCTACATCAATGCACACCGGGGCAAGACCTTTGTGCTGATGCTGGGGGGCGCCGTTGCGCAACATCAGAATCTGCCACATCTGATTCACGACGTGGCACTCCTGCACAGCCTGGGTGTTCGCCTGGTGCTGGTGCATGGCGCTCGCGAACAGATAGACCAGCGTCTGGCGCGGGCCGGCATCGAGGGTCTTTTCCACGGTAGCGTGCGCATCACTGACGCCGAGACGCTGGAACACGCCAAGGATGCAGCCGGTGCGCTGCGCGCGCAGATCGAGGCACTGCTGTCGATGGGGCTGCCCAACTCCCCCATGCAGGGCTCCCGCATGCGGGTGTGCTCGGGCAACTTCGTCACAGCCAAACCCATCGGCGTGCTCGATGGGGTTGATCACCAGCACACGGGAGCCGTTCGTCGTATTGACGCCGAGGGTATCCGTGCACAGCTCGCCGCCGGCTCAATCGTGTTGCAGTCGCCGCTCGGCTACTCACCCACCGGCGAGATTTTCAATCTCTCTCTGGAAGATGTCGCCGTGCACTGCGCGGCCGCTATCGGCGCAGACAAACTGCTGCTGCTCAGCAGCGGCGAAGGTATCCTCAACGCCGCTGGCGAACTTGTGCGCCAGTGTGCGGTCGGCGAAATCGGTGCGCTGGATATCCCGGATGCTGAGCAACATGCGCTGTTGGACGCTGCCCGTAAAGCCTGCCTGCGCGGCGTGCCACGCGCCCACATCATCAGCTATGCCGAAGACTGCGCCCTGCTGGAAGAACTGTTTACCTATGACGGCAGTGGTACGCTGGTAGCCAGTGACGACTACGAACAGTCGCGGGTGGCGCGCATCGACGATGTCGGCGGTATCCTGGAATTGATTGAACCGCTGGAACGCGACGGCGTACTGGTGAAGCGTTCGCGCGAGTTGCTGGAAACCGAGATCGGCCTGTTTCGCCTGCTCGACCGCGATGGGCGCATCATTGCCTGCGCGGCTCTGTATCCTTTTCCCGAAGAAGGCTGCGGCGAGATTGCCTGCATCGTGTCGCACCCGGATTACCGCGGGGGCAAGCGCGGTCAACGCCTGCTGGCGATGCTGGAGCAGGAAGCCCTGCGTCAGGGACTCGACCGGGTGTTCGTGCTCACCACGCAGACCGCCCACTGGTTCATAGAACAGGGTTTTATCGAGACTTCCCGCGAAGCACTGCCGGAGCGGCGGCAGGCGCTGTACAACCTGCAGCGCAACTCAAAGGTGTTTTTCAAGCCGCTCCAGGGCTGAGAAGCGCTCGCAAGGCGGTTTCAGCCGTCCACCCGGATCTCAGGGAGTAGCGGCGCACCTGCCAGCTCCGTGCTGCATTGCGCCTCGAACTCGCCTGCGCCCTGGGCCGCCAGTTTGGTGAAATCTTCCCGGAAACCTGCAAAGCGCTTGCGCAGGGAGACATCCTGTTGCTCCGTTCGCGTGTTCAGTACTTGCGCGGTGAGTTCCTGGAGCAGGAAAATATTATAGGCGAGCTTCTCGCGGTACTCCGCGGACACGCTTTCGTCACGCGTGGCGACCAGGTCACGCACGCCCTGCTGCCATCCGGGTTTACGCTCCAGCAACACTGCAAGGCGCTGCAGAAACAGCGCCCGCTCCGAGAGCCACACGCCATCGGCGCGCTTGAGTTCACGACTGCCCGCCCGCAACAAATTGCGCTGGGGCTTTTGCAACCGTCCGAGATAATCCTCGGCCGTGTCGAGCATGGCGTCGTAGCTGTCGTCGTAAAACTCGTCATCGCTGCGCGAGAGGTACTCCTCTTCAAGTTCCCGGTGGCGCTCCTCTAGCTCGGCGAGAAAATGCGCCACCTGCTCATCGGAAAGCTGCGCCCCCAAATCAAGTAATCGCTCAAGCCCGCGCGCTTCAATGCGAAACCACGCCGATTCAAACTCGCGCACCACGGCCCCGATGTCGTCCCCGCCGAGCGTGCGACTCTCCAGTGCTGCCTCTACATTCTCCAGCAACACTACATAGCACGGCAACTCCCGGGAGCGATGCCAATCCAGCAACGGTACGAGCAACTGATCGAGGTAATCTTTCTGCTCCCCGTTCAGATCCGCATAACCCTGGATATACCAGGGCAGGAGAAAATCCAGACGATTGTAGACAAAGGCAGTCCGCGAGCAGCCCACGAGCAGTACACACAGGCAGAGCAACAGACAGGTTTTTTTCGCGATGGCCACGCTAGCGCCAGACGGGAAGGGTGTGCGTATGCGAAGCGATGACCACTGGCTCGGTCGTTGCCACCTCAACCCGGTTGCGTCCGTTTGATTTCGCAAGATAGAGTGCGGCATCCGCTAGCTTGAACCAGTGTTCCACACTGGTCGCACAGCTCACATCGCAGATGCCTATACTGAGCGTAATGCTACCCTCCGGAAGAATTCTCGCCCTCTCCACTTCACGCCGCAGTTTGTTCGCAACACGTTCCGCAACAGCCGCGTTCGCCTCGCTCAGCAGCAGGACAAATTCCTCTCCGCCGAATCGGCACAGGGTATCGGCCGCGCGTACCCGTTGACGGATCATACGCACAAGTTCCTGTAATGCCCTGTCGCCCACCGAATGCCCAAACTTGTCGTTGATGCGCTTGAAGTAATCGATATCGATGAGCAGCAGAGACTCGTGGCGCTCGTAGCGAGCCCAGTCTTCCAGACTTTTTGCTGCCCGCTGTTCCAGGTAGCGCCGATTGTAGGCCCCGGTCAGGGGATCGGTTATTGCCATGTCTCGCAGGCGTTTGGCCTGTTGGGTGAGGGAGAAAGCCAGCCATGTGCTTACCAGCCAGGCCAACCCCAGTGAGAACGGAATCACAAATGCAGCGATCGGTTGCATTCTCTCGAGCACCAGCGAAAAAATCAGCAGCTGGGTGCCCAGGCAAATTGAGATGGAGAAACGCCAGCGCACCAGTATCGGCGCCGACACCAGCAGGGGATAAAGAAAATACAGTGCGAAATCCTGCCCGACGTATACAGCGGCAAGCGACAGGCCAATACTGCCCACCAAAAATACCGCCGGTGATAACAGTGCCTCACGCCCGAGGCTCAACAGGATGATATCGACCAGTAGCGGCAGCCCAAGCGCCGCCACGGCGCTCACCAGCAGCATCTCGTCTGCGTAGTACATGTAGACGATCACAGGCAGGAAAACGGCGGCGAACAGAATCAGCACGTAACGATAGGCGCTACGCCAGCGCTGGTCACGCCAGTCGCGCCGTACCTCCCCGTCACCCCGGGATTTCAGAAACAGCATTTCCCCGGCGAAAGCTTCTGTGAAGTGCCCCTTCACCTGTCGCCAGATACCGTCATCCGCTGCTGCGCGCTTGCTTTTCATCGCCGAACGCCCCCGCCACCGAAATGGCAGCCCTAACCCCGCTCAAGGCACAATACCGGCGTACAATACCCTAGCGGAGTGTTGCTGGCTATCCCGCCCGCTCACCGCGACGCCGGGCTGCCGCCCGAACAAGGCCTGCGGGCTCAGGCCGCGGCGTCTTCCACCTCTGGGTCAGCGCTGTTGATTGCGCCGAGAATGCCATCCAGCGAGGCCTGAATGATATCGTGGCTGCGCCCGACACCGCAGAAGCGATCGCCCTCAATGTTGAGCTGGATGTAACACACAGCCTCCGCATCGGCACTCTGGCTGAGGGCGTGTTCACTGTATTCCACCAACACGATCTGCTTGCCGGTAAAACGCTGCATGGCGTCCACGAAGGAGGCCACTACTCCATTGCCGCTGCCGCTCAGGGCCTGCGTGTGGCTACCCTGCACGAGTTCGGCCTGCAACTTGTCTACCCCGCCCTCACGGCTAACCTGATAATTGCCCAGTTGCCAGCGCCCGTTGTCAGCCAGATAGGTCTGTTCGAACAGGCGGAAGATCTCATTGGAACTCACCTCGGACTCTCGCTCCTCCGCATAGGCCTGCACGGTAGCGCTGAAATCAATCTGCAGCCAGCGAGGCAGTTCGAGGCCGTGGTCTCTGTGCAGCACATAGGCGATGCCGCCCTTGCCCGACTGACTGTTGATGCGGATCACTTCCTGATAGGAGCGACCTATGTCGGCGGGATCGATCGGCAGGTAGGCGACTTCCCAGGGTTGGGCGCCATCACGCCTGGCAAGGCATTTCTTGATCGCATCCTGATGGCTGCCCGAAAAGGCTGTGAACACCAGCTCTCCAGCGTAGGGATGACGCGGATGCACCGGCAATTGCGTACATTCGCGGCTGGTTTGCAATATCTCATCCATCTGGCCGAGCTGCAGTTGCGGATCCACCCCCTGGCTGTACAGATTCATCGCCATGGTGATGATGTCCATATTGCCAGTGCGCTCACCGTTACCAAACAGCGTTCCCTCAACGCGATCAGCGCCGGCAAGCAAGCCGAGCTCAGATGCCGCCACGGCACAGCCTCTGTCATTGTGCGTGTGCAGCGAAATCATCAGGCTCTCACGATTGGCCACATGATCGCAGAACCATTCGATCTGATCGGCATAGACGTTGGGAGTACTCATCTCAACGGTCGCGGGCAGGTTAATGATCACCGGGCGCTCCGGCGTAGGTTGCCAGACTGCCGTTACTGCGTCACACACCTCAACCGCAAAATCGAGTTCGGTACCGGTGAAACTCTCCGGCGAATACTCAAACACCCACTCGGTGTCGGGATAGCGCGCCGCGCAGTCCTGTACCAGGCGTGCGCCGTTCACTGCGATATCGACAATGCCCTTGCGGTCGAGACCAAACACCTGCTCACGCTGCACTGTGGAGGTGGAGTTGTAGACATGCACAATGGCGCGATGCGCGCCCCTGAGCGCCTCGAAGGTTTTTTCTATCAGGTCGGGGCGGGCCTGGGTCAGCACCTGAATCGTGACATCCTGAGGAATGCGATCGTTCTCGATCAGCTCGCGCACAAACTCATAGTCGTGACTGGACGCCGAAGGAAAACCCACTTCAATCTCCTTGAAGCCGATTTTCACCAGCTGATCCCAGAGCAGCGACTTCTGGCGCGCGGTCATCGGCTCTATCAGCGCCTGATTGCCATCACGCAAATCAACACTGCACCAGCGTGGTGCCTGCGTAATCGACTGATCCGGCCAACGCCGCGAAGGCATGGGAACAGATTTGAATGCCGCGTATTTTCTGTAGTCGAAGCTGCTCATTTTAAATCATCCAAGTACCGGTTTATCGGGGGCTGCTCATGGTCGCGGTATGCGGTGCCTTCGTGAGGCGGTTGCCAGGCGCCTGCAGACGGGTAAACCTGCAGGGCAAGCCACAACGCATGAGAACTCAGCCGAACATAAGTATACGACCTCCTTTTTAGGCAGTGTGTGCAAAGATTTCACTTATTTCCCTGAATTGCGCAATTAGTAGCTAATTATTATATCATTATTGCGTATATACTCTATTTTGTATTCATATCGCGCTATCGGAGGGAAAGCTGATGAAGCTCGACCGGATCGACCGCCGGATTCTCGCAGCCATGCAGGACAACGCCCGGATAAGCAATCTGGAGCTCGCGGAGACGGTGGGACTTTCGCCAACGCCATGCTCGCGCCGCGTAAAACGGCTGGAGGAATCGGGAATCATACAGCGCCATGTCACCCTGCTGGACCAGGCCAGACTGGGCCTGAAACTTACCGCGTTTATCGGTATCAGCATGGATCGCCACACCCCCGATCGTTTCGAGACCTTTGAAGCTGAAGTGAGCACCTATCCCGAGGTCATGTCCTGCTCGGTGGTCACAGGCCAGGCCTCCGACTATCTGTTGCGGGCGGTAGTGCCCGACATGACTTATTACGAGCGTTTTCTGCTCGGCCGGTTAACGCGCATTCCCGGCGTCAGCGGGGTGCATTCCAGCTTCGAGCTGCGCCAGGTGTTGCAGCGCACCACGCTACCGCTGGACCACATCAGTGACAGCACCTGGCTGGACTGAATCCCGCTATACACCAGAAGCGTCAATTTTGCTGGCCACTCCGGCGCTTGCCCGGTCCAGGTGGCTGACGCACTATGAGCGCCCACACCTCACCCGCAATTCACGGAGTCACTATGATCGACATGGCAGGCAAGGTAGCACTGGTCACCGGCGGAGCCAGCGGCATGGGGCGTATCGCCGCTCGCCGTCTCGCCGCGCAGGGCGCCAGGGTCGCGATTTTTGATGTCAACGAACAGGCGCTGGCCGAGACGGCGGCCGAAGTGGAGGCGATCACTGCGTATCGCTGCGACATCTCGGATCTCGCCGACGTTGACGCAAAAGTGGCCGAAGCCACCGCTGCGCTGGGCCCCATCGACCTGTTGGTGCACGCCGCGGCACTCATGCCCAGCCACAAACTCGCTGAACATACCCACGCAGACATGGAGCGATTGTTCCGCATCAATTATTTCGGCACAACCTACATCGTGCGCAGCGTACTGCCGGCCATGACCGCGCGCGGCAGTGGTCGAATCATCGTTTTCGGCTCGATCGCCGGTATCGCACTGGTGCCCAAGATGGGCGCCTATTGCGCCACCAAGGCGGCGGTGAATGCCTACATGGAGGTGCTCCAGAACGAGATACGGGCTTCCGGCGTGCGCGCGCATCTCGTCTGTCCGCCGGCGGTGAACACACCGCTGGTTGACCAAACGATCGCAACCGACACGCCCGGCAGCATTCTGCAGGCGAAACAAAGCGGCCGCCTCGCCGATCCTGAAAAAATGATCGACGCCATAGAGAAAGGCGTGCGCAAGGATCGCGATATCATCTATCCCGGCGAGGCCCGGCTGCTCTACCTCTGGCGGGCGCTTTTCCCCAGGCTGTGGTGGAAAACCGTCATGAATTTCGAGAAGTAATCCGCGGCGTTTACTTTACCTTGACGGAAGCCATGGGCTAGCATCGCTCGCCCATGGCTTCCCGGCTCCTTCATCCTGAATCCCCCTGGCTGCTCGCTCTGCTGGCGGCGCTGGTTGCGCTCGGCCCGCTGAGTGTCGACATGTATCTGCCCGCCATGCCACTCATGATGCTGGCGCTAGAGACAGATATCAGCCATATGCATCTCACGCTGAGCACCTATCTCACAGGCTTCGCCCTGTTTCACCTGGTGTGTGGCCCGCTGGCGGACCGCATCGGGCGCAAGCCGGTACTGATCGGTGGCACCGGGCTATTTGTTGTCGCCTGCATTGGCTGCGCACTGTCGACCACGGTCGAGGAATTGATGGCATATCGCTTCGTACAGGGTATCGGTGCCTGTGTGGGCCCGACGCTGGCGCGCGCCGTGGCGCGTGATGTCTTCGGACCCACGCGCGCGGCGCGAGCACTCTCCCTGATCGCCATGTTGATGGCTCTGGCGCCGGCGGTTGCACCCACCCTCGGCAGCATCCTGCTACTCTGGCTGCCATGGCCCGTGGTTTTCCTGTTTCTTGCAGGTTACGGCGCAAGCATGATTGTTCTGATCCAGGTTTTTCTCGCCGAGTCACTGCCGGTGCGCCAGAGCCTGCACCCGCTGGTCATTGCACGCAACTATGCGGAACTCGTTCGCGACCGCCTGTTTGTTGCCGCCACGCTGGGCAGCGGCATGGTATATGCGGGCCTGCTCACCTACCTGTCTTCATCCAGTTTCGTTTACATCGACATGCTGGGCGTGCCAATGCAGTATTTCGGCTTCATATTCCTGACTTCCGTGGCGGGCTACATGCTGGGCAGCGCGACCAGTGCTCGACTCACACGACACCTGGTGCCGGAACAAACCGTGCTGCTTGGCAGCCTGCTGACCACTGGCTCCAGCGGGCTGATGCTGCTGGGCGGCCTGGCCCTGCCAGGCAACGTTTTCGCGCTGGTGCTGCCGATGATCTTCTACGCAACCGGCATGGGACTGGTGCTGCCGAACGCGATGGCGATCGCCCTGCGGCCCTTTCCACACATCGCCGGCACGGCATCGGCACTGCTGGGCTTTATCCAGATGGGCCTGTCGGCGGGCGCCACCGCGCTCGTGGGCGTATTTCTCAGGGACTCCCCCGAGCCAATGCTCTACGGCATGTTCGGCATCAGCGCCCTGGCACTGTTGCTCTGCCTGCACGTGCATCGCCATCGCCAGGCCATAAACCACTGACCGGGCGGCGTAGCCTGTGGCATACTTTTCTTGATAACACTGGAGTTCAACGCGTGCACACTGCGAAAGACGTCACACAGCTGATTGGCAACACGCCGCTGCTGCACCTGAAACAGGTCTCGGAACAAACCGGTTGCACCATTCTGGGCAAGGCAGAGTTCATGAATCCGGGCGGCTCCGTGAAGGACCGAACCGCGCTGGGCATTATTCGTGCGGCGGAGCGCGCCGGGGAGCTACACCCCGGAGGTCGTATTGTTGAAGGCACCGCCGGCAATACCGGTATCGGTCTGACGCTGCTGGCAAACGCGCTGGGCTACAAAAGCACCGTGGTGATGCCGACCACGCAGAGCAAGGAAAAAATAGATACGCTGGAACTACTCGGCGCCGACCTGCGGCTGGTACCGGCAACCAGCTACTCCGACCCAAACCACTATATTCACACCGCGGAGCGGCTCGCGCAGGAGTTGGCGGGCAAAGACCCCAACGGGGCCATCTGGGCACGACAGTTCGATAATCTGGCAAACATGGACATTCACGCGCGCACCACGGGCGTCGAAATATGGGAACAAACCGACGGCAAGGTGGATGGGTTTATTTGCGCGGCCGGCACTGGCGGCACCATTGCCGGCGTTTCCACAACCCTGAAGGAGCGCAACCCGGGCGTTGCCATCGGCATCGCCGACCCGGCCGGGGCCGTGCTTTATGAATATTTCAGCCACGGGCGGCTGGAAACTTCACCCGGCGGTTCGATCATAGAAGGTGTGGGCATCAACCACATCACCGGCAACGTGGCGCAGGCGCAAGTGGACCATGCCTGGTGCATCCACGACGATGAAGCGCTGCCCTACATCTTCGATCTTTTGCAGTATGAGGGCCTGTGCCTTGGCGGGACTTCGGGGATCAACATCGCGGGCGCGGTGCGCCTGGCCAGAGAGCTTGGGCCGGGGCACACCATCGTGACCATACTGTGCGATTACGGCAACCGCTACCAGAGCAAGTTATTTAACCCGGGATTCCTCGAAAACAAGGGCCTTCCGGTGCCGTCATGGCTGGCCATCTAAGGCTGGCCAGCAGCTACCGCCAAGGCCTTATTGTTCCGCGGCTGCGGCGCGCGCTGAGCGCTCCTTCGCCACCAGAAAATCCGCAACCTTCAGCATGTCTGCCTGACTGCCCGCCTTGTTGGCGGTGATCAGGTACTTGCCCTCCACCATCATGGACGGTGTGCCGGTGAGCCCGGCGCCCTTGGCCGCAGCAACCGACTGGCGTACCTGGCTGCTGACACCGAACGAAGTAAAGGCCTTGTTGAAGTCTTCTTCGCTGACGCCGTTGGCGGTGAACACAGCGGCAATTTCCGCTTGCGAAGCGAGCGGCTTGCGATCTACATGCATCGCCTGAAAGATTGCCGGGTGCAGAGTCTCGGTAACACCCAGCGCATCGGCGGCAAAAAACGCGCGTGCATGCAGTTCCATATCCTCCCGCCATACTGCCGGTATATAGCGGAACGCCACATCGGCGGGTAAATCCTGTTTCCAGCGATCTACCATCGATTCAAAGGTGAAACAGTGCCCACAGCCGTACCAGAAAAACTCAGCCACCTCGAACTTGTCGCGAGCGGTTGTTTTGGCTACCGGGCGCTCGATCACATCATAGTGCTGGCCCGCGAGATAGTCTGGCTGCTCAGCTTCCTGCGCCGAGCAGGAAAGGGCAAAAAGCGCGAGGGTGAGTGGAAGCAGGACTTGTCTGAGCATGGTGTTCTCCAATAGACGTTTTGTGCGATATGAGACAGCATCGCGTGCGTCTGGTTCTTTGCGTGTTAAAAACGGCCGCGCAGGAGCGCCCGGCGAAGGGCGCCCTCAGTCACTCCGGTGCGCCATCGTTATTGCAGGCCGGCCACGTAGCTCGCCACGGCATCAATCTCCCTGTCACTCATGCCGAAGGCGGTCTGGCGCATGATTCTGGCATCGCCGTCGTTAGTGCGCCCGGCGGGATCCTCATGGCCTTTTCGATATGCGCGCAACTGATCCGCCACATACTGCGCATGCTGGCCGGATAACGCCGGATAGCCGGCCGGGGCGTTGCCGCTGCCCGAGGGAGAGTGGCAGGCCATGCAGGCTGGCACACCGCGCTCGGCGACCCCACTTCGATAGACCTTCTTGCCCAGCGCCAGCAATTCCGGGTCTGTCTGACCGAGGCTTTTGCTCTGCGCGGCATAATACGCGGCGATATCGGCCAATTCCTGGTCGGATTTGTCATCGACCTGCCCGACCATTGAGGGCACCGATCGCATGCCATCACGAATGTCGCGCATTTGCTTGTAGAGGTACTTTTCCCCCTGCCCGGCAAGCTTGGGAAACGGCGCGGCCCCGTTGCCATCCGGCCCGTGACAGGCTGAACATGAGGCGCTCAGTGCTTCGCCGGCTTCAGGGTCGCCAGCAGGTTTGGGTTCAGCGGCTAACACGCCCGTGGCCCACCCGAGGGAGAGGCCGAGCAGCAATACTACTTTGTTCATGTCTAATCCAGTTAGTCGGTGGGGTACCGGCCTATTCGGCCGGCGAGGCCATATAATCGATCAGGGCCCGGTACTCTTCATCGGTACAGGTTGCGCACAACCCTGTGGGAGGCATTGCGTTCATGCCTTTCTTGACTGATTCCACCAGGGCGTCCATACCTTTGGCGAGACGCGGCTCCCAGGCGGCGACATCGCCTGTTTTGGGAGCGCCCGCGGCGCCCGACAAGTGACAGGCCATGCAGGAACTCTGGTACTTTTCCGGAGCGTCTGCCGCCCAGGCAGCAGCGGAGAGACTCAGTAAAAACGCGACAACAACCTTTCTCATAATAACTCCAACCTCGGTGTCGGGCCTGTAGCGCAACAGGCTTGCTTCTAACAGCGAAAAAAGCTGTGGCATTATATACACTGTTACCCACAGCGACAAAGGCGACGACACATCATGACCAATCCGCTAGAGGTCGCCGCTCCGGCACCGCCCAACTACCGCGGGGCCAGGTTTCAGACCAGCGCGGCAAAATTGTCGCAATGCCCTCCCGATGAGGGCTGGGAAGTGGCCTTCGCCGGCCGTTCCAATTCCGGAAAATCGAGTGCTATCAATAGCTTGACTGGCAACCGGAAGCTCGCGAAAACTTCGCGCACGCCCGGGCGAACCCGTCTTATCAATTTTTTTGAGCTCTCCGACAGCCAGCGTCTGGTAGACCTGCCCGGCTACGGCTTTGCCAAGGTACCACTGGCGGTCAAGCGGGAATGGACCCGGCAACTGGAAAACTATCTACAACATCGCGAGAGCCTGCGTGGCCTGATCCTGCTGATGGATGTGCGTCACCCCCTGCAGCCTTTCGACCAGCAGATGCTGCAGTGGGCCCTGGCCGCCACAATGCCGGTTCATATACTGTTGACCAAGGCCGACAAACTGAATCGTGGTCCCGCCAGCCAGGCATTGCTCGGCGCCCGCAAAGAACTCGCGCCCTGGGGCGACCTGGTCAGCGCGCAACTTTTTTCCGCGCTCAAACACCAGGGTCACGCAGAGCTGACCAAGGTACTGGATGCCTGGCTGAGCGATGTCAGCGTGTATGAAGAGGATGCCTGAGAGGCTCCGGGCTGCAAGCGAGCTCAGTGAGCTTCGTCCCAGTTGTTCCCGGAGCCGGCCTCTACCAGCAAGGGCACCGCGAGCTCCGCCGCGGCTGACATCAGGCTACAGATACGCTCGCTGACCGCGGCCACTTCGCTCTCGGCCACCTCAAATACCAGTTCGTCGTGCACCTGCATGATCATGTGCGCATCCACGTCGGATGTCGCCAGCCAGGCATCCACCGCGAGCATCGCCAGCTTGATGATGTCGGCCGCGGTTCCCTGCATCGGCGCGTTGATTGCGGTGCGCTCTGCCGCCTGTGCGCGCATTTTGTTGCGTGCATTGATCTCTGGCAGATAGAGCCTGCGTCCGAACAGGGTTTGCACATATCCCTGCTCTCGCGCCAGCGCCCGCGTGCGGTCCATGTACTCGGCAACGCCGGGGTAGCGCTCAAAATAGCGCTCGATATACTGCTGTGCTTCGTGTCTTCCCAAATGCAGTTGCTTCGCCAGCCCAAACGCCGACATCCCGTAGATCAGGCCGAAGTTGATCGCTTTCGCCTTGCGCCGCTGTTCGCCCGACACCGCATCGACGCCAATATCGAATACTTCGGCGGCGGTGGCACGATGCACGTCCTGGCCCTCGCGGAATGCGTGCAGCAGGCCCTCATCCCCGGACAGATGGGCCATGATGCGCAATTCGATCTGCGAGTAGTCGGCGGCTACAATGCGATAGCCCTCCGGCGCAATAAACGCCTGGCGTATGCGCCTGCCCTCTTCTGTCCGGATCGGGATATTCTGCAGATTGGGTTCTGAGGATGACAACCTGCCGGTGGCAGTAACCGCCTGATGGTAGGAAGTATGCACTCTGCCCGTCTCGGCGTTGATCATCCCGGGCAGTTTATCGGTGTAGGTGGATTTCAGCTTGCTGAGGCTCCGGTGTTCCAGCAGCAATTGCGGCAGGGGGTAATCCAGCGCCAGTTCCGCGAGCACCTCTTCCGCGGTTGAAGGCGCGCCCTTGGGGGTTTTCCTGATCACGGGCAGCTTTAGCTCATCGAAGAGTATTTCACCGAGCTGTTTTGGCGACCCCAGATTAAAAGCCCTGCCGGCCAATTGGTGTACTTCGCCTTCCAGTTCTTCCAGGCGCTTCCCGAGTTCGGCGCTCTGTTTGTCCAGGCGCTCGCGCGACAGCAGCGCGCCACGACGTTCAATGCGCGAAAGCAATGGTACGAGGGGTACTTCTATGTCCGTTAGAACGTTGGCAAGGCCGGCCTCCTGCTCGAGCCGTGGCCACAGAACGTGGTGCAGTCGCAGCGTGACGTCGGCGTCCTCGGCGGCGTAGGGCCCTGCCTGTTCCAGCTCAATCTCATTAAAGCTGCGCTGTTTGGCCCCCTTTCCGGCAATGTCCTCAAAATGGATGGTGCTCTGTCCGAGATACTTCAGCGCCAGACTATCCATGTCGTGCCGCGATGCTGTGGAGTTCAGCACATAGGACTCCAGCATCGTGTCGTAACGAATGCCGCGCAATTCGATCCCGTGATTGGCCAGCACACTCGCGTCGTATTTCAGGTTCTGGCCCACTTTGTCGCGCGCCGGGTCCTCCAGCAGCGGTTTCAGGCGTGCCAGCACCGCCTCCCGATTCAACTGTTCTGGTGCATCGGGGTAATCGTGAGCGAGCGGCACGTAGGCCGCGCGTCCCGGTTCGACTGCAAAGGACACACCCACGATGCGCGCCCGCATATAGTTGAGGCTGGTGGTTTCAGTATCAAAAGCGAACAACTCTGCGGATTCCAGCTCCTCGATCCACTCGTCCAGGGCGGCCTGCGTCAGCACGAGGTCATAACTCCCGGCGAGCATGGCGGCCTCGGCGGGACTATCGCCCTCCGCCAGCAGTTCATCGAGCCACCCGCGAAATTCCAGCCTGGTGAACCAGTCAATCAGCGCCTGGGTATCCGCCTCACCATTGGCGAGATCGCCGACTCCCAGCGACAGCGGCACATCGGTTTTGATCGTTGCGAGGGCTTGTGACAGGAAAGCGTTGTCCCGCTCGGCGGCCAGCTTCACGCCCAGCTTTTTGGCGCCCCGCAGCGGCAGCTCGGCCACGCGATCCAGATCCGCATAGATTTCATCGAGGCCGCCAAGGCCCTGCAGCAGGCCGAGCGCGGTTTTCTCACCCACCCCGGGCACACCGGGAATGTTGTCCACCTTGTCTCCCATCAGCGCCAACAGATCGATGATCCTGTGTGGCGGAATGCCAAACTTCTCCTGCACGCCCTGCTCATCCAGCACGGTTTCGGTCATGGTGTTGACCAGTGTGATGTTGTCGTCAACCAGTTGCGCCATATCCTTGTCGCCGGTGGAAATAACCACCGTCCTGCCCTGCTTGCTCGCGAGCGCAGCCAGCGTGCCGATGACATCGTCTGCCTCCACCCCCGGCTCGCATACGAATGGCAGACCCATGGCTTTGACGATTTCATGGATCGGCTCGATCTGTTCGCGCAGCTCCGCGGGCATCGACGGCCGATGCGCCTTGTAGGCTGCGAACAGCTCATCGCGGAAGGTTTTGCCACTGGCGTCAAACACCACGGCAACGGGGCTTTCAGGGAAGTCGGCCACCAGCTTGCGCAACATGCTGATCACGCCTCGCACGGCCCCGGTATTCAGACCGCTGGAGGTCGTGAGCATCGGCAGGGCGTGAAAGGCCCGATATACATAGGAGGAGCCATCAACCAGGACGATGGGTACGGATTTTTCAGGCATACGGTACGGATCCTCGGGTGTGCAGCGCGGCCGCATCAGAGGCGCTAGGCCCGGGCCGCCGGTGAATTAAAGCCCATCCGGCAGACGGGTGCAAAGAAGCGCGGTCAATGATTCAGTTGCAACCGACCACGACGGAGAATCCTGGCAAAGTGTTACTTTTTGGCATTTTCGTTACTGCGCAACAGAACATGGCCAGCAATATCTGAAAATCTGGAGATTTCTTAGATTTTTCCTGTCCTGAGAGGCGCTTATAGCCTTAAAGTCTAAACCGTTGCACTTAATCGGGCGTATAAATGAGTGCAATCTACCCAATAAGTGTTACTGTAGTAACGCAAAGGGTAACAAATGGTAGGAGACCAACCCATGAACGTTCGAGTTATAGCAAGTCTGTTGCTGATGGGCATAGCCTTTTCAGGGCATGCCGATGAAGCGATAACATTGAAGCCGTCAGCCGCCACACACAACAGTACGGTTGCGGAGTCCCTGGACGCAGGCAGAAAAACCACGAAGGCAGTTGCGGTCCAATTTGGAACCAACGTCACCGAGGCAGTAATGGTGGATGTCAGTGCACGGGTCGCAGATGACCTGGAAGCGCGCATGACACGTGCGCTGGAAGTTCAGCAGGTGCCGGCGGTCAAAAGGCACCACGCCGATCCGCTGATAGTAAGCAGACACTAACGCTAATTTGCCTTTAGTGATTGCTTTCCCAGTTTCGCCTTACAGCGCGATAGGTTCTCAGCATCTCGGCCTGGACCAGCGGTGTCTTGAAGAAGCCGTGGTAATCACCTCGTGGATTAATTAGTGCCACATTGGCACCATGGTCCACGAGATAATTTTCCGTCTGCCCCGGGACTTTGCGGAAGGGTGTATTCAACGCCGTCGCAAACCGGTGTAAATCAAGGAAGTCGCCGGTCACGCCGATAAATTCCGGATTGAAGAACGGCACATACTCCGCCAGCTTCGCGACCGTATCTCGGGCAGGATCCACTGTAACCATCACCACTTGGGTGTTGTCCCGCTCGCTTGCGTCCAAAGCGCCCACGAACTCATTCAACAACGCCATCGTAGTGGGGCAGATATCCGGGCAAAACGTGAAGCCGAAAAACACCAGGCTCCACTGACCTTCCAGGCTCGAGCGCACGAACGGCTCGCCGTGATGGTCGGTGAGCCGCAGTTCCTCGAATCGTCGTGGTGTTTCCAGCAGGTAGAAGCCATTCGCTTTCAGTTCGGCTTCGGTCATGCCGCGCGGCAAGCCCTGGCGATAGACAAAGCCCGCGACCAGCACCAGCATGAATACCAGCAGCAGGGCCACGGTGCGGCGTATGTTGGCAGCCTGGGTCACAGCAGTTTCACCGGAAAGAGGTAGTGATCGACCAGCATAATGATAAACAAAGCCATCAGATAAATAATGGAGTATTTAAAAGTTTGCATGGGCGCATCCGGGTTTTTGTCGCGCAACAGCTCAATGGCCCAATACAGAAATCCGGCACCGAGCACCACTGCGCCGAGCAGATACAGCGGACCACTCATGCGTGTGGCGTAAGGCAGCAACGTGATCAACACCATGAGAATGGTGTACAGCAGAATGTGCAGCTTGGTAAAGGCGACGCCGTGCGTAACAGGCAACATGGGGATTTCCACGGCGGCGTATTCCTCGCGGCGGTGAATTGCCAGGGCCCAGAAATGTGGTGGCGTCCAGGCAAAAATGATCAACACCAGAAGCAGCGCGTGGCCGTGGATTTCACCGGTTACAGCCGTCCAGCCCAACAGGGGAGGGGCCGCGCCGGCAAGCCCGCCGATAACAATATTCTGCGGCGTGGCGCGCTTCAGGAACATGGTATAGATGAACGCGTAGCCCAACAGCGATGCCAGGGTAAGCCACGCGGTCAGCGCATTGATCCAGATAAACAGAATCGCCATGCCGGCACCGCCGAGAAGGGCGGCGAAGAGCGCAGCCTGCCAGTTGCCCACGCGCCCGCGAGCGATGGGGCGGTTGCGGGTACGCGCCATCTGCAGATCGACTCGCTGGTCTACCAGATGATTCACGGTGGCGGCAGCGCCCGCGCACAGGGCAATACCCAGATTGCCAAGCAGCAGGACTTCCAGCGGCACCATGCCCGGGACCGCCATGAACATCCCTATCACCGAGGTGAGGATCATCAGGAGCACAACGTTGGGTTTTGTCAGCTCCTTGTAATCCCGCCACGATACCGTTTCAGTTTGCTGCATCTAGGTCACGCGCCCTTAGCTGCTGGAATTTTTCAGCAGGAACTTCAGATCGCTGATAACATCCTTGTAGGACACTTCCGCATCGTATGACATCATTATCCACCCTCTTGGGTCTACGAGATACCAGGTGTCCGGGTCTGCGATCCATTCGGGAAACAGCCGCTCCGCGGCGCCGGGTTCAATGCGCACGACCTGTGTGCCCCGGTGCTCTGTGTCGAGCAACTCGCTTAACGAATCTGGCACCGCAGCTTCGTCACTAAGAGAGACTACCGCCAGCTCCGCACCGGCAAGCGGCGTTTCACTCACGTACATCCGCCGCAGACGATTGAAATCCTTGCCCATCCCGAGATGAATCTGACGGGTAAGATACAGGTTCCGCTCGCAGAAGGTAGCACACGTCGGCCCACCGGGAATCAACATGGTCCAGCGAGCCGGGGTGTGCTCGGCATAGGAGTAGGGCACAGCCGACTGAGTCATTAGCGTCTCGGCGTCTATCTGGCGCGGTGGTTGCACCAACTCTCCGCTGTTCGCCGTACCCAGCGCCGCGACCAGATCCAGGTCACCGCGCACGACGAAGTACCACAACCAGGTTGCCGCCAGAATCATAATCAGGGGTATTCCCGCGATCAGCAGGAGGACCATCCGGTTATTGTTCTGTGAATTTTCCATTGTCATTTATCCTGTCAATCGAAGCGCTAATCGAGCCCACCAGCTCGCCGAAAGCTGCGCGCGAGCCAGAACAGCGCAAGTACGCCGGCCATGCTGAACCACTGCACCGCATAACCGGTGTGTTTCGCCGGACTTTGATTAACCACCTGCCAGTCGGTAACCAGCGCGCCCGGGCTGTCGGCGTCCAGACGCAGCGGGTGAGGGTAGAGTTGCGACTCGGGCACACCCAGCGCGGCGGCGAGCACATCCGATTCCAGCGCCTGAACCTGCTTTGGCCAGCCGGCTTCGACCTGTTGTTCACCCAGCAGGAAAGGCTTGTCTGGCGCCACATAGAGATAGCCTCGCAAGCTGACCGACCCCTCCACCTCCGGCACCCGGGGCCGCGACAGACGCGCGGGATCAGCGGGAACCCAGCCACGATTAACCAGAAACAGGCGGCCGCTTTGCGTCTCCCGGAATACCGCCACAACCTCGTTGCCGAATTGTCCCTCGCGCATGCGGTTGTCCAGCAGGAAGTATTGGCCGTCGGCAAAGGTCCCCTCGAGCGCAAGCGGCAGGTAGGCGAGCTCCGCAAGCGAGAGCCCGTTCAGACCGGCCATGGATGACGGCGCACGCGCCTGCTTGGCTGCAAAATCAGCCGCCAGCGCGGCTTTTTCATCCGCCCTGGCGAGCTGCCAGAAACCCAGACCCGTCATCAGTGGCACCATCACCAGGCTGAACAGCGTGATACGCCACTCAGGCCGAAATGTCAGGGATCTGTTCATGGGCTGTCCGACATGCCGTTTGCGCTGGCGGGCCAGCGGGCGACCACTGGTTTATACTGATTGCCTGTGTAAAAGGAGTCATCCATTGCTCAAAGCCGCGATCATAATTCTCATGCTTGCTCTTGTCGCCAGCCTCGCCAGCGGGTTTTACTACCTGATGGTGGACCAGGGCGATAAAACCAGGCGGCGCACGTTCCACTCCCTCGGCGTGCGACTTACGCTGGCGCTCATGCTGGCAGGCCTGATTGTGTATGGTGTTGCGACAGGGCAACTGGGCCACAGAAACCCCTGGGACGCGGGGCCACGCCCGCCAGTGCCGCAGGAGCAGTAGGCTTCCGCCTGCCTGCCCCCGGGTGCATTGGTTGCCGCCTAGAGGATATAGACGAACAGAAACAGGAAGACCCAGACCACATCGACGAAGTGCCAGTACCAGCTGGAAGCCTCAAAGCCGAAGTGGTCTTCCGCCGTGAAATGCCCGCCGCGCACCGAGCGCAGCAACTGGATAAGCAGCATTGTCATGCCCATGAATACATGGAAGCCGTGGAAGCCGGTAAGCATGAAGAATGTTGAGCCGTAGATACCGGAATTCAACGTCAGCCCGAAATGCGCATAGGCCTCGTAGTACTCATAAACCTGCACCGCGAGGAAGATCATCCCAAGCAGCACGGTCAACGTCAGCCAGAGGTTGAACTTCTTCTTGTCGCCGTTCAAAAGGCCGAGGTGGGCGATATGCACGGTGACACTGGAAGACAGCAGAATCAGAGTGTTCCAGAGGGGAAGCCAGGTGAACCACGACTGCACCTCACTGACATCCATGGTTTTCTCGGCACTGACGAAGGTGCCATTGTTGGCTATCAGTTGCGCCCCGGCACCGCCCACGGCCTCCTGGGGCGTTTGCGCCATGGGCCAGGAGAATTCGAAGCCCTGCCACAGGATCTGGTTGGCCGCGCCGCTGCCTTCACCAGCCAGCCAGGGGCCGGCGAGCATGCGCACGTAAAACAGCGCGCCGAAGAACGCCCCGAAAAACATGACTTCAGAGAAGATGAACCAGAACATGCCCAGCACATAGGATTTCTTCAACTGTGGGCTGTTCATCCCGGCTATATTTTCGCGAATTGCCGTGCGAAACCAGACGAACAGCGTACCCATGAAGAAAAACAGCCCGCAAAGAAAAATCGACCAGGAGCTGGTAGCTTCGTTCGGGTCACCGAAGGTCATGTCATTCATGATGCTGGCGGCACCAAAAATGCTCAACAGGAGGCCAATTGTTGCGCAAACGGCCATCTTGCTGCTTTCGGGTACATAGTACTTTTCGTACTCAGAGGAAGCCGGGCTACTCATGTTATTTCTCCGTCATAATTGCGCGCCTCCAGTAAGGCGCACTTCAGCGAGCGGCTACCGCCGACCCCGCCATCTCGGTTACATCAAAAATTGTGTAGGACAGGGTAATCGTCTGGATATCTGCAGGCAGATCCTGGTCCACGATAAACTGCAGGGGCATCTCTGCGGAGCTGTCGCCATCAAGCGGTTGCTGATTGAAGCAAAAACACTCGGTTTTGTGGAAATACTCCGCGGCGCGCGCGGGCGATACGCTCGGGATCGCCTGAGCCACCATGGGATCCGGCAAAGGATTCCGGGCGTAGAACAGCGTGTCGTTCACCGCGCCCGGATTGACCTTCATCACGTTGGCTGTAGGGCGGAATTCCCAGGGCATGCCGTGATTATTCGTCGCCACAAACTGAATGGTCACCACGCGGCTCTCATCAACCTGCGCGGAGACTGAAGTATACGCCGTGGCGGACGTTTTGCCGTTGATTCCCAGTACATCGCAGAGCACATCGTAGAGCGGCACCATCACCACGAATACGAATGCGAACATGGCAACCGAAACCGTGACCAGCTTGATCAGGGTGTCGATTATCGGGTTGGCGCTGACACGTAGCACGGACAATATGCTCCTCAGGAGTGCGCGTGCGCCGGGTCTATCTTCGGCGGCGTTTCAAACGTGTGATAGGGCGCCGGTGTCGGCAACGTCCACTCCAGCCCTTCGGCGCCGTCCCACACCTTCTCATCGCTCACCGGCTTGCCGGAGACGATGGTCGCAATCACGTTGTACAGGAACAGGATCTGCGAAGCCCCGTAGATGAAGGCGCCGATGCTGGACATCATATTGAAGTCGGCAAACTGCAGCGCATAATCCGGAATCCTGCGCGGCATACCTGCGAGGCCCACAAAGTGCTGCGGGAAAAAGGCGAGGTTGAAGCCGATGAAGGATATCCAGAAATGGGTTTTGCCCATGGCCTCGTTGTACATTTTTCCACACCACTTGGGCAGCCAGAAATACACTGCCGCGCTCATGGAAAATACAGCGCCGGCCACCATCACATAGTGAAAGTGGGCAACTACAAAGTAGGAGTCGTGATACTGGAAATCCGCCGGAGCAATTGCCAGCATCAGCCCGGTAAAGCCGCCGATGGTGAACAGTACCAGAAAGCCGATGGCAAACAGCATGGGCGTCTCGAAGCTGAGAGCACCACGCCACATGGTCGTCACCCAGTTGAATACCTTCACGCCCGTGGGCACGGCGATCAACATGGTCGCATACATGAAGAACAGCTCGCCCGCGATCGGCATGCCGACGGTGTACATGTGATGCGCCCAAACGATGAATGACAGGAACGCGATCGCTGCAGTTGCATACACCATGGAGTCGTAGCCGAACAGCGGCTTGCGTGAAAAGGCCGGAATGATCTGCGATACCACGCCGAAGGCCGGGAGGATAATGATGTACACCTCCGGGTGGCCGAAGAACCAGAAAATATGCTGGAACAAGACCGGATCACCACCACCGGCGGCGGAGAAGAAACTGGTGCCGAAGTGCACGTCCATCAACATCATGGTCACGGCCCCCGCCAGCACCGGCATCACCGCTACCAGCAGAAATGCCGTGATCAGCCAGGTCCACACGAACAACGGCATTTTCATGTAGGTCATGCCGGGTGCGCGCATGTTCATCACGGTCGCAATGATGTTGATCGAACCCATAATGGATGACAGGCCGAGAACATGAATACAGAAGATGAAAAAAGTGACGGATGGGGGCGCGTAGGTCGTCGACAGGGGAGCGTAGAACGTCCAGCCAAAGGCCGGTGCGCCGCCCTCCATGAACAGGGTGGAGGCGAGCAGCAGGAAAGCCGGTGGCAAAATCCAGAAGCTCCAGTTGTTCATGCGCGGCAGCGCCATGTCCGGCGCACCGATCATCATCGGAATCAACCAGTTCGCCAGACCGACGAAGGCGGGCATGATGGCACCAAACACCATCACCAGACCGTGCATGGTCGTCATCTGGTTAAAGAAGGCGGGCTCCACCAGCTGCATGCCGGGCTGGAACAATTCCGCCCGGATGACCATGGCGAAGAATCCACCGAGCAGAAACATGGAAAACGAGAACCACAGGTACATGGTTCCGATGTCTTTATGGTTTGTGGTAAAGAACCACCGTGAAAGGCCCTTGGCTGGACCGTGATGATGATCGCCCATCGTTAAAACCTCCAGTTAGCCTTTCTTGTGGTTGTAGACATCGATCGGCTGGACCATATCGCCCATGTTGTTGCCGAACGCATTGCGCTGATAGGTAATCACAGCGGCCATATCCACGTCGTTCAACTGCCCACCGAATGCCTGCATCGCCGTACCCGGTACGCCGTTGATGCCGATATCAAGATGTGCGTCTATTTCACCCGTCGCGACCTGGCTGCCGGCGATCGCCGTGCCCACACCGCCCTCACCATTGGCGCCATGGCAGGCCAGGCAGCTGCGCGCGTACACTTCCTTACCGCGCTGCATCAACTCGTCCATGCTGAACGTCTGCGCCATAAGATCTTTGATCTCCGCGGCCTCGGCCTGTTTGGTGTCGAACCACTCGCTGTATTCGTCTTCAGACACCACGTTCACGACAATCGGCATGAAGCCATGGTCCTTGCCACAGAGCTCGGCGCATTGCCCGCGGTAGATGCCTTCTACATCGGTGCGCGCCCACGTTTCATTGATGAAACCCGGGATCGCGTCCTTCTTCACTGCCAGTTCCGGCACCCACCAGGAATGGATCACGTCGTTGGCCGTCACCAGAAAGCGCACTTTTTTACCCACCGGCAGTACCAGTGGCTGGTCGACTTCCAGCAGGTAGTGCTCGCCCTTGTCGGCAGAGTTATATATCTCGCTCTGGTCAGTGCGCAGATTACTGAAAAAGCTGATGTTCTCGCCATTTTCACTGATGTATTCGTACTTCCACTTCCACTGATAGCCGGTGACAAGGATATCGAGATCCGCATCTTCGGTGTCATACAGGTCGAGCAGGGTAGAGGTCGCGGGGAAAGCCATGCCTATCAGGATAATAAAAGGCACAACGGTCCACAAAATCTCTACTTTGGTGCTCTCGTGGAAGGTGGCCGGCGTCACGCCCCTGGATTTGCGATGATAGATGATGGAATAGAACATCACCCCGAAAACGCCTGCCCCGATCACGACGCAGATCCAGAATATCAGCATGTGCAGGTTGTAGATTTCCCGACCCAGTTCGGTCACGCCCGGCGACATGTTCACCTGGCTGGCCTCGCCGCCGGCGGCGAAGGCTGCCGCGCTCAAAAGCATTAGCACAGGACCAGACGCGAGCCTCAACAGCCGCTTCGCTTTAAAACACATATCCCATGTCTCCATTTAGTAGAACTTTTTATACCAAACCGGACCCTCAAACGGCCCCAAATTGGTCGTCACAGTGCGCCTGTGGAGTGCCTTCCCACGCTTTCCATACCTGAGAGCACGACGGCAGTGGGCGCCTGGAGTGCGGAAATTTCCCTGCAGAATGGCGTTTTCAGGCAGTGCGACAAAAGGTCGCACCGCGAGCGCGCGCGAATTATAGCGGAACTGCCGCCCAAAAACATATGCCCTGGCCCACATCGGGAATGATTGAAGTGCCGCCTCGCCAACCCGCATATTGTGCCGTAGCACAACCCCTGGCGCAAAAATTAGACTTGCCGGCGGTTAAGGCTTTTCCTTCGCCTGGGGGTTCACCAGGGTGACGGGCTCAGCCGGCGTGTCGGGGCGCCGGGCTGCCGCGCGACTCACCCGTGTACCCAGCTCCTGTGCAGCTGGATTGGCGGGGCGCGCCTCCCGGAATCCGCAGCTCACACATAAGCGCACATCCGCATCCGGATCAACGGCGATTTTGTCCATGGCGCTACAGCGCGGACAGACAGCCCCGGCAATAAACCGCCGGTTTGATGGCTTGGGCATCGCAGCACTCCCACTGCCTGCGTTGGCAACTTTAATTCCCCGGCGCTATTGTAGCAGTCTGAAACCGCTCGAGGGGCAGCACATGCGCCAATATACCCCAACCAGTCTCCGCAGCTTCAACGGAAAATCCCCGCAGCTGGGGGCCCGCGTGCTGATCGACCCCAGTGCGGTGGTGCTGGGTGATGTTGTGCTGGGTGACGATGTGTCGATCTGGCCACAGGTCGCAGTGCGCGGCGACATGCACAGTATTCGGGTCGGCGCACGCACCAGCGTGCAGGATGGCTGCGTGCTGCATATCACTCACGCCGGACCTTTCAACCCGGATGGCTGGCCGCTGATCATCGGGGATGAAGTCACTATCGGCCACAATGCCACACTGCACGGTTGTCGTATCGGCGACCGGGTGCTGGTGGGCATGGGCGCCGTGGTGATGGACGGCGCCATCGTGGAAGATTCAGTTGTTATCGCGGCCGGCGCACTGGTCACTCCGGGAAAGCGCCTGCGCTCGGGTTATCTTTACGCGGGCAGCCCCGCGAGAGAGATGCGCGAGCTGAAAGACTCTGAGCTGGAGTACTTCGCCTACAGTGCAGACAACTACGTCAAGCTGAAAGATCAGCACATCGCCGCACTTCAGACGCTTCAGAAATAGTTGTTTTTCAGGCGGCTTCCATCGCCGCTCGCAGCTGATGAATCACCGGGCGTGTTTCCGGTCGCACGCCGCGCCAGATAAAAAACGATTCCGCAGCCTGCTCCACCAGCATGCCGAGGCCATCCGCCACCGCCCACGCGGCCTCCCGCGCACCCCAGCGCATAAACGGCGTGGGCTCGGCGCCGTACACCATGTCGTAGCAGCAGCTGCGCTCCGTGATCAGGTTGCTCGACAGATCCGGCATACTGTCCGTCAGGCCGGTACTTGTGGCATTGATGAGAATATCGAAGCTGCGATCACCCACCAGCTCATAGGCGCCGCCCTCTACAGGTCCGATCTCACTGAACTGGCTGGCGAGGGCGGCTGCCCGCTCCGGCGTGCGATTCACGATAAGCAACTCAACCGGGCGCTCGCGCAATAGAGGCTCGACGACGCCACGAGCGGCGCCGCCAGCACCCAGCAACAGAATACGCCGGCCCTGCAGGCTCCAGCCGAGATTGCAGATCATATCGCGTACAAGGCCAACACCATCGGTATTGTCGCCATGAACTTCGCCAGCGCCGCGCCGCGTTAGTGTATTCACCGCGCCGGCGCGACGCGCTCGCTCACTGACAACCTTGGCAAACTCGAACGCCCGCTGCTTAAAGGGTATCGTAACATTCAGGCCCGCACCGCCGCCGGCAAAAAAATCGCTCGCGGCACGTTCAAAATCGTCCAGTTCGATGCGCACCGCCCGATACTGCATCGTCTGACCGCACTGTTGCGCGAACAGGGAGTGAATCGCGGGCGATTTACTCTGCTTGATGGGATTGCCGAAGACAGCGTATCTATCCTGGTTGCTCATTGCGCGGCATCTCCGTGTTCGGCCTCAGCCAGCCAGTCACGGTCCTTGAGGTAGTAATCAGTTAACGCAGCTTCGGGACTGCCCGGCTCCGCCGCAAAATCGTACTCCCAGCGCACCAGCGGCGGCAGTGACATCAGAATCGCTTCTGTGCGCCCCCCGGATTGCAGGCCGAACAGCGTGCCACGGTCATAAACGAGATTAAACTCCACGTAGCGCCCGCGCCGGTAGAGCTGAAACTGCCGTTCGCGTTCGCCGTAGGGACGCTCCTTATTCCCGGCCACTATAGGACGGTATGCCGGCAGGTAGGAATCTCCCACCGCGCGCAAAAAGGCAAAAGAGGTCTCAAAATCCCAGTGATTGAGATCGTCGAAGAACAGGCCTCCGATACCGCGGGGTTCCTCGCGATGCCTGAGGAAGAAGTACTCGTCACACCAGCGCTTGTAGCGCGGGTACACATCTTCCCCAAAAGGCGCACAGGCATCACGCGCCACGCGATGCCACGCCACGCAATCATCTCGATCAGCATAATAAGGTGTTAGATCATAGCCACCGCCAAACCACCAGACCGGTTCGCGACCCGGTGCTTCGGCCACGAAAAAGCGCACATTGGCGTGTGACGTTGGCACATAGGGGTTGTGTGGATGGATCACCAGAGACACGCCCATGGCCTGAAACGAGCGACCCGCCAGCTCCGGGCGCGAAGCGCTGGCGGAGGGTGGTAGGCTGCCCCCATGTACGTGTGAAAAATTGACCCCGCCCTTCTCGATCACGGCGCCCTGACTGAGCACCCGGCTGCGACCGCCGCCACCCTCCTGGCGTTGCCACTCATCCGTTATGAACTCAGCGCGCCCGTCTTCGTCGGCCAGGGCGCGGCAAATATCGTCCTGCAGGGACAGAAGGTAGCTTTTGACTGCATCGATATCCATGCATCTCTTTCCCGGTGACAACCGGGGCGCCATTATACTGACCGCTACCGGCCTAGGCCCGAATAATTTCGCCGCTGGCCAAATCTCGGATTGCGGAGGGCCTGTCCCTGCCGCCGAGCCTTCCCGGGAGCAGGTAATCCAATTGTGCCCCGAAATAGTGCCGGACACGCAAGCCGGTAAGCGCGGGGGCCAGGCCACCCGGGTTTGCCGAGGTGGAAATCACCGGCCCGCGGAACGCAGCGCACAGGGCGGCCATGCCGGGATGATCGCTGACACGCACGGCAACACTGGCATGTTCACCGCTGACCCACGGCGGAACGCGGCCAGAATGCGGCACCAGAAAAGTCTCCGGGCCCGGCCAGCTGTCACGCAACCTGGCGCGCTGGCTTTCAGGAAGGTCATGCAGCAAAAATTCCAGTTGCGACTCAGACGCCGCCAGCAGTATCAGACCCTTGGCGAGCGGCCGGCGCTTAAGCCACAGCAGGCGCTCGACCGCCGCGTAATCAAAGGGATCACAACTCAAACCCCACACCGCCTCTGTGGGACAGGCGATAACACCGCCGTTGCGCAGCACCCGCGCGGCGATGGCGAGATGCAACCTGCCGGGGGGTGGCAGCAGTGCCGACTTTCGCTGCCCGATTGCCTCACCTGCCGCTCTTTGCACGCACCTGGTCCCCTTGCACAGCGTTCGATTTGCTCTCTTGACCTGCGACCGGGAATGTAAAGCACCCGTGGCCGGGCTGGCAAGTTTGCCGCACGGACGTAGCGCCTTCACGCCCGTGGCGGACAACGGCTGGCTGCCTACAGCCCTCTAGCAGCGGATATATCCGCCGGAGACCCGCGCCACCTGACCGCCCAGCTCAAGCGCAGACAACTGGTCCAGGACGGCCGACACAGGCTGGCCGCTGTCGGCCACCAGCCGATCGAGACTGACAACCTCGTATCCCAGAAACTGCAAAAGCGCCAGTGCGCCCGCAGGCACCGCCACTGTGTGAAGGGGGCGGGGCGCGGATGAGGATTCGGTGTGAAAGCGGAACAGCGGGCCCAGTTCTTCGAGAATATCGTCTACCGACTCGACCATCTTGGCGCCATCACGCAGCAATTGCAGGCAGCCACGGCCACCATCATGCAGGGCGGACCAGGGCAGGGCGAAAACTTCGCGGCCCTGTTCAAGCGCGGCGCGCGCCGTGATCAGAGAGCCGCTACCGGGCGTCGCCTCGACTACCAGCACACCGAGGGAAAGCCCACTGATAATGCGATTGCGCTGCGGGAAGTGTTCTCGCCGGGGTGGCGTACCGGGAGGAAACTCGGTAACCAGACAGCCCGTTTGCATCAGCTGCGACGCCAGCGGGAGATGACGCCGCGGATAGACTGTCTCAACGCCAGTGGCCATCACGGCCACGCTCGCGCCGCCGGCCTCCAGCGCACCCCGATGTGCGGCTCCGTCGACACCCAGCGCCAGCCCGGAGCACACCCCCAGGCCGGCCGCTGACAGCTCGGCCGCCAACCGCGAAGCCAGGCTGAGTCCCGCGGAACTGGCTCGCCGGCTACCGACGATAGCCATCTGCGGTTGCAGCAACGCGTCAGGCCTGCCGCGAACGTAGAGCACGTCCGGAGGATCGTGAATCTCGGATAACAGCGGCGGGTATGCGTCCTCGCCACGCTGTATCAGCGCACCGGCGTCTTGCGCCGGAGAATTGACAACATCCATACATCATCCTTGACGTCGGTCTGTCGCTGGGTAAACCGCCCCATTCCGGAGGCGGGCCGGGAATTACGGATTCTTGACTTTGTCCATCACCTTCAATGGGTGGCTGGCCTTGAGAATAACCGCGTAGCTGGCCTTCTCAAATGCCTCAAATATCATGGCCAGGCCCGCGCGCTTGTCCGGGAGCCTGACGTTACTCTCAGCCACCTGGTCAAATACCAGGGGGCCGGTCTGGTAAACCGCCAGCACGTGACCAACGGCAAGGCCGTCACGCTTTCCCCGGTTCAGCACCACGATGCTCATTTGCCCGATTTGCGTCAGCCCGCCGTCGACCGCGATCATATACGCGTCTTCAAGCTGCACCTCTGGAGCGCGCGGCTGAAACGTCGCATCCAGCACCCTCTCCTGCAGTGGCAGCAGGCGATCACCGAGACGCACCTCCTCGTTGATACGGGTAATTTCCAGTTCGGTCACCGGGTCGGTATTACTGCTCAGGAGACGCGCATTGCCGATATCATTCGCCTGGTAGCCCAATAGTTCTTCCGTGATGGGATCCGAGTAGGAGCGACCAGCACGGTAGATGGCGTAGGTACGCTCACCGTCGGGAAACGGGCCGCGACCATACACCCGGTCGCCCGGGCCGCTGATCAAATGCTGCTGATCGCCGGCGACCACATAGGCGGAATTATTGAATTCACTCGCATCCACCACACGGTGCCGCATCAGCCAGGGGCCTATTTCGTCCAGCGGAATGATTGGTATTGCGAGATCAAGCGGCCTCACGCGCATGTTCGGGGTCAATTTTACATCGCGCCCGCGGCGCAGGCGCAGACGCGGCTGCCCATCCACCCAGACCAGGTAGAGCTCGTCGCCGGGATATATCAGATGGGGGTTGTCGATCTGCGGATTGACATCCCACAGTTCGGGCCACAGCCAGGGCTCAGTGAGATACATGCCGGAGATGCCCCACAGGGTATCGCCTTTCTGGACGACGTAGGTTTCCGGAACGTCGTCGTTGAGTTCCACTGCCGAGTGGGCGCTCCAACTGAAGAGCAGACCCAATACCAGCAGGCAGACCGAAAGTGACCTTGTTTTCATTGTTCGCGTCCCTGTAGAAGCCCCATTATATTTGACGCACCGGCGGCCCAGGAGACCGACAGCAGCGGCGTGCCGCCCTTCGAAGCTGACGAATGAACGACCGCGTAGCAACTTGCGATTCCTACCTGCGGCCCGGCTCCCCGCTTGCCGCAAGCCATGCCTGGACAATGTTCCGGGGAGGGCGCTAGGCACCCCATAATCACAAGTTGTATACTCACCACAGTTTGCTGCCGCCAATTAACGCTGGCAAGCCAAATGTTATTAATTCACGCAGCCAATTCCGGCCAAGCCCGGTCAGCAATCCGGACCCGCAACAGCATGGCAATACTGGACATTCTGGAATTTCCCGATCCCCGATTACGCACCGTAGCCGAACCGGTTGAGGTGTTCGATGAGGCGCTTGGATCGCTGGTCAGCGATCTCCTGGCCACCATGTATGCCGCACCGGGAATCGGCCTGGCCGCAACCCAGGTCAATGTGCACAAACGCTTGCTGGTCATGGACGTGTCGGACGATCGCTCGCAACCGCTGGTGTTCATCAATCCAGTGGTCGAAATTCTGGATCCGGAGCTGGGGGAGTACGACGAGGGCTGTCTGTCCGTGCCCGGCTTTTATGAAACCGTGCAGCGTCCACAACGCATTGCCGTCACCGCGCTGGATACCCAGGGCCGCGAGACCAGAAGCGAGCTGGATGGCCTTGCAGCCGTATGCGTGCAGCACGAAATCGACCATCTCGATGGCAAGCTGTTTGTCGATTATCTGTCCCCACTGAAGCGCCAGCGAATCCGTAAGAAGCTGGAGAAAGACCAGCGACGTCGCGCCTGAACGCTGTGCCAGACTCGCCACTGAGGCTCCTGTTTGCTGGCACGCCGGAATTCGCTGCCCAGCATCTAAAAGCCATAATTGATAGTAAGCACCAACTTATCGCGGTGTACACCCAGCCCGACAGGCCGGCCGGTCGCGGCCGCAGCCTGCAGGCCAGCCCGGTAAAGCAAACCGCGGAGGCGGCAGGCATTCCCGTCTTCCAGCCCGCTACGCTCAAGGATGCGGGAGCCCAGCAAACGCTGGCGGACCTGCGGGCGGACCTGATGGTGGTGGTGGCCTATGGGCTGATCCTGCCGCAGGCAGTGCTCGATTCCCCCACCTACGGTTGCGTGAACGTACACGCATCGCTGCTTCCGCGGTGGCGCGGGGCGGCGCCCATCCAGCGGGCAATCGAGGCGGGCGATGCCACCACGGGAATCACCATCATGCAAATGGATGCCGGTCTGGATACCGGCGACATGCTCGCCACCGCAAGCTGTGCGGTGGACGGCCATACCAGCGCCAGCCTGCATGCCGAGCTCGCGAACCTGGGGCCGCCCCTGTTGCTGGAAGTGCTGGAAAAACTGCCGCAGTATCAGGCGGGGCGGCAGCCACAGGACGACCGGGCCGCCACCTACGCGCACAAGATAGAGAAACACGAGGGGCTGATAGACTGGCACCGACCGGCTGACGAGCTGGCTCGCAGAATACGCGCCTTCAATCCTTTCCCCGGCGCCCATAGCTTTCTGGGCGCTACAAGAATCAAGCTCTGGGAGGCGTCAGTCATCGAGGGCGCAGCCGCCGGTGGCCAGCCGCCGGGCACCATCGTTCACAACACGCACGGGGGCATTGCAGTAGCGTGCGCCGACGGCTTGTTGTCGATAGCCTGCCTGCAACTTCCGGGCGGCAAGCGCCTGGACGCGCGCGAGCTACTGCATGCCCGGGGCGAACAGTTTGCCCCCGGAGTCCGCCTTGGCGCATCGCCTGCGGTAGATGCCCGGTGACGACAAGCGTCCGGGCCACCGCCGCGCGGGTGGTTGCGGCGATACTGCAGGGGCAGTCTCTCAACAGCGCGCTGCCAGACGGGCTCGCGGCAGTGGCCCCCACAGATCGCAGCCTGTTGCAACAGCTCTGCTACGGCACGTTGCGTGATGCGCCGCGCCTGCAGATCCTGCTTGCACAGCTTCTGGACAAGCCGCTGAAGGCCCGCGACCTGGATATACAGGGCCTGCTACTGGTAGGTCTGTACCAACTGGAAGGCTCCCGCGTACCGGACCATGCGGCGGTTGCCACGTCTGTGGAGGCCACCCGTGAGCTGCACAAACCCTGGGCCCGGGGTCTCACCAACGCAGTGCTGCGTCGCTTTCTGCGCGAGCGCCACAATCTAGTGACTGCGCTGGATGAGCAGCAAGCGAGCGCTCACTCTGAATGGCTGTTCAAACGCCTGAAGCGGCAATGGCCACACGCGTATGCGGGGATAATCGCAGCCAACAATCACCAGCCACCAATGACGCTGCGCGTGAATGCCCAGCGCGTCTCGCGCGCCGTCTATCTCGAGCGGCTGGCCGATGCCGGAATTAATGCAAGAGCCGGCAGCCTGGCACCACAGGCGGTGTATCTTGAGACCGGCACCGATGTCCAGACCCTGCCCGGCTTTGCCGGCGGAGACGTGAGCGTACAGGATGAGGCGCCCCAGCTTGCGGCTCTGCTACTGCAAGCGCAGCCCGGCGAGCGCATTCTCGATGCGTGTGCCGCTCCCGGCGGGAAAACCTGCCATATTCTGGAGCTGCAACCGGCCCTCCAGACTCTGGTGGCCATGGACATCGATGCCGCGCGCCTGGCCCGCGTCGGTGAAAATCTCAAGCGGCTTGGTCTGAATGCCGAGTGCGTGGCGGGAGACGGCGCCCGGCCTCCGGCGAGTCTCGGCGAGACCTTTTTTGATCGTATTCTGGTGGACGCGCCATGCTCCGCCAGTGGCGTCATTCGCCGCCACCCCGATATCAAACTGCTGCGCCGGGAGGCCGATCTGTCCGCACTCGAGCGTCGGCAGGGCAGTATCCTGCAGGGTCTCTGGCCGCTGCTGCGACCCGGGGGCGTTCTGCTGTATGTGACCTGTTCCGTACTGTGCGAAGAGAATAGCCAGGTCGTTGACGCCTTTCTCGCAGGCAACCCCGACGCCAGCTCAGAGCCGTTCGCTGTGAGCTGGGGAGAACCGCTTGC
>TARA_R110002073_G_scaffold78991_6_pt1 | contig 38234 bp, 38 predicted proteins | sample TARA_R110002073 | Tara Oceans TARA_R110002073 (sample SAMEA4397174) | marine metagenome | biome: Polar Biome; feature: [DCM] deep chlorophyll maximum layer (ENVO:01000326); material: water (ENVO:00002006), including particulate matter (ENVO:01000060) such as... | depth 40 m
GATGCCAAAAACCTTAACGTTTTCGCCTTTTTCACGAACTACTTTAATGTACATGACTAAGGTGAAACTGATAGATATTAACACCAGAACTTGAAATGCAACGTTTAGCTCGGTATATATTCTATTGGTAAATAGTAAGCTAATCAGAATAAAGGGACTGGTTAATATCCAGATTATTTTAGGCGTATTATTCGGGATATGCTTTTTATAAAGCGCTGTAAAATAGCCCATAAAAAGAGGTAGGGATAAGTAAAAACAAAGATGCTCTAAACGTTGCAAGCTTGCCCAGCTGAACCAGTCGAAAAGATACAGGACGCGTTCATCTATTAATAAGCGGCGTACGCCGACAACAATACAGAGCAAACCAAAGTTAAGAGCGGCTAGTTCTCTTGAACGAAACGCAAAAAAAGAAAAATTATATAAACCAATGGCAATTAATATACCAGCGAAAAATACCGCAGAAATAATAGGTTGTTGGGCCATTGAAAAATAGCCAGATTGATCTGTCAGCCGCAAACTAAACCAGATGCCCCCTTCGCGATAATGAAAGTTTGATACATGGATAACAATGTCTAGCTGACCTTGATGCGTTAGTTTGACCACTTTAGGAACAAAACCTGGTTTTTCGGTATTTTGGAAAAAGCCTGTTTCACCGTTTTTAGAGACTAATTTACCGTTTACAAATAATTTGTAGGCACTGGGCATGTCTGGAATATATAAGTAAACATCGTCTAGGGTGTCTGGTAATAATACTCTTGAGTGGTAGGTCATAAAGCCTAAAGCAGGCAGAACTTTTTTATCAGGATTGTTGTGAGTGTCTGTGCTATTTTCTATTGAGTTTATTGTCGAGTCGACATTAAATTGATGCGTCGTATAACGGTTTTTTTTATTTGGTTGATCACTCCATACACCAGGAACAGGGAAAAGGATGGGTTCAATATCAGTATATTTGAGTTCTTCTGGTGTTAAAAATTGCCCCCAATAGGCATGCCATAAACCATCTAGTTTAAAGTCTTCCCCCTGTCCCCAAGCACTGGAACGTAAATCGAGCGTAGGTAGTGTCACAAGCTTGCTTTGATTGTCAGGCAGGGTCGCGTGTGCTGCCAAGTGTACCGACAAAGCCAAGCATACAATGATTCTTAAACGCATAACTAAGACCAATTCACCGAGTTTATATCTTAAGCAGTAGTGCAAAGATCTCGTTTGTTATTTTTAGGTATTTATGTCAATTGATGACTTTTTGTTTTGAGACCCTATGTAGCATAATTGCTCTATAAAAGTCTCGTAGTAATAAATACGTAATAATAAATAATAGTATAGAGCAGGCCTATACTGCTTCAATTTTATTTATTACTACGTAACGTTTCTTTTCACCTAATTACGCCAGAAGGAGGGGGTGAACAGGATCAGTAAAGTGAAAATTTCTAATCGACCCATTAGCATGGCAAAACAAAGAACCCATTTAGCAGAATCGGGAATGTTGCCATAATGAGCGGCAACATCACCCAGGCCAGGGCCTAGATTATTAATGCTTGCGCCAACAGCAGACCAAGCGGTTACTTGATCAAGGCCCGTCGCGAGAAGTAATAAAAGCAAAATAACGAATACAAATAAATACACAGAAAAGAAGCCCCAAACCGCTTCAATTACTCGATCTGGTACGGGTTTTCTACCTACTTTAACAGGAATAATGGCATTTGGGTGAATCAGTCTTTTAATTTCACGCAAACCTTGTTTGTAGATAAGTAAAATTCTAATGGCCTTCATGCCGCCACCGGTTGAGCCTGCACAGCCACCCACGAAGGCAATTAAGAATAATAAAAAAGGTAGTACAAAGGGCCAGTTAGCAAAGTCTGCTGTGGCAAATCCTGTTGTTGTCGCAATAGAAACAACTTCGAACAGGCCGGTTGTGAATGATTCGGAAAAGCCATAAGTACCGGTAAAATACAAAACACCAATGGTTGAGATAGCCACTAACAACATTAAGCTGCCATAGAATTTAAATTCCGGGTCTTGCAGGTAGGTGCGCCAGCTATTTCTTCGCCATGCCGCAAAGTGTAAGGCAAAATTGACCCCGGCGGTAAACATAAAGAAGACAGCAATCATTTCAATAACGGTACTATCGAAATAACCGATACTGGCATCATGGGTAGAAAAACCACCAATGGCGATGGTGGCAAAGCTATGGCAAACGGCATCGAATAAACTCATCCCTGCAGCCCAGTAAGCGAGCGCGCAAGCAATGGTGAGGCCAAGATAAATATACCAAAGTGCTTTGGCTGTTTCGGTAATCCGGGGGGTTAATTTGGTGTCTTTGACTGGCCCGGGTGCTTCTGTTCTATAAAGTTGCATACCCCCAATGCCGAGCATCGGTAAAATGGCAACGGCTAATACAATCAAACCCATGCCACCTAACCACTGAAGCTGTTGGCGATACCATAAAATCGATTTTGGTAGCTCGTCTAAGCCTGTAATGACAGTCGCCCCCGTGGTGGTAAGGCCAGATAAGGATTCAAAATAGGCATCGACAAAGCGCAGGTCGGGTTGATCAGAAAAGTACAGAGGGATAGAACCGCTCAGGCTAAGTACTAACCAAAAAAGTGCCGTCACAATAAATCCATCACGCACCCGCAGCTCTTTACGTTTATTTCTGACGGGAAACCAGATGATCAGTCCGATCCCCAAGGTGAGCAAGAAGGCATCGAAGAATGCAAAGAATTGATGGTCATTGTAATACATCGAAACAGCAATCGGCGGCAGCATGGTAAAGCTGAATAACATCAGCAAAATACCTAAAATCCGATAGACGGTTGAAAAACGCATTGACAGCTATTCCTAAAGAACGATTAAAAGAAAGTTAAGCCCACTTGGAAAAGCTTCTCGACTTCACGTACTTTACGTTTATCGACCAAGAATAAAATGACATGATCATCAGATTGAATACGAATGTGATCGTGCGCGATGAGCACTTCTTGATCTCTTACGATGGCACCAATCGTGGTGCCGCTGGGGAGTGCGATTTCATCCAAACGTTTACCGACTACCTTTGATGAGCGATGATCACCGTGAGCTACCGCTTCAATTGCTTCAGCCGCCCCTCTTCGAAGCGCATGTACGTTGACTACATCACCTTTTCTGATATGAGTGAGCAGACTTCCTATGGTGGTTTGTTGAGGCGATATCGCAATATCGATTTCACCCCCTTGAATCAAGTCAACGTAGTCAGGGTTACTGATCAGTGCCATCACTTTTCGAGCTCCAATGCGTTTCGCTAGCATCGACGCCATAATGTTTGCTTCATCATCATTGGTTACCGCGATAAATACATCGGTTTCTTCAATATTTTCTTCAAGCAGCATGTCTTTATTGGCAGCATTGCCATGAAGTACAAAGGTTTTTTCGAGCGTTTCAGACAGCGCTACGCAACGCTCATAGTTCGTTTCAATTAGTTTTACCTGATAATGACGCTCTAGCCGTTTTGCCAAACTAAAACCAATATTGCCTCCACCGGCAATAATGATACGTCGGTAGTTATTTTCAAGAGGTTGAAGTTCGCTCATGACCGAACGAATATGATTCGTCGCCGCAATAAAGAAAACCTCATCGTCAATTTCGATGACGGTATCCCCCGTGGGAATGATAGGGCGACCTTTTCGGAAAATAGCCGCTACGCGGGTATCGATAGTCGGCATATGCTCTCTAATTAAAGAAAGCTCATGGCCAATCAGAGGGCCGCCTTCCGCAGCGCGAATGGCGACAAGTCTTGCTTTACCTTGCGCCAAATCGAGTGCTTGCAAGGCACCTGGGTATTCTAATAAGCGGCAAATACTTTTAGTGACCACTTGCTCCGGACTGATAAGTACATCAACCGGAAAGGCTTTAGTGGAAAATAACTCTTGTTTTGCAAGGTAAGGTGTTGCTCTAACACGGCAGATTTTAGTCGGTGTTTGAAATAAGGTATAAGCCACTTGGCAAGCGGCCAGATTCACCTCATCACTATTTGCCACGGCAATGAGCATATCGGCGTCTTCGGCGCCCGCCTGAGCCAGAATGTCTGGGTGTGAGCCTTGGCCATAAACCGTTCGGATATCCAAGCGATCTTGAAGTTCTCTCAGGCGCGCACCATCCTGGTCAATGACGGTAATGTCATTTTCTTCGCTCGCCAAGTTTTCTGCCAAGGTGGCGCCCACTTGGCCGGCACCAATGATAATAATTTTCATAAAGTCTATCTGCGTGTCACTCAGGCCCTCATTAGGGGCGTGATTCTAAACTTTTTGTTAGGTATCTGTCTCGTTTTCTTTCGGTGTATTTATTTTTTGTAGTCGGGCATAGAAAAAACCATCATGAGCATTTTTTTCAGGAAATAGCTGTGTACCAAATTTTGTATCGAATCCCCAGTCAGCCTCTATCGGAATCACGTGTGCATCGTCGGTTTGTTTAAGAAACCGTTCGATAATCCGGCTGTTTTCTTGGGAAAAAACCGAGCAAGTGGCATAAACCATCAAACCGCCAGGTGCCAGGGTTTTCCAGAGTGAGCTGATTAATGTTAGTTGAAGTTCTGCCAATTGCTTTATATCGCCTTCTTGTCGAAGTAACTTTATATCTGGATGGCGGCGAATGACTCCGGTTGCACTGCAAGGCGCATCAAGTAATATGCGATCAAATGTTTTGCCGTCCCACCAAGTAGGTAAATCTTCCGCTGCTGCTATTTTGATCTCGGCTTTTAGTTTTAGTCTTGTCAGGTTTTCTTCTATGCGTTGTGCCCGGTTCGCGTCCGAGTCGAGCGCTAAAACAGAAAGAGTCGGCTCCTTCTCAAGCATTGAGCAGGTTTTACCACCAGGGGCGGCACAGGCATCTAAAACCCGCAGCTTAGGTTTTAGATTTAACAGTTCACTGCTTAACTGGGCGGCTTCGTCCTGAACGCTGATACCGCCTTCCATAAAATCAGGTAGGTTTTGAACAGGGCAGGCATGCTCTAAAATAATACCATATGGACTAATGATAGAGACACGTGCCGGAATATCGTGTTGTGTGAGTTTTTTTAGATAGTTTTCTTGGGCTAGTGTGGCTGAGTTGGTCTTGTCAAAACTAGCGTTAATTCTTAAGGTCATCGGTGGGTGCTGATTATTTTGTTGTAAAATATCTAGCCAGTTGTCAGGCCAATTATGCTTTAGTTTGTCTTGAAACCATTGAGGGTGGCTGGCCATCGACATTGTTTCACGGAGGTCTTTATCTTCAATATTTATGTTTTGCTGGGATACTTGTCTCAGTAATGCGTTGATTAGACCTTTAAAACGGTGGAGGCCTAGTTTCTCAGCCGACTCTACTGTTTCGTTCAAGCAGGCATGAGAGGGAATACGGGTAAATAAAAGCTGATAAAGGCCAACACATAGAATACATTCAACTAAAAAATCATTGCGATGGAGCGGTTTGCTTAATAGGGGTTGATATACGGTGTTTAACCATAAGAGCCATCGACATGTTCCGAAAACAAGCTCTTGTAGCAGGGATTTGTCTTTGTCATCAACTTGATGATGAACCAGTGGGAGTAAGGCGTTCAGAGATTTATGCTCAACATGGACTTGATAAACCAGCAAAGCTGCGAGCGCACGGGTATCTGTTATGGATTTTAACTCTGGTGCTCGCGGTGCGGGTGGTTTATTTTTTGGCTTGCCATTGTTCATAGGCTTGTACCCTGCTCAGGAGAGTTTAAAACATCACCGGGATTAAGCAGATTTTTCCCGCCATTTACAAATGCCTGTACCGGCATGGCTTTTGACCCGGGGAATTGCAGGATTTTGATGAGGTAGGCACCTTCGCTACATTTAACGAGGATGCCGTGTTTATCTTTTTTCAAAATAGTACCTGTTTGCTCAGCTCCGTTATGATCCACCAAGGCACCTTCAAAAACACGCACACGCATATCATCCAGTTCAAAAAAAGCAACAGGAGTAGGGTTGAATGCCCGAACATTTTTGTCGATTTGATTAGCTGGGTCTTGCCAGTTAATCAGCGCTTCTTGTTTACTTAGTTTTTTGGCGTAACAGGCTAAGGCATTATTTTGTTTTTCGGCCCCTAGATTTTGATGTTCTTTTAAGTAGGCCAGAATGGCCTCTGAGCCTAGTTCGGCTAATCGCTCATGCAGACTGCCAGCGGTTTCAGTGGCAGATATGGGTGTACTTAGTTTCATTAACATGTCGCCGGTATCGAGACCTTCATCCATCTGCATGATGGTAATGCCGGTTTCGGTATCGCCAGCCTGTATGGCTCGCTGAATGGGCGCAGCGCCTCGCCATCGAGGTAACAGTGAGGCATGGATGTTGATGCAGCCATGGGTGGGGATAGCTAAAATTTCGGGAGGTAACAATAAGCCATAAGCTGCGACGATCATCAGATCGGGTTTTAAGTCTGAAAATACTGTTTGGTCTTGGGCATTTGTCAGTTTCTCAGGCTGGAAAAGAGGAATGCCATGTTCTTCTGCGACAAGCTTAACGTCACTTTTTACGAGTTTTTTACCTCGGCCAGCAGGCCTGTCAGGCTGGGTGTATACAGCAATGACCTTATGGCCGTGAGCCATAATTGCTTCGAGACTTCTAGCCGCAAAAACGGGTGTGCCTGCAAAAATAATATTCAATGATTTATCGCTTCTATGTTGTATTTAAATGTAGGGTCGTTAGAAAACTGACGCTGCTTAAAATATTAAGCGTGTTTTAAACTACGGTGCTGCTTTTCAAGTTTCTTTTTTATTCTGTTGCGTTTCAATGAACTTAAGTAGTCGACAAATAACTTACCATTCAAATGATCCATTTCATGCTGAATGCAAACAGCAAGCAGGCCTCGAGCTTCGAGTTCAAAGGCTTTGCCTGTTCTGTCGAGTGCTTTGATTAATACATGTTCAATACGATCAATATCTTCATAGAAGCCTGGCACAGAAAGGCAGCCTTCTTGCATCTGTTCAGGCTCTCCATCCAAAATAGTGAGTTCTGGATTGATGAACACCAGAGGTGATTCCTTCTCTTCAGATAAATCCATGACAATGAGTTGGATGTGCTGATCAACTTGTGTTGCAGCTAAGCCAATCCCGGGTGCGTCGTACATGGTCTCGAACATGTTATCAATGAGTGTTTCTATTTCAGGTGTTACTTCTTTTACCGGTTTCGCAATGGTACGCAATCTAGGGTCCGGATATTCGAGTATTTCTAGTAATGACATAGGCTTACTGTATCCAATGTGTTAAAAAAGCTAGATGAATTTGTGGTGCGAGTCACGATATCGCTGCTACTATTATCTAATGGAAGTGAATTTAGTACAAATTCTCAAATGTTGATCTATAGTTTATGGATATAAAGAAGAAAATGACTCATAAAATGATGAGTCATGCCGCTTCCAGTCACATTATCCGATGATACACCAAGATCTATCGACTTATTTTATGTAGGCAGCTCATGATACGAAAGCTTTTTATCACCTCAACTCTTATTATCTCTTTATTAACGCCATTTGCTTGGGCCGCGCCTGAGTTGGCTGATAATTATCCTGAGCGCTATACCGTTGTTAAGGGCGATACACTTTGGGATATCTCTGGTAAATACTTGAAATCACCGTGGTTGTGGCCAGAAATCTGGCATGCCAACCCTCAAGTCACTAACCCTCACTTGATTTATCCGGGTGATCTGATCGGCTTGGTCTATATCGATGGCCAGCCAAGAGTTACTATGCTAAAAGTCGGCCCTGAAAATGGTGTCGTTAAATTAAGCCCCAAGATTAAAGCAACGCCTATTTCAAAAGCTATTCCCACTATTCCCTTAGAGGCGATTGCGAGTTTCTTGTCTGAAAATCGTATTGTTGAACCTGAAGATCTAAGTACAGCGCCTTATATCCTGATCGGGAAGGAACAGCACCTTATTACGGCCGCAGGCGATACCGTATTTGCGCGCGGTGATATAGGCGGTGCACAGAAAATGGCCGTTTATCGTTCAGGTAAAGACTTTATTGACCCTAATACCAATGAGTTTTTAGGCTTAGAAGCAAAATCTATCGCAACGACTAAAGTGACCGCAGTCGATAATGAGGTGATTAGTTTATCTGTATTGCGTTCAAATGAAGAGCTTCGTCAAGGTGATCGCTTGCTTCCAACTGAGGATAGGGTCATTAATTCAACCTTTATGCCAAGCAAGCCAGACTTCGATATTCGTGGTCAAATGATTTCAGTCAATACCGGTGTGGGGAATATTGGCCAGTATAATGTTGTGGTGGTGAATCGTGGCGAGCGTGATGGTCTGGTTGAAGGCAATGTCTTGGCTATTTATAAAGCGGGTGGCATTATGAGAGACCCATTCACGAAAGAAAAAATTGAGCTTCCATCAGAGCGTGCTGGTATCATGATGGTGTTTAGAGTCTTCGAAAAATTAAGTTATGGTTTAATTCTACAAGCCACTAGGCCATTAGCAGTGATGGATGAAGTTAGAACCCCTTAATTTATTGACGAAATAATGTTTATTCGAAGGCGCTCTCTTTTATTGGTTAGCGCCTTTTTTGATCAAGGAAGATCGAAATGTCACATTCTACATACGCTGGAAATTTTCCAGTTTCCGGTTCCTGTCTTGCTGTTTTGCAACTATCGCACATCAAAGGCTTGGGGCTAAAAAGCTTCCACCTGTTATACGATTATTTTGTGTCAGCGGAAGAAATTTTACAGGCCTCTTATGAGGAGTTACTCAAAAGTGGCTTAAAACCTAAGTTAGCCCGGTTAATCGCGGAACAAAAAACGCCACTTGAGCGGCTTGGGCCTTACTTTGATCGTTTATTGGCATGGGCAGATAAACCCAATAACTATCTCGTTTGTCTAGATGATGAACTTTACCCTTCTAGCCTTAAAGAAATTTATTGCCCGCCTCCTTTGCTGTATTTGCAAGGCCGGATTAAGGCTTTTGAGCATGATGCAATTGCGGTTGTAGGCAGTCGAAGGCCTACGCTCGCTGGACAAAAGCATGCAGCGTTATTTGCACGCCAGTTAGCTGAAATAGGTTATTGCATCACCAGCGGCTTAGCCATTGGTGTGGATAGTTATGCTCATCGAGGTGCAGTTGATGCGCCGGGCGTAAGCTGTGCGGTGTTGGGTTCAGGGCTTGAGAGTATTTATCCCAGACAAAATAAAAAATTAGCCATAGAAATACAGGATCAAGGTGTTTTGGTTAGTGAGTTGGCACTTGATATCAGTGCATTACCCGCTAATTTTCCAAGGCGGAACAGAATTATTGCGGGTTTGTCAAAAGGTACGCTGGTGATTGAAGCAGGCTTGAAAAGTGGTTCTCTCATTACTGCTGAGTTTGCCCTCGAACAAAATAGAGATGTGTTTGCTGTTCCAGGCTCCATTGATAACCCCTTGTCAAAAGGCGGGCACTCACTGATAAAACAGGGCGCAACGCTGGTTGACGATATAGAAGATATTATTAGCGTTATCGGCAGCAAAAATAATATCGATCGTAGGTGTCCACAAACAGCCATCTCAAAGCAAGCGGATTATTCGCATCTCACGATGGATGAGCAAAAGCTTATTTCAGTATTAGGCCATCAAAGTACCTCTTTTGATGATTTGCTGCAGTGTTTAGGTATGGATGTGAGTGAATTAAACAAGCTTTTAGTGATGCTTGAACTAAAAGGCTTGCTTTCATCTGTCGCGGGTGGCTATCAGAGGCTTTAGTCAGTAAAATTTGGCACTCATTTATCGCTTTCTTTTTGAGTTGACTCATTAGGTGTTTCGGCTATGCATACCAAACTTCGTTGGCAGGCACATTTTGCATCTCATATTTTGCGTCAGGGAGGGGTGATTGCGCATCCAACAGAAGCTGTTTGGGGCTTAGCATGCGACCCCTTTTCAGAAAAAGCTGTCGACTATTTATTGGCACTTAAAGGGCGTCCTGTTGAGAAAGGCTTAATATTGGTCAGTTCAAGTATTGAACATTTTTCAAGTTTGCTTGCGCCGCTTAGTCCAGACATAAGCGCGCGCTTTTATGAACCAAGGTCCAGGCCTACCACTTGGATTGTGCCAGATGCATTACAGAAAATACCTAGCTGGATAAAAGGTTCTCATTCGGGGGTTGCCGTGAGAGTCAGTTCTCATCCCCTCATTAAAGAGCTAACGGACTTTTTTGGTGGGCCCGTTATTTCAAGCTCTGCTAATCCGGCGGGCAAAAAACCCGCAATGAGTGTGCGCGATATTCGTCACTATTTTAAGGGTGGTTTGGATTATGTTCTTCCCGGAATGCTGGGCGGAGCAGCGCGGCCTTCTCAAATTATTGACCTTACGACAGGCAATATATTGCGTGATTAAATTTGATAGTCTTGTATTTGACGGTGGTGTTGAGGTTGAGGTTGAAAACAGTATTGAGGTTGAAAACAGTGTTGAAATTGAAGAACAGTATTGGAGCTGAAATATGTTAGAACAGGTTAAAGCTTATTTATTGGCCTTACAGGATGAAATTTGTGCGGGTTTAGAGGCGCAAGATGGACAAGCCAAGTTTCAAGAAGACTCATGGGATAGGCCTCAAGGTGGTGGCGGGCGCACTCGGGTGATCACCAATGGTGCCGTCTTTGAAAAAGGCGGTGTTAACTTTTCCCATGTCCATGGCGATCAGTTACCCGCTTCTGCTACTCATGCTCGTCCAGAGCTGGCAGGGCGAAGTTTCCAGGCGATGGGTGTGTCGTTAGTGATGCACCCTGAAAACCCCTATGTCCCGACGTCTCATGCGAATGTTCGGTTCTTTATGGCAGAAAAAGAAGGTGAAGAGCCTATTTGGTGGTTTGGTGGAGGTTATGATTTAACACCGTATTATGGTTTTAAAGACGATTGTCGGCATTGGCATCAAATTGCTGCTCAAGCTTGCGCGCCTTTTGGCGATAAGGTGTATAAGGATTATAAAACCTGGTGTGATGAATATTTCTTTTTAAAGCACAGAAATGAAGCGCGTGGTGTCGGTGGTTTATTTTTTGATGACTTGAATCACTGGGGTTTTGAAAAATCATTTGAATTTATGCAAGCGGTTGGAAATAGCTATTTACCGGCATATGCACCGATAGTTGAGCAACGTAAAGCATTTGATTATGGGGATAGAGAGCGCCAATTCCAGTTATACCGGCGAGGACGTTATGTTGAATTTAACCTGGTATTTGATAGGGGCACCTTATTTGGTCTTCAGTCTGGAGGTAGGACAGAGTCAATTTTAATGTCTTTACCACCGCTGGTGAAATGGGAATATAATTATCAAGCAGAAGCTGGCTCACCAGAAGCAGAATTAACCGAGGTTTTTCTGCCACACCAAGATTGGATCAAAGGCGAATAATCAAGGATATTTATGGATCAATATGCAGTCATTGGGAATCCTGTTTCTCATAGTAAATCTCCGCTTATTCACCGTTTATTTGCGGAGCACACAGGGCAAAAGCTTGAATACAAAAAGCTTGAGTCACCTCTTGATGGCTTTGCTTTATCTGTTAGACAGTTTTTTGAGCATCAAGGAAAGGGGCTTAATGTGACCGTACCCTTTAAAGAAGAGGCCTGGTCGCTGTGTCAGCAGCTTAGTGATAGGGCCCGTTTAGCGGGGGCAGTGAATACCTTGTATTGTGATGAGAATGGGCATCTTTGTGGTGAGAATACCGATGGAATAGGGCTGGTAAGTGATTTAAAAAATAATGGCGTCCACCTTAAAGGGAAAAAAATATTAATAATTGGTGCAGGTGGGGCGGTAAGAGGCGTTTTACAGCCTATACTTAACGAAAAGCCAGCATTGTTGGTGATTACAAACCGGACGCTGTCAAAAGCAGAGGCTTTAGTTGACGCCTTTTTAGATTACAGTTCAGATTACAGCGTAATAACATCGCAAGGCTATGATCAATTAAATGAAGCATTTGATATCGTAATTAATGGCACCTCGGCAAGTTTAAGTGGTGAATTGCCGAATATTTCGGACGCTATATTTTCATCGGATACCGATGTTTATGACATGATGTATTCGAAGGAAGATACTGTTTTTAATGTTTGGGCAAAAAGCTGTAAGGTGAATGCTGTCTATGATGGGCTGGGAATGCTCGTAGAACAGGCGGCAGAAGCGTTTCAGATTTGGCGGGGTATTCGCCCAGAGACCCAGGAAGTGATTCAATTATTGCGGGATGCATAGCTCGGAACATGTTCGAATAACTTATTAACACCCCTGATCTTTAGCTGATCAGGCATCAAGGTTTGGCAGATTATGGATTTAGCGACCCTCATAGGTCTAATACTCGGAATCTTCATTGTATTGGGCGCAATATTAATAGAATCCAATATTTTGGACTTCGTTAATATACCTGGATTAGCGATTGTTCTTGTGGGTACGTTGGCTGTCACGATCATCAAATATCGACTCACTTCGGTTGCTGAGTCTTTCAAGCTTGCTTTTGTGACGGTTTTTCTTGAGCGTACAGAAAACCCGATCATGCTGATCCAAAAAGTAAGAGAGCTCTCTGGAATTGTTAGAAAAGAGGGGATTCTGGGGTTAGAGAATGTCGAAATAGAAGACGCCTTTCTCGCCAAGGGGGTCGCTTTGAGTATTGATGGTCATCCGACTGAGTTTATAGAAGAACTTTTAATTCAGGAGTTAGAGCAGTCAATTGAGCGTTATGGTGTCGCTGAAAAAGTCTTCAGAGGGGTTGCAGAAACAGCGCCAGGTCTGGGAATGCTGGGTACGCTCGTTGGCCTTGTTCAAATGCTGAATAATATGGATGATCCCAGCTCCGTTGGGCCAGCCATGGCTGTTGCCTTATTGACAACATTTTATGGTGCGTTTATCGCACAAATGATCGCGATACCTTTGGCAGATAAGCTGAACCTGAAAGCCATGGACGAACATCGTAATATGTCTTTAGTGATTACCAGTGTTCAGAATATTCTGAAAGGACAGAATCCTAGAGTGATTACCGAAGTGTTATCTACTTATTTGCCGCCAAGACAACGAGATATTGTAAAGGCTGAAGAGTAACCATGAGAGCAATTCCAAAGCCAAAACCCAAAGAAGATAATGGTACCGGATGGATCGTTACCTTTGCGGACTTAATGTCTTTGCTGCTCACTTTCTTTATTTTGCTGTTAAGTTTCTCAAAAATGGATTTGGAAAAATATCAGGTGATGGCCGTTGCGCTAACGTCATCGTTCGGTGCTTCTGCGCTAACCGGCCAGAACAAAGCAGGTGGCAATATTATTTTTGCCGATAAGCCTGTTGTGCCGCCACCTCCTGAAAAGAAAGAGAAACAATCCGAACTTGAAAAAGAGTTTGAAGATTTTGGTGAGTCAGACATTGAGCTGCTCGAAGAGCCCAAAGAAGAACCCGAAAAGCCAGCTCAGATTGACCCTAGTATCGATAAACTCACTGAAAGTCTTGTTGATGCTTTGGCGTCAGAAATTCTTTCAAATGCTTTATCTGTTAGTTATGACGCCGATAAAGTGGTTGTTCGTTTTTCAGAAGCCAAATCATTTTCTTCTGGTAGTGAAGAGTTAAAAGATGACATGTTACCGATTGTTGAAAAGATTGAAACTGTGTTGGCTGAATGTGAAGGTGATATCATTGTGTCAGGTTATACGGATAACCTGCCCGTGAATTCGAGGCGCTTTCGATCAAATTGGGACTTGTCAGCCGCCAGAGCCGTGAGTGTTGTTCATCAGCTTATCTTTAATAATAAAATTGATCCGAATCGGGTGATGGCGGCCGGCAGAGCAGAAACAAACCCATTAACGGATAATGATACCGCAGAAGGTCGAGCTAAAAATCGCCGTGTAGAGATTAATATTTTTGACCCAAAATGCCAACAAACCGATTGGGAATTTTAATCTGTCTTTCACCGCAGAGTATTGATCTATATAATAGCTTTTTTTTAATAAGGTAATGTATCGTGAGTGGACCAAGTCAACCTAAAGTCGAAGACGAACAGTGGAGTGATGAGCGTATTCGAGGCTTTCTTTCTTTAAAGCCTCAAGATGATACGCCAAGTGATTATCATATCTTGCTGCAAGCCTATCATCATATGACTACTGATTTTTTTGAACGTTTTATTACTATGTTTGTTCAGTCTGGCCATGATTTGAATGTTAAATCTCTTGATGGAGAGACTATTTTATCACGTATCGCAGGCCACGCTAGTTCATCGGAATATGCAGGTATCTTGAAAAAAAATGGCGCTAACTAGTTTAATAATAACGTTATTTTTAGTCCAATATCCTAAGTGCAGCATGTTGAAATGAGCTCTCTAAATTATGAGCTAAAGTGTCTGGATGATCCTCGTTCAGGCACACTAGGTGAACTCCCTGATAATTACCCCAGGTAATCATGAATAAGCCTTCTCAAACTCCGGCCTCGAAAGAGAGTGCTGATCGTATATATCGCTTTGGCGGTATCGCCAGACTTTATGGTATTCCTGCTCTAGACGTGTTTGGCAAGAGTCATGTTGCCGTGATTGGTATTGGCGGGGTAGGGTCTTGGGCGGCTGAAGCCTTGGCACGCTCGGGTATTGGTGAGATTACGCTGTTTGATTTAGATGATATTTGCGTGTCGAATGTGAATCGACAAATTCATGCTTTAAATTCAAGTGTTGGCCAGATGAAAACGCAAGCGATGGCTGCAAGGTTAAAAGATATTAATCCTCAATTGCAGGTCAATGCTGTACATGCCTTTATTACACCTAAAAACCTTGATAAGTATGTAAGTGCTAACTTTGATTATATTTTTGATGCGACCGATAGTGTATCGGCTAAAACAGCGCTAATTGCTTACTGTTCTCGAAATAAAATTAAACTGATATGTTCTGGTGGTGCTGGAGGTCAGATTGATCCAACGCTGATCCAGATTGCTGATCTGAATAAGACAATCCAAGATCCATTGCTCGCCAAAGTTAGAAATAATTTAAGGCGTTTACATGGGTTTTCGAGAAATCCTAAACGTAAATATCGTATCGACTGTGTGTTTTCGACGGAGCAATTGCGTTATCAACAAAATGACGGCTCGGTATGTTTTGGGCGTCCTGCTGGCTCTGGCCCAGTGAAGCTTGATTGCGCTTCTGGCTTTGGTTCTATTACGCATCTAACGGGAACGTTTGCATTTGTAGGTGTTTCTCAAATACTAAAGAAGCTCGCATTATTAGCAGAATGATCTTTACTTGGTAGGTGTCCTGGGTATTTCAGCTTTTACCCTACCCAAAATCATTTAATTGGATAACCAGTCATTTATGGTTGAATTACAGCTTATTTCCCTTGCGGGTATCGGTGTCATTTCTTTGGTATGCCAGTGGGTTGCATGGCGCCTGAGATTACCTGCTATTTTATTCTTATTAATCGGTGGCATTATTGTCGGTCCTTGGTTGGGTTTACTCAATCCTGATGAGCTGTTTGGTGACCTGCTGTTTCCTATCGTATCGCTTGCTGTTGCCGTTATTCTTTTTGAGGGGAGTTTGACCTTAAAATTTAATGAGCTAAAAGAGCACGGTAAAATGGTGCGCAATCTTTTAATTTCTGGTGTGCTGGTAACATGGTTGATTGGTACATTAGCAAGCCGCTTCCTGGTGGATATTTCTTGGGCTGTGGCCACCTTATTTGGTGCGATTGTTGTGGTAAGTGGGCCGACAGTGATTATGCCTTTGTTAAGAGCTGTTAAACCAAATGGCCGCATACGAAATATCTTGAAATGGGAAGGTATTGTTATCGACCCGATTGGAGCGCTTCTCGCGGTACTTGTGTTCGAGTTTGCCTTATCAAGCCGCTTAGGGCAGGGGCAGGCGGCTGAACATATTTTGATAACCTTTGGCTCCACACTAGTATTGGGTACAGTACTTGGCTGCAGTGCTGGCTATTATCTGGGGGCAGCGCTAAGAAGTCGTTGGCTGCCTCATTTTCTCCAAAATGCGGGTACCTTGACCTTTATGTTAGGCGTTTTTGCATTTTCGAATTTTTTGGTTCATGAGTCTGGTTTGTTGACAGTGACGGTGATGGGGATCTGGCTTGCGAATATGAAAGGCGTGCCTGTAGAAGAAATTCTCGAGTTTAAAGAGTCACTGAGCGTATTGTTAATCTCGGCACTATTTATTTTGTTGGCCGCTCGTATGGACTTATCTATGTTAAGCATGCTTGGCTGGGGGCCTCTTTGGGTTATTTTGATTCTGATGTTTGTTGCACGGCCTCTAGCGGTATGGCTTGCCGCAATGAAGACAGACTTAACCTGGCAGGAAAAAACCTTTCTTGGCTGGATCGCGCCGCGTGGTATTGTGGCGGCTGCTGTGTCAGCACTTTTTGCTTTTAAATTGGAAGAAGCGGGTTATACCGATGCGACTGCATTGGTATCAATGGTGTTTTTGGTCATTATGGTGACGGTTATTGTCCAGAGTGTTACGTCAAAAGCATTAGCTCGTGTCTTGGGCGTGAATGAGCCAGACAGTAATGGCTATCTTTTTATTGGGGCGAACGCTGTTGCAAGAAGTCTTGCTAAGGCCTTAGTGGCGAAAAAGATCAAAGTTATTTTGTCGGACACAAGCTGGGAAAATATCAGAGCAGCTAGGATGGAAAATTTATCCGTTTATTACGGTAACCCGGTGTCTGAGCATGCAGAAAATAATCTGGATTTAACGGGTATTGGTAATATGCTGGCTATTTCTCCTTACAAACAATTGAATACACTTTCTACCTATCATTATTTGGATTTACTTGGTGAGGGTAATGTTTTTGGCTTGCCTGAGGGTGATCAAGATGTCAGGGCGAGTCACCAATCTTCCGAGAAGTATGTTCAGACGCGAAACAAGTTTGATGAGAAAGCTACCTTTGCAAAGCTTGCAAGCCTAATGAGCAAAGGGGCAAGCATAAAAATAACCCAATTATCCCAAGAGTTTTCATTTGAGGACTATCTTAAAAAGCACGGTAATCGCTTAAACCTTTTGTTTGCACTTCAGCCTGATAAACAACTTGTCCCCCTGGGTCAGGATGACAAGGTAATGCCCCAAGAAGGGTGGGAGGTGATTAGCTTGATTCGATCCACGCCAGAGCCTACCGAGTCAGATAAGGGTAGTGCGGTAGAGAGTGCAGTAGAAAAAGCCTAGTTATTGCCATGGTGAGGATGATCAATTCTATTGATTAGCGCTCTAGCAAAGTCTTTTCGAGTGATAATGCCAACCAGCTTTTCTCCATCAAGGACTGGAAGTCTGCGCCTGCCTTTGTAGAAATAGTCGGCACATTTGATAATGTCGTCATCCTGTCTGACTACATCAACATTTTGTATCATATGGTCAGCAACCCTATCACCTACTTGTTGGTAATAACCATCCATTAATGCTTCTTTCAGACAATCTATTTCAGAAATTATTCCTACGAGTTTCCCTTCATTATCAATTACAGGTCCACCTGAATGCCCTTGTTTTACTAGTTTACGTAAAGCAGAAATGATACTTTCTTCAGGTTTGAATGTGATAACTTTATTACTCATGTAGTCTTTAATTTTAACTGAAAGCACGATGTAAACTCCTTGTGAATGTTTTGCAAATCATGGCATGAACTTTTTGTCATGGCTAGTGCATGTCATCAAAAAACTTAGTAGCTGTGTTAAACGGATAGTATTGATTTCTAGTGTCGGTTATTTAAGTTTAAGGGTAGCCCATGATCAATATCTTTCTACCTTTCTCGCTGTATTGAAAAAATTTGTTTTTAATTAAAGTGGGCGCTTGTTCGGGGGTGTATAATTCAAAGCCAATGTTTGAATAGAAAGATTCAAGCCATTCAAAAGGAAAGCACCAGCAAGAACGATTACTTAAGGCAGGCTTTAATTGCTTTAAGAAGTAATGCCCAACGCCTTGTTTCTGAAGCTCCGGTAAAACCACCATGCTTCTTAGGATTAAATAGTCAGCCGTTTTAACTAGGCGTGCAGCCGCAATAATTTTATTGCTCTGTGTCGTGTCTCTTAAAATATACACTTCATCTTTTTTACCTACTTGGTTAAAGTAGCGAGCTGTTTTGTAAAAATTTTTGACGAGAGGGAAGTGAGAAACTCTTATTTGTTCGAAAAGAAAGTCGCTTGTGTCAATCATCGGTTAATGGCCATCTAACCACTTTTTCTTACGTTCTTGGTCGCTTGATTTTGCTTCAACCCAAAGGCTGGCATCTTTCGATATTTCTTTTTTCCAAAAGGGTGCATCTGTTTTCAAGTAATCCATAATGTACTCACATGCGGCAAAGGCGTCTGCTCTATGCGCAGAGCTGATGCCGACAAAAACAATTTGATCCGCTAGATTTAAAGCGCCCACTCTATGAATGACTTTGATGAAATGTATATCCCACTTTTCTTGGGCTTGTTGAATTATTTTATATAAGCACTTTTCTGTCATTCCCGGGTAATGCTCTAAGAACATGCCTTGAATGTCAGGTCTGTCTCCAAACTCTCTGACCAAACCCGTAAAGGTACAAATAGCACCTGTTTGGCTTTGCTCTTTTGAACGCAGTAACTGATGCTCTTTTTCAATAGAGAAATCATCATTTTGGATGGTAACACTAGCCTTTAGGTGTTTCACAAAACTTACCCTCCGGTAACGGGTGGGAAAAATGCGACTTCATCAGCCAGCTTGATCTGTGTAGTCAAATCGGCCACTTCTTGATTTACTGAAATAATTAATTGTGGCTTGCTTAAAGCACTAGACCACGGTTCGCCACGCTCTCTTAAGTTGTCAAGAAGTTGTTGGGTCGAGTTGATGCCTTTCATGTCTGTCCAGCATTCTTGCTCGGTGTTTAGTTTCTCCCTGAGGCTGGCAAAAAATAAGATGTTCATAAAAGGTGCCTTTGTTTAGTTGGTCGTTCTGAAGTGTCAGTTTAGTTATTTAGCTTGAGTAGTGTGTCGAAAGGGATGAAGGGAACTAAGTCGCCTTTTTGGGGTGCAGTGCCTTCCATAATAACCGCAAGACCTTCTGCCCAGCTAGCAGAGCTAAGCATGCCAGAGCTTTGATTTGGATGCAGCTCCAGCATATCATTGTTCCTGATGACACGTAAAAATTCGCGACGCATGCCTGCTTTTTTGATGTCAAAGTTGATAGCTATAGAATAGGGTTTAGCTTGTGTGTTGGTCACCCCTTGTTTATGTAGCAAGAAAGGTCTGGCTAAAATCATAAAAGTGACAAAGACAGCGCCAGGGTTTCCAGGGAGGCCTAAAATGGGGGTGTTATTAATGCGACCTAACATGACTGGCTTGCCAGGTTTTATGGCAACTTTCCAAAAATCAAGGTTTCCCAGTTGGCTAATGGCTGTGTGCACATAGTCTTCTTCACCAACTGATGCGCCGCCTGTTGTGATTACCACATCCGCTTCAGATGCTGCTTTCTCAAGAGCTGAAAGGGTGCTGTCTAATTTATCTGGTACAAGGCCTAGATCTATAATATCGAAATGCAGGCTATTTAAAAAACCACTTAGTAAATAACGATTAGAGTTGTAAATCTGCCCCTCTTTTACGTCGGTACCAGGTTCGACAAGCTCATCACCGGTTGACAGGATAGCCACTTTTAATGGTTTGAATACCTCGATGTTAGCAATGCCGGTTGATGCAATTAAGCCTAATCTTTGCGGTGTCAGTACATCTCCTTTGCTTAGAATGCAGTCGCCGTTTTTAATGTCCTGCCCCTTTGGGCGAATATTTTGGCCTGGCTTTAATTTATCTGAGAGCGAAATATGGGTTTTTGCATCATTTAGTGTGATGTTTTCTTGCATGACAACGCAGTTGGCACCGTCAGGAATATGTGCGCCTGTGAAAATTCTTGCGGTGGTATGCTTTTCGAGTGTCTGCGGTGCTTGTCCTGCGGGAATACGCTGTGAAATTAATATGTTTTGTCCCGAGACGAAATCTTCAATTCTTAACGCGTAGCCATCAACAGCGCTATTATCTGCAGGTGGAACATTAAGTTGTGCGTATAGGTCTTGTGCGATAACACGGTTTAAGGCATCTGAAAGAGCGATGGTTTCAGTTTTAACGTGTTTTGCGCTTGAAAGTGATTCGCTTGCTGCTTGCAATTCTTCGATTGCATCGTCTAAATTTTTTAGGGTTTTTTTAGATGTTTGATCACAACAAAGCTGGTTCATAATGTCTCTCGTCAGTCTCTCGTTAAATAGTGCTTAAGCTATATTTTGGCAGAACGATAAAATAATGATACTCACTTCTCATTGACATTAGTCAATTGGATCAAGACAAAGCAACTCATTGTAGGTATTTTGCTCTCTATTTAGACAGGGGCTTACAAGTTTGTAATAAAAATTAGAATATTTCTGGATATTGTGTATAATCTGTTCTATCTTAAATGGACTTGTGTTTTTAGCAGGTTCAGGCATGTCTGCCTATTAATCCTATAACAACTTCCTTTTTTGCAGTCTTCCACTGTATCTAATCATAAAATATTGAACTATGAATCTTACCGAACTTAAGAAAAAAAGCGTCCCCGAACTTCTAGAAATTGCAGCCGAAATGGGGCTTGATAATCTAGCCCGATCAAGAAAACAAGCCGTTATATTTACTATCTTGAAGCGTCATGCTAAAAGTGGTGAAGATATTTTTGGTGATGGTGTTCTTGAAATACTACAAGATGGCTTCGGTTTTCTTCGCTCTGCTGAAGGCTCCTACTTAGCAGGTCCTGATGATATCTATGTTTCACCTAGCCAAATCAGGCGATTTAACCTAAGAACGGGTGATACTATTGCAGGGAAAATTCGCCCTCCTAAAGAAGGCGAACGATATTTTGCTTTATTGAAAGTGAGCGAAATTAACTTTGATAAGCCTGAAAACTCAAAAAATAAAATTCTATTCGAGAACCTGACACCGTTATTTCCTAACGAACGTTTATTTCTTGAAGCAGGTAATGGTAGTACCGAAGATTTATCTGCACGTATTCTTGATCTGGTTGCGCCAATCGGCAAAGGCCAGCGTGGTTTGGTTGTTTCTCCGCCTAAAGCGGGTAAAACCCTGATGATGCAGAACATTGCCCAGTCGATTGCGCGAAATAATCCAGAATGTCATTTAATGGTTCTTTTAATTGACGAACGCCCTGAAGAAGTGACTGAAATGCAGCGCTCTGTTCGTGGTGAAGTCGTCGCAAGTACCTTTGATGAACCGCCAGCACGTCATGTTCAAGTAGCCGAAATGGTCATCGAAAAATCGAAGCGTTTAGTCGAACACAAAAAAGATGTGGTGATTATTCTTGACTCGATAACACGTTTAGCGAGAGCTTATAACACGATTATCCCCTCGTCAGGCAAGGTACTCACAGGTGGTGTTGATGCGCACGCCTTAGAGCGGCCTAAGCGTTTCTTTGGTGCTGCGCGGAATGTCGAAGAGGGTGGTAGCTTAACCATTATTGCGACAGCCTTGGTTGATACCGGTTCTAAAATGGACGAGGTTATCTACGAGGAATTCAAAGGTACAGGTAACATGGAAGTACATTTGGATCGTCGTTGTGCTGAAAAACGTGTTTATCCTGCGATTAATATTCGTCGTTCTGGTACTCGCCGTGAAGACTTGTTGATGGCCGAAGATGAGCTGCAGCGCGTATGGATTCTAAGAAAACTACTGCACAGCATGGATGATGATTTAGCCTCTCTAGAGTTCTTATTAGATAAATTGAAAGATTCGAAAACAAATGATGATTTCTTCTTATCGATGAAAAAACGCTAAGGGCTAACGATCCCTGATCAAAAAAGCCGGTTTCTTAACCGGCTTTTTGTTAGCTGGAAAATATATCCCTATACTGTATTGAAACAAACCTAACGCTATTTTTTGTCATCAATGAAATTTTCTTAAGAGCTATGTAGATGAAATATAAAGATTTAAGGGACTTTATCGAGCAACTTGAAACCTTGGGTGAGTTAAAACGAATCCCTCAAGAAGTAGACCCTTATCTTGAAATGACAGAAATTTGTGATCGAACGCTGCGAGCGGGTGGTCCAGCCTTACTGTTTGAAAACCCTAAAGGTTTTGATATGCCTGTTTTAGGTAATTTATTCGGGACACCCAAACGGGTCGCTTTAGGTATGGGGCAAACCGATGTTGAAGCCTTAAGAGGTGTGGGTGAGTTATTGGCTTTTCTAAAAGAGCCAGAGCCGCCCAAAGGCTTGCGAGATGCCTGGCAGAAGCTACCGATATTCAAGAAAGTAATGAGTATGGGGCCAAAAGAAATTAGACATCCCGCTTGCCAGGAAATTGTGAGCAATAAGGAAGAGGTGAATTTATATACTTTACCCATTCAAACCTGCTGGCCGGGCGATGCTGGTCCACTGGTTACATGGCCTTTGGTGATTACCCGAGGGCCCGAAAAAACAAGACAAAACTTGGGTATTTATCGCCAGCAGTTAATTGGAAAGAACCGCTTAATTATGCGTTGGTTGTCTCATCGAGGGGGCGCCTTAGATTTTAGAGAGTGGCAGATAGCACATCCGGGCAAACCATTTCCCGTTGCTGTCGCGCTGGGTGCTGATCCTGCGACTATTCTAGGGGCGGTGACACCAGTTCCAGATAATCTATCGGAATATGCGTTTGCCGGTTTGCTGCGAGGCAGTAAAACAGAAGTCGCTAAAGCTAGGTTGAGTGACTTATCTGTTCCGGCAAGTGCTGAAATTGTTTTGGAAGGTTTTATTTATCCGGATGATATGGCCCCAGAAGGGCCTTTTGGTGATCATACGGGATATTATAATGAAGTGGATTCATTTCCTGTGTTTACTGTGGAATGCATCACTCAGCGGAAAAATGCGCTTTATCATTCGACCTATACCGGTCGGCCACCAGATGAGCCTGCTATTCTAGGCTTGGCATTGAATGAGGTGTTCGTGCCTATTCTGCAAAAACAATTTCCTGAAATCCAGGACTTCTATTTGCCGCCAGAAGGTTGCTCATATCGTTTAGCCGTCGTGACCATGAAAAAACAATACCCTGGTCATGCCAAGCGAGTCATGATGGGGGTTTGGTCCTTTTTACGCCAGTTTATGTATACCAAATTTGTGATTGTGCTTGATGATGATGTTAGTGCGCGCAACTGGGAGGATGTTATTTGGGCGATGACCACACGAATGGACCCAGCCAGAGATATTACCTTGGTAGAGAATACCCCCATTGATTATTTAGACTTCGCCTCACCTGTTTCGGGTTTGGGGTCTAAAATGGGCTTGGATGCAACCAATAAATGGCCTGGTGAAACAGATCGTGAATGGGGTCTTCCCATTGAAATGGACTGCTCAGTCAAAGAAAAAGTAGACAGAAAATGGCAGAGTTTAGGTATTTTTGATGATGATTCTGTAAAGTGACCTCTTTTGGGCTCACGCTTGTGCTCGCTGTTTGACATCAAGTATCGTCAGAGGTGTCTCTACACATGCTCATAAATGAAATTGTCTATACGCTTAGCCTCATAAGGAAAGATGACTCAGGTATCAAGCGTTATAAGCTCAACTGTCCAGAGAATGAAACAATTTATTCGGCAGCAAAAAGGCAAGGTTTTCGTTTGCCCGCAAGTTGCTTGAATGGAGCTTGTCATGTATGCCGCGCTAAGCTGTTATCAGGTGCTGTTTTAAGTGGTACATCCAAAAAAATGCTCAAGCAGAAGTTTAAGGCGCAGTCAGTAACTGAAATTATGCTCTGTCAGACATGGCCTAAGGGGCAATGTGAAATTGAAATTAGACATCTATTAGGGCCAGGAGAATTACCCGTGAAGAATGTGAAGTGTCAGGTTTTAACTGTTGAACGATTGAAAGGTCATGTCTATCAGGTGGACTTTCAGTTGCCAGCAGGCAAACAACCTGGTTTTTTTCCGGGTCAATATTTAGCCTTACAGCTGCCAGGAAAAGAAGAGGAGAGCTATTTTTCAATCGCGAGCCGGCCGGGGCTTCGTCAGTTAAGCTTGCATATTCAAGCTGATCCGCACCTGGTTTCTGCGATTGAAGTGATTGCTTATTTGGAGTCTTGTGTTGAGCAGAAACTATCTGCTACTTTGTCATTGCCTTATGGTGAGGCCTGCTTGACGACTATTCCAGATAAACCTTTAATTTTGATCGCTGCGGGAACCGGTTTTGCCCAAATGAAAAGCATTGTTGAATATTTATTTGAATGTCAATTTCGTCAGCCTGTTTCTTTGTACTGGGGCGTTCGCAAAGAAGAAGATATGTATCTTCAGGAGCTTGCACAAACCTGGTCTCAAGATCATGAAAAATTTACATTTGTGCCTTTATTTGCCGATATTGAAAATATTCAAGTAAACGATCATCACAATCAATTAAGTGACGCAGTGTTGGTTAATCAGCATGATTTGTCTGATGCGATGGTGTTTGTGAGCGGTTCTCCTAAACTTGTTTTTTCAGCAATGGATGCGCTTGTGGAAGCGGGGTTACCTGAGAAACAGTTCTTTTCCGATGTTCTCGCTTATGCAAAACGAGAACAATAAACGGTCACTTTTAGATTTACCCAAGCGATTATTTAGGCAGAGGCAGTTTTGGAAGTTCGATAAGCCCGATAAGTTCTTCAAGTAAAGGGCTTAGATTTTCTTGAGGTTTCTTCATTCTAAGTTTAAGTCGACATAGTTCCGCCATACTTTCTTTTGTATGATGCAAACGTTTGCTTGCTTCAAAATATTCTAAGGCTTTTCCCCATAATTCATTTTGAAGCGATAGCCTGCCTAGTGCCAAGAGTAGTGTGGCATTATTAGGGCGTTCTTTTAGCCAGTTTTCTGCATGTAATAATTGTTCTGAAGGGTTTGCACCTGACACGACCCCATATAAAGAGACTAAGTCGGTATGCCAATGTTTATTCAGTGTAATACGCAGTAAGGTTTCACTTTCTGCTGATTGATTTACCTTGATAAGTTGTTCCGCATAAGTGTGTACCAAAGAAACCTCCGAACAAAGTTTGTCGGGCACTATCTTCCACAGAACTGCAAGCATTTCTGTTGCGTTATCCAGTTGATTTCGATGGCGTATTTCTTCAGTCTTTTGGTTGAAGAGTTTATTCCAGGCAAGTAGCTCAAGCTCCTTTAATTCTGTTTCATCTTCTTTTAGCTCTTTTCTTAATAAGGGAATTAGCTTTATGACTTGTTGCCAATCTTCCAGCCTTAAATACACCACTTTTAATTGACGTAGTACAAAAGGATGGTGGGGTTGTAGTTTTTTTAGTCTTACCAGTGTTGCTAAAGCTGCTTCAAATTGATTTTGTTGGATCTGGATGCGAGTTTGCGCAATCCCTACTGCGAAATCTGATTCTGGGGTGCTTTCATAGGCTTTTTTAAGCAGTATTTCCGCGTCTTTGGTTTGGCCTAGTTCGTTGCTGGCGTGAGCAGCCGCTAAATAATTAATAATAGGGCTGGTATTCTTGCGGGCGGAGCGGGTTAATAGTTTTTTTGCAGTATCCCAATTGCCTTCCAAAAAAGCAATAATGCCTTTTTCTGTGGCTTCTTTTGCCCGTTCTTGCGAGGATTTTCCAAGTAATGTACTGATTTTTTTGCCGAAGTGCGCTGAACCTTTTAATGCTGATATGATTAAAAATAATGCGCTGATAATGGCAATGTTGAGGCCAAGAAAAACCCATAAATTGCTTTCAATTAACCAGTGGCCAAACGAAATCCTGACGTAACCCGGATCTAATTGGATCGCATAAGACAATAGTAATGATATGCCTAGAGCAATGATAATTAGAAAAATAAGTTTTCTCATAAGGCCGGCCCTTTGTTTTCGTTTTCTTTATTAAGTTTGGCGGCCTCGATTTCTGAGTCAGGCGTGCTCAGTTTACTGATTGAATGCTGTCTATAAAAGTTCTCAATTTTCATTTTTGTTAAGCGTAAAGATTTAGAAATGTCGGGAAGTGTTTGATCAATTTTGAAAGAAGATATTTCAGATAATGCGCTTTTAAGTTCGCTTATCTGTTTATTATTTTGAATAAAATAGTGCTCAAGCCAAGACAATGCTTTATTAATGCTCGATTGATAAATAAGTGTATTTTTATCAATTAAAGCTAGACTAGCCTGCTCTAACATTAGGCGTAAATTTTGTTTTAAGTAATAATCCTGCTCTGGCGCAAGTAGTGGCTCAACAGGCTTGTCTAAACGTCTAATTAAAACGGCTTGCTTTAAGTCACCCCAAATGTTTGACCAGATAGCCATAAATTGATTGCTTTGTTCGTTTGTTGTTTTTGTAGTGTCAGTTATTGTCTCTGGTAAATTCTCTCGAAGAAAAGAGCGTTGCTGCAATTTCCCAAGAGAACTGATCATCGCATCAAGCTTCAGATATAAACCTTGATAGTCTAAGTGACTAAGTTGTTGGAGGTTAAGTATTTCAGATGCTAGGGCCTGGCGTATATCGATTAGTCCTGGGTCATTTATTTCAGCAATGATTTTATCTGCGCTTGTCAACATTGCCTCAGCACTGTTGATGTCATGCTCTAGGGTTAATCTTTGGTTTGCCAGATGCATCAAGTATTCTGCTTCGGCTAGTAACCAGTCATTCCGGCTTCTGGCCCCTAGCTCTGATAGCTTTTGAGTCTGGAAATAGCTTTCTTGAGCGAGTGAATTCAGTAGTGTCTGTTGTTTATCGATCAGGTCATTGAGGGAGCTTATTTGTCGTTGGATATTTTGCTGAAAAACGCTTAGTTTTTGTGCATCACCTTGCGAGTTTGCTAGAAGTTTCTGGATTTTCAATGTTTGCAGGTTCTGCTGTTGCCAAAAATAAAAAGCCGATATGCCAAGCAGGATCAGAGTAAGAATGCTTAAGAAGAGTGGGAAACGACTTTTACCCGTTTTAGCTGTAGAAACAGGTTTTTTATCTGCTGGAGGTAAGCTTGTATTTGATTCCGTCACATTAGGTTCCACTTTGGTTGATTAGCGGCTACGTATTCCTTTCTCAGATAGTGTTCACGTTTATATGATCAAGGTATGTAGAAGTGTTATCGCAGTTAATTAAGGTTTTTTTTATGGCTTGTTATGCATTTAATCAGATCAATGGGTTTCAAATTAGCAGGAATTAACACTGATTTAAAGTTATGTTCGTAGGCTATATTAGCAACACGATGACTTGGAACGATGAATGTCTTTGATGATAGATCGATATGACGCTCTGCGCAAAGAGATATTAGGTTTAGAAGCGTTTCACCGCTTAATGCTGCGATATAATCAGAGTGAAAATCAATCAGTGCAGCGTGAATTTGTTCGTTAGAATAATGAGGGCAAATTCGCTGGTATACATCGGCTTCATCTACTTGAGCACCACGTTTGGTGAGTACCTGAGAAATAGTGCCTCGCCCGCCTTTACCTTTCAGAATAAGGGTTTTTTGATCTTTTACTTTTTGTAGCGCTGGAAGCTTTAATAATTCTTCACTGCTTAAGTCTTTTTGTGGTGAGATTAATTTGAGATTTTCAGTGGCTAATACGTTTGCTGTTTTTTGGCCGATGGCAAACCACGTTTGTTGAATGGGGAGCTGTGGCCAATAACTATCGATGAGGTCTAAGCCAATCTTTGCAGCATGCTGGCTGGTGACAATGATATTGTCGTATTGATCTAGCGATAAAATGTGCTGCTTTTCAATATCAGAGATAGCAAGCTTTACTATATCCAGCGTTGGAAATGTATAGCAGGACGCGCCCAAGGCAGAGAGCGCCCTCGAAAGTTCTTGAGCAGATTCTTCCGGGCGGCAAATCAATACGTGGATGCCGCCTAAGATGGCTGTCACCTTTGTCGGTATTGATACTTGAGACATGGCTTATGCGCTCTTACTGTTCAAATACAGCTTCAAGTAAGGGGCCAGCACCTTTTTCAAGTAGCTCTTTTGCAACGGTTATGCCTAGCTGTTCGGCGTTGCCAGTGTTCGCTTGCTGGCATGCTGTGATGACCGTTTTACCATCAAGAGAAGCGACTAAACCATTCAGGGTGAGCGTATCATGATCTAGGGTAGCATAGCCGGCTATTGGTACTTGGCAGCCACCGTGAAGGTACTGGTTCATCGCACGTTCTGCGCGCACACAAAACTCACTTTCCTGATGGCTTAAAGGGGCAAGTAGTGTTTTGATGGCTGCATCTGCGCTTCTACATTCAAGGCCTAGTGCGCCTTGCCCAACCGCAGGCAACGATTGTTTGGCTGTGAGCGTCGATTTTATTCGATCATGGAAACCTAATCTCATCAAGCCGGATGCGGCAAGAATAATGGCATCAAATTCACCCGCGTCAAGTTTGGCAAGCCGTGTGTTGACATTGCCGCGTAGTGACTTGACAGCGAGGTCGGGGCGTTGTGATATCAGTTGACTGTGTCTTCTTAGGCTTGATGTTCCGACAACGGCCCCTTTTGGTAGATCATCAATATTTTGGAAATTATTACTGACAAAGGCATCAAAAGGGTTTTCACGTTCACAAATAACCGCTAATTCTAAACCTTCAGGAAATTCCATTGGCACATCTTTCATAGAGTGAACAGCAATGTCGGCCTGGCCTTGAATGATGGCTGTTTCTAGCTCTTTTACAAATAAACCTTTACCGCCAATTTTAGCTAAGGGTACATCAAGGATTTTATCTCCCTGAGTCGTCATGCCGTTAATGTTGACCGTTAAATTTGGGTAAAGCGCTTCTAAACGCGCTTTGATATATTCACTTTGCCAAAGTGCAAGTGCGCTTTCGCGAGATGCAATGGTGAGCTTTTTGATGACTGATGTTTTGGTTGAATTGGTCTGTGACATAGAGCATAAGGCCTTTTGGGAGATCTCAAGCATGTTGAATGCTTACATTTCGATGCAAAAATAAAAGCCTAAGTATAACGGAACTTAAAGAAAAAATAACATGAAATATATCAGATATATAAAGCAATGAACCAAGGGGATTCGTGCCGCATGGTCAACTTTTATCTGATATAAAATGATTCAAGCAACATGTGAAGCGCTAATTGGAATGGGGATTTATAAGTTAAGTGAGAAGTTAAGGCTGATTTTTTCTTGGTCTAAGCGTAAACGGTAATGTGAGCGTTCGGCTAGGTCATTAAACTGACGGATAACTTTGTTACGTTTATTTTTGCCACCGCTAAAATACATGTCGATATCTAAGCCCAATAAGCGTTTACACGCTGCTTTGACAGCTTGGCTATACGATATTTTAGTCTTGGCTTCGCCTTCCACTAATATGGTGTCTTCATCGTTTTCGCCCCAAGTGCTTATGCTGGGCTGGGAATCAAAATCGTCAGCGTGTACAGTCAGGCTAACACTCCAAAAACATGTTGCTAAAATACAAGAGGATAGTGACGTAAATAATCGCCGTATAGACATACTCACTTCCTCCTCTTGTTGATGATTTTCCATAGAGTAAGCATAAGTGATTTAGGTGTTTTTCTCTGTAACAAATAGTGAGATTTAACGGTAGTTTGGATACTTGAAATCTTATCATGTACCTAATATTACAAATGGGTCAAAAAGGCTTTAATGTCGGCTGTATGGCGTCTACTGACTGATACATGAAGTTCACTGTTCTTGATCTGAACCCGGTAATGACCCTCTTGGTCTTTCAGTAAGCTGCCGATAAATGTTTTATTCACCAGAGTATTTCGATGGACTCTAATGAGTAATTCAGGGTGGCTTTGTTCGAGATCTTTTAATGTCTGATCACTCAAAGTTTCTCCTTTTTTATGGACAACGGTTAAATACTTTTGATCAGATTTAAAGAAATAGATGCTGTCAAAAGGAATGATTTCTTGTCCTTGCCAAGTGTTAGCAACAAAGTTTTTTGGTTCAAGGCTCGATGAAGAGATCATGTGAGCCTCGGCTTGTTTTAGTTGTAGCTGGTTAAGTTTTTGTGAGTTATCTAATGCGCGTAATAGTTCTTCTTGCCTAACAGGTTTTAATAAATAACCGATGGCATTGTATTTGAATGCTGAAACGGCATAGTCATCATAAGCGGTACAAAAAACGATGGCTGGTGCCCGGGGTATTTTGGCTAGATGATGCGCCACAGAGAGTCCGTCACTTCCGGGCATACGAATATCTAATAGAACGATATCCGGGCTGAGTTCAGGAATCTGATTCAGGGCTAAATCCCCATTTTCAGCTTCACCAATTACTTTATAGCCTTCAAATGACTCGATTAAACGTTTAAGTCTTTCGCGTGCCAGTTCTTCATCATCGACAATGAAAATAGAAATAAATGTACTCATGCCTTATTTGCCGCCTTGCTTTGTATAGGGATACGCAGTGTTACAGTAAATACATCATTATAAATGCTGGTTTTCAACACAGCATAATCACCAAAAATGGCTTGTATTCTGCTGCGAATATTATCTAAAGCAATATGATTGCCTCTATGGCTGCTTTCCTGTGATGAATAAGGGTTACTAATCATAATCGATAGCATGTTATTTTTTTCAGCGGTCACTAACGTGATTTTCCCCCCTTCTTTTCGTGGCTGAATGCCATGATAAATCGCATTTTCAAATAAGGGTTGTAAGGTGAGCGGTGGGATTTCAATGGATTTGTTGAGCTGCTCTATTTTCCAGTCTAGCTGCAAACGCTTGCCTAAACGTAATGCTTCAATATTTAAATAACGCTTACATAACTCAATTTCTTCATCTATAGGAATAAGCGTCTGTTGGTTATTCAAGGTGGCTCTAAATAACGAGCATAAATCTAAAACAGCATCTTCTGCCTGTTGAGGGTTGATAGAAATAAGGCTGGCAATGCTGTTCATGCTGTTAAATAAAAAGTGTGGCCTGATTCTGGCTTGGAGCGCTTGAATACGTGCTTTTAGTTCCGATTGTTTTTGTTCTCTCCATTGCGCCTGAAGGTAAAAATAACGTAATAGTATGCAGGCAAGCACCAGGCTAATGATGCACGCCTTAATGGTAAATAATTTTGGGGTTTGGAAAAAATATGGATTCAGTGTTTTGCTGCTCAGCCAGCTGAAAAAAAGTGTAATCAAAAAGTTTGCCAGTAAGAAGTATGCAGCAACAAAGAAAGTACGTTTGTTTTTTAAGTAAGGCCGGCTTAAGCACATAATAGCGGCAAAACTTAATGCGAGGGTATGGCAGAATAAAGATAGGTATCCGAGTGTTTCCCAGTTCAACAGGCTGTCATTGGCGATGGCTAAACATAAAACTATCGACAGTAGCTGGGTCAAAATAAGCAGAAATAAGACCGATTGGACTTTGCATAGGTCAGGTATAAAGAAAACATCTTCTGTTGCTGACGACTCGTGCGTTATAGCTTGTTTGGGTTTAGTTTGGCGAGGCATGGTTTTAACCCGTTTAAGTAAAGGCGCTAGTCTGAGTCATCTTAGCGTTTTTATGAATATTCTGTGTTATCATTTTTGCCAAATTTTTCAGGTCAGCAATTTATTTTTATCATAAATTTTAGTGTAGATGGGTAATTAAGCATGAGCAATGAAAGTCTTGGAACTGATGTCAGCGGTACAGAAAAACCTTGGGGTGGACGCTTCAATGAGCCAACAGATGCATTTGTTGAGCAGTTTACGGCATCGGTTAGCTTTGATCAGCGACTTTACTATCATGATATTCAAGGCTCCATCGCGCATGCAAGTATGCTTGAATCAGTTGGTGTGCTGACTCAAACAGAAAAAATGCAAATCATTGACGGCTTAAAAGAGGTGCAATCTGATATTGAATCAGGCATTTTTGAATGGTCTGTGAAGCTTGAAGATGTTCACATGAACATCGAGGCACGTTTAACCGATAAAATAGGCATTACGGGTAAAAAGCTGCATACGGGGCGTTCACGGAATGACCAGGTGGCGACCGATATTCGTTTATATCTGCGTGATGAAATTGATGTCATTGCAGAAGAGATTTCTCGACTTCAATTGGGTATGGCTAATCTCGCAAAACGAGAAGCGGGCACCATTATGCCAGGTTTTACGCATCTGCAAACCGCTCAGCCTGTTACCTTTGGTCATCATATTCTTGCATGGAATGAAATGCTTCAACGCGATTACGAACGTCTGATAGACTGCCGAAAGCGAGTCAATATCATGCCTTTAGGTGCGGCTGCCTTAGCGGGTACGACGTATCCAATTGATAGAATGATGACAGCAGAATTGTTAGGGTTTGATAGACCTTCAGAAAACTCATTGGACTCGGTCAGTGATCGTGATTTTGCGATTGAATTTTGTGCCTTTGCCAGCTTGTTGATGGTGCATCTTTCACGTTGCTCGGAAGAACTCATTTTATGGACGTCTGCACAATTTGATTTTATTGATTTGCCTGACCGCTTTTGTACAGGTTCGTCGATTATGCCGCAAAAGAAAAATCCGGATGTACCCGAATTAGTGCGAGGTAAAACCGGAAGAGTGACAGGGCATCTTATTTCTTTATTAATGCTGATGAAGGCTCAGCCGCTAGCTTACAATAAAGATAATCAAGAAGATAAAGAACCCTTGTTTGACGTGTTGGATACGCTAAAAGGTTGCCTGAAAGCCTATGCGGATATGATCCCGGCTATTCAAGTGAAAACTGACAATATGCGCGAAGCTGCGTTAAGAGGCTTTTCGACGGCAACAGACTTGGCAGACTATCTGGTGGTTAATGGTTTACCCTTCAGGGATGCTCATGAAGTTGTCGGTAAAGCTGTGGCTTATGGTGTTGAGAATAAAAAGGATCTGGCGGAAATGTCGCTAGAAGAGCTTCAAGTATTTAGCGGTATGATTAAGGCCGATGTTTTTGATGTGTTAACCCTTGAAGGTTCGGTCAATGCCAGAGATCATCTTGGCGGCACGGCACCTAAGCAAGTTTTAGCCGCAGCCGATAGAGTGCTAGCCGGTTTGTCTAAACGTCCTGCTTAAGTGGCTTAATGGTTATTTTACAAATATAGGCGGTCACGCATACTCCGGATAAGCTGAGTATGATGACTGCCCATAATTTTCCGACGACCAGCATGGAAATGATCATGCCTGACCACATATAAAACAAAATACGGTTGCGCATTGTTGTTGTAATACCTTCTCCTTCCCCCCATATAGCCAATATAGGGCCAAACCTGCGATGTTCTTTTATCCATGTATGGAAACGTTCTGAAGATCTGGCAAATAACCAAGCAGCTAAAAGGATAAAGGGGGTTGTGGGCAAAACAGGCAAAAAAATCCCTAACACGCCAAGGAAAATACAGATAAACCCCAGTCCTGTCATAATATGCGCTTTGGTTTTTTGTGTGGTTTTATAAATTCGGCTATTCATTGCATAGGCTCAATTGGCGAATATTGGTTAATTACTTTATAGCGGATGATTTTACCAGGGGCTAGTCTTGTTTAATGTCTATGCAAAAAAGTGCTATTGTTTTTTTATCGAGTACACATATCTTTTAGAAAATTACATAGACACTCAGTGAGTCTATCAAGATAATGTATGGTTACGGATTTTATATTTACCTAGATCGAGAAACGATATGCAAATTACGAAAGATAAGGTGGTGACCTTCCACTACCGCCTAAAAGATGAAGCGGGTGTCGAAATGGAGAGCTCGCATGATGCAGAGGCAGTGGCATACCTTCACGGCCACGGGAATATTATTTCAGGCCTTGAAAAAGGTCTTGAGGGTAAAGAGTCAACGACAACAGATGAGTCATTTGAGCTGGTTGTTGCGCCTGCTGATGGTTATGGCGAAAGGCAAGAAAATGCAATTCAGCGAGTGCCTATTAAGCACCTTCATGGTGATAAAAAAAGCCGGTCTAAAATTAAAGCTGGTGATCTTGTTACCATTAATACTGAAGATGGTGCCAAGCAGGCTGTTGTTGTAAAGTCGGGCAAGTTCAATGTTGATCTTGATACAAATCATCCTTTAGCGGGCCAGACCTTAACTTTTGAAATTCAAGTTGAAAGTGTTCGTGATGCGACCGAAGAAGAATTGTCTCATGGGCATGCTCATGGCGTAGGCGGGCATCATCACTAGAAGCTCTAACGGCATTAATACCGTTAACCATAAATACCACTAACCATAAATACCACTAACCATAGTGGGGTGTGAGCATTACCAAGTGCTAATGTTTTACTGTGGTGATTTTCAATAAAAACAAGTAACGTAAGTTCTTTTAAAAGTTCCAAGGAATAATTCATGAAGAAATTGATTCTTGCCATGGGTATGGCATCTGTTATGTCCTTTAATGCTTCTGCTAATGCCGTTAAAGTGCTAGAAAACGACCAAGAGAAAGTTAGTTATAGTTTTGGTTTAGTGCTCGGTAAGCGAATGCAGAATGACTTGCCTGACCTTAACGTCGATGTATTTATGCAAGGCGTTAAAGATGCGATTCAGAATGAAGCGCCTTTATTAGATGATAAGGAAGTCGCTGACGTTCTCTCTAAATTCCAGCGAGATATGCAGCAGCAGCAAATGGAGAAGGTTCAAGAAATTTCAGAAAAGAACCAAAAGATTGGTCAAGAGTTTTTGGCTAAAAACAAAGATAAAGAAGGTGTAGTAACGCTGGAATCAGGCTTGCAATATAAAGTATTAACTGAAGGTAAAGGCCCTCAGCCTGGCTCATCTGATGTGGTTAAAGTGCACTATACCGGGTCTTTAATTAGTGGTGAAGTGTTCGATAGTTCTGTTGAGCGAGGTGAAGCCGTGACGTTTCCTCTCAATGGCGTGATTGCTGGTTGGACAGAAGCGCTACAGCTAATGCCTACTGGCTCTAAATGGCAATTATTTATTCCTTCAGAACTGGCTTATGGCACTAATGGAAATCGCTCTATTGGGCCAAATGAAACCTTGTTATTTGATGTTGAATTAATTTCTATCGAAAAGTAGCGCTAAAAAATAGTCAGCAGCAACGTTTTTTGCTGACAAGAAGATAATAAAAAGCCCAGTTGATTGCTGGGCTTTTTATTATTGAAAGGTTTCAAACATGCCGTCTGAGGTGAGTGCACTCAAGGTCTTATTCTTATCTATTAGGTCAAGGATAGATGTGCTTGCTGCGCTACCGTAAGCTTGTCTTGGTTCTGCTTGCCACTTGTTTATTACTTTGCCTGTTTTAACGTCCAATTTAATAATTGAGCCTGTAAATGTCCCAAGGCTTAAGTTTTGCTCGTTGTCAGAGAAATCTGCGCTTGTGTAGTTAGTCACTCGATTGTGTTTTTTGTAGAGGATTTTGTCTTGAGTTATATTCCAGATGATAGAGTCTTCTCGTTGAGCGGTTGCGAACACTAGAGATCCCGAGTCTGAAATAGCAATTGTTTTGATTTGATTGCTTAGGGATTTGCTGTTAATTTCGAGGCCTTTATCAAGATCAAATACCTTGATGGTTTTATCGTCGCCAGCGCTAATGCCGATAGAGCCCTCTTTGCTGATGGCGACCTTCCTGACTTCTGCAGAGTGTTTGAAGTTATGTATGGCAGCACCTTTGTCTAAGTCGAAATAGCTGACGGTGCCATCCCTGAGGCCTATAAGGGCTCTGTCGCCTTTGTTATTGAGTGCAATAGATAGAATACGATCATCTGCCTGCCAAAACTGCTGGTATTTACCTGATGATGTTTCCCAAAGAACGACGTTATCTTCTACGCAGGTAACCGCTCTTGAGCCATCTTTTGATATTGCGACTGCACGTATAGAGCTCATTTTACCACTTTCATGGTTCCAGTTAAAAAGCCGTTCCTTTTTATTAATATCCCAAAAACTACCGCCATGATGTATTGAGCCTATAACAGCGGTATTTCCATCTGAAGATAATGCACCGCTTAACAAGCCTTGCTTGGCTAAAGGGGTGACGTTTGTCGGGCCTTCACTGCAGGCGACAATAGAAAAGCACAGGAATAAGTACGTTATTTTGCTTGGTAAGTGCACGTTGATGCCTAGAGTAATAAGTTATAAGTTGTGTTGAAGCTGACATTATCCAGTTTAGTATAGACATATCTGGAAGAATTTGGGCAGAGAGATTGAAAATACGATTTGCAATAAGGAGGAGTCTCCTTATTGCATGCTATAAATGTGTTTTATGAAGGAACAGTATCGGCATGTGCTTGATGAAGTTTTGCAATAAGCTGGTCTTCCAGTGCAAAGCGATCCTCTAAGGTTTTTCCTAAGGTATCTAGCTCTTGCATAAGGCTCTGAATGCCGTCATCCACTTTGTGTATATCATCAAAACGATCATTAAAAGATAGCGCTAATTCAGTAGACTTATCGATGAGGGGGATAACTTTATTTGCTAGCTCTGTGCCGCCATCATCGTATTCAGCAGCTTCTAACAATAGTTGTTCATAAACTTCAAAATGACCAACAGAGACATAATCAACCAAGATCTGGCAAAAGCGTTGAAATTTCTCGGCTTTTTGTTCTTCAGATGAGCCAGGTTTTACGGAAATGTCGCACAAGGCAACAATTAATTGTTTTCTCTCATTTAACCATTTATCTATCAGGTCGCTAACGCCACCCCAACGCTCAGATGCATTCTTGCAATTTTCGAGCATGTTTAACCCCTTTATCTACTACTTTTGTTAAGTGATTTCTAGTTATTAGAATATGACTGATTAAGTGCGAATCGTTTTTTTAAATAATTGTAATTCGTTTGTGCAAGGAGCTTTCGCGCATAAGTATGCAACGCTTAATTCTCTGTGCAAAATCAGTACTATGGAAATTACCCAATTTATTTCAGCCCCGCAACTTTTATTTAGCCTAGTAACGAAATAAAACATAAGGATACTCTAAGTGGATGAATAAAAAGTATTTGATTGTTTAAAAAAAGTGGGGGCTTTTTGATTTAAAATAACCGTGATATAGGTATAAAATCAGTTTGTTATAGTTGCGAAGCAGGCTGACATGCCTATACTTGTGTAGTGATTGATTAACAAGATTGAGAGAAAATGATTAAAGTACTCCAGACGTCAGTTTACTTTTTATGTTTGATAAGTTTTTTTATGGCTTCTGTTCAGGCAGAAGAGGAAAAGAAGAACTCGCCAAAAGCTCAATACTATGCTTTGAAACCATCTTTTGTTGCTAATTTTGGTGAAACGACGGCTAAGCGATTAAAGTTTATAAAAGCTGATATTTCTATCATGGCATATAGTGGTGCAGCGATTGCTGCGGTGATGGAGCATAATTCATTAATTCGTCATCAGGTAGTGATGAGTTTGAGTGAGCAGTCTGAGGCCAGTCTCGCCACGACCGAAGGTCAAGAGTCCTTGCGACTGGGTATATTGGAAAAAGTGAAAGCTGTGTTAAAAGAAGAAACGGGTAAAGAGCATATTGACGACTTGCTCTTTACCAGCTTTGTTGTTCAGCGATAATACCGCTTTTCTTGCTGTGTTTGAGTGTTGCGTTTTAAGCAGTTCGACTTATAGGCTTACTTAATTCGCAGTTCTCAATACCGTCCTCCCAACCAGCTTCCCAAGCGGCTTCTATGACTTCTCCGATGTATGGGCATTTATTATTCGTCATGCCCATGACACCCGCCATGTAACCTTGGCGGTAAGCTTTATTGAGAGTGTCAATATCCCAGCATATTGAAAAGTCTTGGGCCATTTGCCCTCTCCTTCCGATAAGCTACCTTACTCTTTTGCAAGCGGTATTTAGACGATTAATAACAACCTTGTTATCGCTAATAAATTGTGATTTAGCGTATGGCTGCTTCCATGCTTGTCTTGTTCGGCTATTTAAAGACGTTTGGCAACGTCAAGTCTAGTTTTCACCAACGTTCTATTTCACAAAGCACGATCAATTGCTTGATTATGCGCTCTCCTACAAGCGTGAATAGATATCATTTTTATGAACGTTAATATTTATTGTTCGTTTTAAACCATATGCTTAGCATGTATAGCTAAAATCATTCTATTTAATGTGTGCATATTACATAAAAATAGATTCTGCAACGAACGCTTACAAAATTATCACAAGCAGACACAAGCAAACAATGCTGAATTTAACAAAAGTGAATAAACACTCAGTTTTTGTCGTCTAGCTGATGAGTAGTCCACAGAAATTGCGTTTTAGCAGCTTTATTCAGTTTGATATTGTTTCAGAAAATCCTCAAAACAGATTTCATCTGAAGACCTAATGACTTGTTCGTCGAGAAAAGACTGCTTAGCATTAGTGGCAAGTTCATTGAGAACAGCTTCTTTATTGGGGAAATCGCTCAATAAACAGGATTTATGTTTAAAGGCGAGCTCTCCTGCAAAATCGATCCAGGACAATGACTCTTCGCGCATGATCGAAAGCACTTGAGCTGAGGGGCATAGTTCAGGGTGAAGGATTTTAGCCTTTTGTTCTTCCAGGGCTTT
>TARA_R110002073_G_scaffold25430_1_pt1 | contig 38119 bp, 37 predicted proteins | sample TARA_R110002073 | Tara Oceans TARA_R110002073 (sample SAMEA4397174) | marine metagenome | biome: Polar Biome; feature: [DCM] deep chlorophyll maximum layer (ENVO:01000326); material: water (ENVO:00002006), including particulate matter (ENVO:01000060) such as... | depth 40 m
GCCTGAAATTATTGCCAATGCTGAAGTTTATTCTCTTGATTTGGGCGCGCTTCTTGCGGGTACCAAATACCGAGGTGACTTTGAAAAACGCTTCAAGGCTTTGCTTGCTGAGTTAAAGAAGCGTGATCATGCCATATTGTTTATTGATGAGATTCATACGATTATCGGAGCAGGTTCAGCCTCTGGCGGTGTCATGGATGCCTCGAATTTATTAAAGCCACTATTAAGTTCTGGTGAAGTAAGGTGTATAGGTTCAACGACATTTACTGAATTTAGAGGTATTTTTGAGAAAGATAGTGCACTGGCAAGACGTTTTCAGAAAATTGACGTGATGGAGCCGAATGTTGAAGATACGATTAGTATTTTACGTGGTCTTAAATCTCAGTTCGAAGCGCATCATGAGTTAAAGTATTCTGATGCAGCGCTCATATCTGCAGCGGAATTGGCAGATAGATACATAACGGATCGTCATATGCCAGATAAAGCGATTGATGTGATTGATGAAGCGGGCGCTTCTCAGCGATTAAAGCCTGCTGATCAGCGTAATGCGCTGATTGATGTAGTCGATATCGAAGATGTTGTGGCTAAAATTGCACGAATTCCACCACGTAATGTTACAAGCTCAGACAAAGATATGCTTCGAAATATTGAGCGCGACCTGAAAATGTTGGTGTTTGGGCAGGATAAGGCCATAGAATCACTATCAACAGCGATCAAGTTATCTAGAGCAGGTCTTAAGTCTGTTGAGAAGCCTGATGGTTCCTTCTTGTTTTCTGGGCCAACAGGCGTTGGTAAAACCGAGGTAACAAAGCAGCTTGCGACGGTGCTTGGTATTGAATTAGTACGTTTTGATATGTCCGAATATATGGAGCGCCATACGGTCAGTCGTTTAATTGGCGCGCCTCCAGGCTATGTCGGTTATGATCAGGGTGGTTTATTAACAGAAGCTGTTAATAAACATCCTCATTGTGTGTTGTTGTTAGATGAAATAGAAAAAGCGCACCCAGAAGTATTTAATTTATTGCTGCAAGTGATGGATCACGGCACATTGACCGATAATAATGGGCGCAAAGCAGACTTCCGCCATGTAATTCTTGTGATGACAACGAACGCTGGTGCAGAAGTGATTAGTCGTCGCTCTATTGGTTTCAGTGAGCAGGATCATTCAAGTGATGGAATGGAGGCTTTAAATAAAGTCTTTACGCCAGAATTTAGAAACCGTTTAGATGGTATTATCCCCTTTGCGTCATTGTCTCGAGAAACGGTCTGCTATGTAGTTGATAAGTTCTTAATGGAGCTTCAGGTTCAGTTGGATAGTAAAAATGTCGTTATTTATGTCGACGATGAAGTTAAGACCTATCTTGCGGAAAAAGGCTATGATGACAAGATGGGCGCCAGACCGATGGCAAGGTTGATTCAGGAAGATATCAAGAAGCCACTTGCTGAAGAAATACTATTTGGCAGTCTGGCTAATGGTGGTGAAGTGCATGTTAATCTAAGGCAGGGTGAAATCAAGTTTGATTTTGAGGAAGTGCCAGCTTAGTTTTTCTGCTGCTACGCTTATAAATAAAACCCCCAGTTAAGCGCTGGGGGTTTTATTATATATACTAGGTGAATATATCTTTGTGGCATCAAGATCTAAAATACTGATCTTTTACCTGAAGTTATATTATCTTGCTCGGTAAGTGATACGACCTTTTGTTAAGTCGTAAGGAGTCATTTCAACTTTGACTTTGTCTCCAGTCAAAATTCTAATATAGTTTTTACGCATTTTTCCTGAAATATGAGCCGTGACAACGTGGCCATTTTCTAGTTCAACGCGGAACATTGTGTTCGGAAGGGTATCTATAATTGTGCCTTCCATTTCAATGACATCTTCTTTCGCCATTAAAGACTAACCTCATAATAATTAGAGCAAGTGATTCGTAGGTTCCAGTTAATTTATCGTTAAACAAAGTGAAAAGATCACTATGTTTTGAGGGAAAATAACTTTCGCCTATAAGAAAAGTGCGACATTCTGCCTGAAATGAATCGATTACGCAAAGTGTTTATTTATTGAGCAGGCTTATTTTGTGGTTCCTTTACTGTATTTTTTAGCTGATCTTCAGTGATCCATTGATTATTTATTCGAGCTTCAAACGGTGAATACTGATTCTTGTAAGCCATTTTACGGCAGTCTTTAATGAAATAACCAAGGTATAAATAGTCTAGATTTCTTTTTTTAGCTTCTTGAATCTGCCACAAAATTGCATATTTTCCCAAGCTTAATGATGAGAGTTCAGGGTCAAAAAAAGTGTATATTGCGGATAGTCCATCATTTAATTGATCGCAAACAGCGATAGCGCAAAGCTCTCCTTTAAGCGAAAATTCTATAAATTGAGTACTGCTGTGACCCTCAACTAAAAAAGACCGATACTGTGAGCGGCTGGGTGGGTACATGTCGCCATCGGCATGGCGGCTATGAAGATATTTTTCATACAGTAAATAATGGTCTTCATGAAAATTAGCATTAAGTGTTTGAACGGTTAATGACTGGTTTTTTTTTAACAGGCGCTTTTGGCTTTTGCTAGGCATGAAGTAATTTACATTAACCCGGATTGGAGTGCATGCTTGGCAATGATCGCAATAAGGGCGATAAAAATGTTTGCCGCTGCGTCTAAAACCAAGACCTGATAAAGCTGAATAATTGTCTGTTGTGATAATGGCGTCAGGGTCAACAAATAGTGTTGTTGAAAACTGATCAGAAAGATAGCTGCATGATTGTTCTGCTGTAGTAAAAAAAGCAAGTTGCTCCAAATCAGCCATGGGTAATCCTTTATATTGCCCGTTTCATAAGAAGAGTGGGAATAGTCTTATTTTAGTGGCTTTAAGTCAAAGTTCCATTTGTCATTAAGGGGTGGAAAAGAAAGCGCTTCTTTTAGTTGGTTTAAGAAAAGGTCTCTCTCAACCGTGATGGCGCCTAAACTTCTTAGATGGGGGTTATCCACCTGGCAGTCAATTAGCTGATACCCCCATGTGTGTAGTTGTTGGCATAATGCAATGAAAGCAACTTTTGAAGCATTTGTTTCTAATGAGAACATTGACTCGCCAAAGAAACAGCGGCCCATGGCAATGCCATAGAGGCCGCCAACTAATATCTTGTCTTGCCAAACCTCGACTGAGTGCGCGTGACCTGAATGGTGCAATTGGGTATAGGCCGCTTCCATTTCTTCAGTGATCCATGTGCCTTCTTCTGAGTCTAATCGTGCGCAATGTTGAATGACTTGCCTAAACGCTTTATCAAAGGTGACAGTGGGTTGTTTTTTTCGAATATGCTTTTTTAAGCTTTTGGAAAAGTGAAGGTCTTTTGGGTAAATGATGCAGCGTGGGTTCGGGCTCCACCATAAAACAGGTTGATCATCTGAGTACCAAGGAAATATGCCCGATTGGTAAGCCTCTAAGATTTTGTCTGGTTCTAGGTCATAGCTTGCCGCGAGTAAACCGTTAGGGTCTGTGAGTGCTGTTTTTGGATCTGGAAAAGGTGTTGTTGAGTCAAGCCAGAGTAGTTGCGACATAAGCGTGTGTGGGTAGTTGGAGTTGGCTGAAACGAGTAGCTAGGAAAAGCTTGCTTAGAATAAGCTAAAGCAAGCTCTAATATGCTTACTACAATTCGTCTAAGTACTTTTCGGCATCGAGCGCCGCCATGCAGCCAAAGCCTGCTGAGGTGATCGCTTGACGGTATACTTGGTCAGTGACATCACCTGCTGCGAAAATGCCTGGAATGCTCGTTGCAGTCACACCACCCACTAGTCCGGATTTTATGTTTAGATAGCCATTGGTCATTTCTAGCTGATCAGTAAATAAGTCGGTATTCGGTTTGTGGCCTATTGCGATAAATACACCTGAGGTATCGAGCTGTTTTTCTTCGCCATTCTCGGTTGATTTAATACGAACACCTGTAACACCAGCATCGTCACCTAAGATTTCTTCTAGTGTATGATTCCACTCAATTCGGATATTACCGTTTTTGGCCTTCTCTAGCAGTTTATCTTGAAGAATCTTTTCTGAGCGAAGAAAGTCACGTCTATGAATTAAGATGACTTCTTTAGCGATATTTGAAAGATAAAGTGCTTCTTCAACAGCAGTATTCCCGCCGCCAATTACACAAACAGTTTGTTTCTTGTAGAAAAAACCATCACATGTCGCGCATGCGCTGACACCCCTTCCGGAGAATTTTTCTTCAGATTCCAAACCCAAATACATCGCTGATGCACCCGTGGCGATAATTAAGGCATCACATGTGTATTCAGCGGAGTCACCTGTCAGGCGGAAAGGTTTTTGGCTTAGGTCGGCTGCATTTATATGATCATAAATGATTTCAGTATCAAAACGTTCAGCGTGAGCCTGCATTCGCTCCATTAATGCAGGGCCCTGGAGTCCTTCTACATCACCAGGCCAATTATCTACATCGGTGGTCTGAGTAAGCTGGCCACCCGCTTGAATGCCCGTAATAATGACTGGGTTGAGGTTCGCTCTAGCGGCATAAACAGCTGCAGTGTAGCCCGCTGGGCCTGATCCTAGTATTAAAAGTTTTACGTGTTTAGTCTTACTCATTTAGAGGCACTTCCTTCTTTGCGACAATGCGTTGCTGCATATTATATTAATGCGAGCCAATTTTAAGGCTGATAGTTTTAAATACATCTAGTTTAGTGTTGTTTATGGGGTGAATTCAAAAAATATCAACCAATCTTAAAATATTTTGACTAATCGGTGTGTATTCTGTGGTTAAGCCATGCTGGCTTGCGCTTTGAGGGCTGATTCGATGCTCTGCTAGATATGGAAAAACAGCTTGAATATCGTCAGGGATAACGTAGTTTCTACCTTCAATTAAGGCCCATGATTTACTTGCGTGAAGCAACGCAATAACAGCTCTGGGTGACAAACCATGTAAGCACTCACTGCTTTGTCGAGTGTGAGAGGCTAATTTATAAATATAATTAATTAAGCTGTCCGAGCACTTAACCTTAGCGACTAGGTTTTGAATTTTTTCCAGGGTTTGGCCTTCAAGAAGTGGCTTGATTGATAGAAGTAATTCTTGTCTGCTGATGCTTTTGAGTAGTTGTTTCTCAGCCTCTTCATGAGGGTAACCAAGGCTTATTCTCATCATGAAGCGATCTAGCTGGGACTCTGGCAACGGGTGTGTGCCAGCTTGTTCACTTGGGTTTTGCGTGGCGATGACAAAGAATGGCTTAGGCAGCGCGCGGGTTTCACCCTCTTGTGTAACTTGACCCTCTTCCATGGCTTCCAATAAAGCGCTCTGGGTTTTGGGGTTCGCCCTGTTTATTTCATCGGCAAGAATTAAATTAGAAAAAATGGGGCCAGGGTGGAAATTAAACTTTCCAGAATCACGATCAAAAATATTTACACCTAGCAGGTCGCCGGGTAATAAGTCGCTGGTAAATTGAATGCGTTGGTAGCTGAGCCCTAAGGTGTTGGCTAACGCGTGAGATAAGGTTGTTTTTCCCATGCCGGGCAAGTCTTCAATTAATAAGTGCCCCTTTGCAAGCAAACAACTTAGAGCGAGTTTTATCTCATCACTTTTTCCGAGAATGATTTGATTTAATTGCAATAGACTTTGCTCAATCACTTTAATAGTTGGCATAGGTGATGGGTGCTCTTCTTAAATTAATCTGGAGGGGTTTGATGTTTTTGCTGACTTTGTATGCGCATAATATGGCGGGCAATAAGTTGTTGGTGAGCTTCAGAGATATCAACGAATTCAATATGTAGAGTATGTCCGGCATCTGTTTTTTGGAAAGATAGAACTCTGCCTTCAATAAGTAGCCCACTATAGTTTGGAAGAAGAATAAGTTTGATGGCTAGTTTGTCATTTTTTTGGAAATTTTGTTCGCATTGTAGTGAAATGCCGCCTTCACTCAAGTTTACTTCTACGATACTTTCACTGGGAATGATTTGGTGGTTAAGGGAAATGACTCTGGCTAAGGAATCCAGCTTCTTATTCATAATCTTGAGGAATTGCCCAAGGTTTTTGTCTTTATCTGTTATGGTTCTCAGAAGGTGTTTGGACTCGACATCAAGCAGTTGGAATTCAGAGATTAATCCGAACTCAGGCAAGAGCTCGAACTGTTCCGCTGCTAAAGTCTCTTCACCTATTTTTGTGAACTCGATAGACACGTGGTCAATGACTCGAAAATATTGCCTTCTGTTGGCAAGTTCATCTAAAGTTTCAAACTGGTCGCTCATAGTTATTATCTTCAAATAATGAATAATCGTTTATTCATTAAAGCAAAAAAATCACAAGCTCGCTGAATACATTTAGCAAACCGGGAATATTTTATTGTTTGGGCTGTTTCGCTGTGGTTTAATCTCGCGATGATAAAACTATACCCAATCTTAATCGGTTTGCGATATACCGCTGTTAAACGTCGGAATCACTTTATTTCCTTTATTTCTCTAACCTCGATGGTTGGCTTGATTATTGGTGTTGCACTATTGATTACTGTGTTATCCGTCATGAATGGTTTTGATCGAGAACTTCAGCAACGTATTCTAGGTATGGTGCCTCATGCAGTGATTAAACCCTATGCAGACATGCGTCACTGGGAAAAAATTGAGGAAAAAGTGTCTCAGCACTCGAAAGTAATCGCTGCTGCACCGTTTATTAATGCCCAAGGCATGGTCACAAAAAATGGCGCTGTTCATGGAATTCAGTTAAACGGCATTCTTCCTAACGAAGAGCTGGATGTTTCTATTATTGCAAAACATATGGTGCAAGGCAGTCTGGATGTCCTGCGGCCAGGTGAATTTAATATTATTATTGGTGAATTGTTGGCAAGGCAGCTACGCGTTTCTTTGGGTGATAAAGTAACGGTGGTTTTGCCGGAAGCTTCTTTAACACCTGCGGGTGTTTTTCCTCGTCTCAAGCGCTTTACGGTGAAGGGGGTCTTCAGGGTAGGGGCAGATCTTGATTCAACCTTAACCATGATACATATGGACGATGCAGCTAAAATTTTAAGAATGGATGATTCTGTGCATGGTCTCCGCTTAAAAATGGAAAACCTGCTCGATGCACCTAAAGTCGCTCGTGAAATTGCCTATGATTTGGATGCTGGTTATTACAGTGTCGATTGGACGCGAACCCATGGCAATTTGTTTCAGGCCATTCGCATGGAAAAAACCATGATAGGTTTGCTCTTAATGGTGATTGTTGCGGTGGCGGCATTCAATATTATTTCTACCCTTGTGATGGTGGTAACCGACAAAAAAGCAGATATAGCAATTTTAAGAACAATGGGCGCAACGCCAAAGGCTATTATGTCTATTTTTATCGTTCAAGGGGCTTATATCGGAGTGGTCGGCACCTTGGTCGGAACGACAATAGGTATCTTGTTATCGCTTAATGTCAGTGAAATCATTCATGCGCTTGAAACTTTGATGAAAACCCAATTCTTAAATCCTGATGTGTATTTTATTAGTGATTTACCTTCACAGTTATTAATGGATGATGTGTTTGTGGTAACAGGTAGTGCGTTGGTGATGAGCCTATTGGCAACACTTTACCCCGCCTGGCGTGCTTCAAAGGTCCAGCCTGCTGAGGCATTAAGATATGAATAGCCTGTTTAGCGAGCAAAACTTAGTCATTAATGCCTCAGCTATCTCAAAAATCTATAGTGAAGCCGCTGATGCTGTGACGATATTTGAAGGCTTGGACTTTCAACTTAAGCCGGGAGAATCTGTTGGTATATTAGGTAGTTCAGGTTCAGGCAAAACAACCTTGTTGAATATTTTGGGTGGCTTGGACAAAGCAAGTTCTGGTTCTGTGGAAGTGTGCGGGGTTAAGCTTGATGAAAGCTCAGCTAAAGCCGTGACCAAGCTCAGAAATAGCTATTTAGGTTTTGTCTATCAATTTCACCATTTGCTTCCTGAATTTTCTGCTACTGAAAATGTCGCCATGCCGCTTTATATTGCGGGTATGTCACGTCGAGAGGCTGAAAAGAAAGCTTTAAACTTATTAGGTCTAGTTGGGTTATCGCATCGCGTAAAACATAAACCTTCTGAGTTATCCGGTGGTGAAAGGCAGCGTGTGGCTATCGCGCGAGCCTTGGTTAATGACCCTAAATGTGTCTTGATGGATGAACCAACCGGAAATCTCGACGAAGGGACGGCCGCTAAAATTCAAGAGCTTATGATGGATTTACAAGGCAGACTAGGTACCAGTTTCGTGTTAGTAACACACGATACGCGCTTGGCCCATACCATGGATAACGTGTTTTTGATGGAATCCGGGCAACTTAAGTCTGTTAGCTAAACGTTGACTTACTGCTCACGGTTTTCTTGGTTGCGTAACGTTCTATCTTCAATACGTTTTTTCCACTTGGCAATAATTTTTTTTCGCCAAACCCAATCTATTATGTGGTAACCACTTACACTTAACACAATACCCATAATAAATGATCCGAAATACAGTGGAAGTCCAATTTCATATATTCTACCCTTTAGCCAGTGAAAGCTCAGCTCATATTCAAATGGCGAGGCTGGAATGTCTAGGATCCAGGCGCCAAGCAAATATTCCGCATAAAAGATGGGTGGCATAGTCAAAGGATTACTGAACCAGACGATGGCAACGGAAAGAGGCAGGTTTGCTTTAAAGCGCATAGCACACAAAGCGGCTGCGAGCATTTGAAGCGGTATGGGAATACACCCCCAAAAAAGGCCGAAAGCAAATGCTTTAGAAACCGAACGTCGATTTAAATGCCAAAGATTAGGGTCATGAATCAAGGGGCCTAAAAAGCGCAAAGACTTATTGTTTTTGACCAAATTAGGGTCGGGCATGTATTTCTTAATAAAATCTTTGGGCATGGAAGTTATCGACCACTAAAAGTTCAAGCTCAAGGATGAGTGTATGTTCAAATTAATGCTGGGTTTTATAACCGGCGTTATCTTACTCTATTTTAGTATTGATTTGATCAATACTAGTAAGTATTCGTCAAATTATTATAGCTATTTACGAATAGTTTTTTTTAGTTTTAGCCTTTTTTTGTTGTTTTATAGGTTTGCCTCAAAAGAAACTCGCTTTCGAAGTACTGTGCTTTATCTTCTTTTTCTCTGCCTTGGCTTTAGTTATGCAAACGTCACAGCTGAAAAATTAATGTTGGCGCGTATTTCACCTCTTTATGATCAGAAAGTTATTCAGGTAAAAGCCTTTTTATGTAGTTTGCCTAATAAGGGGCAGTATTCATTCTCAGCGGATTTTTGTCTCCTAAAAATCAAGTCTATGAAAGGCGTTGTGTTGCCCGGTGAAGGTTTTAAGGCACGTTTACGCTGGCCCCTGAGTATTGACGTTTCAGAGGGGGTCAGTACTTTTTATGTGAAAAGTCGACAGCCAAGATCGACAGTTAATTTTATCGGAACTTCTTTTGAAGCCAGTCTTCAGTATAAAAAAATCATTTTAATGGGAGAAATACAAGAGCGTATTGTGGTTCATGCTATTGCTGAAACTGGTGTGCAAGATCGTTTGTTATATGAGTATCATCAGCTCAGAAAAAAAATAAGTTACTATTCTAATGGCGTGTTAGAGGGAACCCTTCATCAGGGTATTATAAGGGCTTTATTACTTGGCGATAGATCTAAAATTTCTGCTCAGGATTATAAAGTGTTGGCTAATACCGGAACCCAGCATTTGATAGCCATATCGGGTTTGCATGTTGGTTTGGTTATGCTGGGAATCTTCTATTTATTGCCCAGATCTATATTTTCAATTATTGCTGTATCGATCATTGGTATAGTTTACGTGTTATTGGTTGGGTTCACGCCATCTGCGCAGAGAGCATGGGTTATGTGCGTTTTTGTTTTGATTTACCTGTCAGGTTATATCAAACAAAGTAAATGGAAGCCTTTCGTATTAGCGTTGTTTTTGATTCTAGCCCTCGACCCTTTAGCTACTTTAAATCTGGGCTTCTGGTATTCATTTTTGTGCGTAGCCATTATCTTTATGGTATTGCAATTTACCTCGTTAAATTTAAAACACTGGTCCTCCCTATTGGCGCTACAGTTGCTTTTGATTGTGGCGATGGTGCCAATTAGCAGTTTATTAGGTATGAAGCATGGCTTAGAAAATATTTTGGCCAATATGTTGGCAATTCCCTGGGTATCTCTATTGGTACTGCCTTTAACTTTATTTAGCTTTATCGTCTCGTTTTTCGCAGAAAATCTTTCAACTTACTTATTCATTTTTTTGGATGTATCTGTTGAGCTTTTAAGTAGTTATTTGGCATCACTGAAAATATTTTTAGTACCGATGGTAGTTGAAGTGCATAGTTTATCCATAGCTAGTTTCATCCTTGTGTTTTTCACGATGCTTGTATTCAATAAAGTGAAGCTTATTTTGTTTATGTGTCTGCTTGCGTTGGTGTTAGCAATGGCGCTGCCAAACCGGCTTTATCAGGAGAAACCAGAGCTAATGGTGTTTGATGTTGGGCAGGGTCTGGCATTAGCAATCAAATCGAAGGAAGGGGTTTGGTTATATGACACAGGGCCTGCATTTCATAAAAGTTCAACCACTAGAAATATAATATTGCCATATCTGAGGCGACATCAAAAATCAAATGAACTTACAGGTATTATTGTAAGTCATGGAGATGCAGACCATGCCGGAGATTTAGTGTCTTTGTATGATGAGTTTAAGCCAATATTGGCTTTGAGCGGTCAACCCGCGCGCATTGAAATGAAAGGTTTTGAGCTATGTGAAGCAGGAATGCATTGGAAATACGATGACTTTTCAATCGAAATACTATATCCATTCCGCAATCTAGACTTGTCACGCACAAACTCAAATAATCATTCTTGCATTGTTCGATTAAGCTTATTGGGGAAAGTGTTTTTATTGATGGGGGATTTGGAGTCTGAAGCTGAATTGAGTTTGGTAAAACGTTACCGTGATAAGCTCAAAGCGGATGTATTAATCGCCGGGCATCATGGAGCATCCAAAGGTTCTTCATTCGCATTGTTGAAGCATATAAGACCTGATTATGTCGTTTTTTCAGCAGGTTATTTGAATAAGTTTGGTCATCCATCTGAGGAGGTGTTGGGGAGAATTTCTGAGTTTGAAATGACCGTGTTGAATACTTCAGAAAATGGTGCAATTAGTTTTAAAGAGTCTTTTCTTGAATCTTCACTCTTCATTCAAACAGCGCGTTAGAATATAGAATATTCGATTTGATATGTCTGAAACGATTTTTAGCTCCTAATTAATGTGTTTAGTATCAAGCTATTAAAGTCATCTTCTTGCCTTTATGTATTGTGATGTTCTATGGTTATTTAAATTTTAATGAATATAGTTAAAAAGAAGAGTATGTATGAAAAAAGGCACTTACCTCGAAGAAGTTCGTAATCAGTATGAAAATTACCCTTACCCTGCTCGTGACCCACAAGATGACAAGGGAGTTTTGCTGTCTTCAAAATCAAGTTCTCTCGATTGTATAAATTACTTTTGTTTTGATGGTGAACGAGATTTTTCTAAGCCTTTTAGAGTGTTGATTGCTGGTGGTGGAACAGGGGATTGCACAATTTATTTAGCTGAGCAGTTGAGAGAGACTCCCGCTGAAATAGTTTATTTAGATATGAGTAAGGCTTCGATGGATGTTGCGAAATCTAGAGCAAAGGTCCGAAAGCTAAACAACATAAAATGGGTGCACGACTCCTTACTTAATTTACCTAACTCTGATTTAGGAAAATTTGACTATATAACCTGCACAGGGGTGCTTCACCATTTAACTGACCCTAAAGTCGGGTTAGACGCTTTAAAATCTGTTTTGCATCCCGAAGGCTCTATATTCTTAATGTTATATGCTAAACACGGCAGAACCAGCATTTACCAAATGCAGGACCTATTAAAACGTATTCATGCTAATGAACCAGATATTCAAAAAAGAATTGATAGAACAAGAGTGCTCTTGAGTTCCTTACCAGAAGGTAATTGGTTTAATTTCAATTCTGGCGCTTATAGTATTGAGTTGCAGTCTGATATCGGTGTTTATGATTTGCTACTTCATTCTCAGGATCGGGCATATACTGTGTCGGAGTTATATGATTATGTCGAAGGATCTGACTTGGTATTAAATAAACTGTTTAATTCTGATCATCCTCTAGGTGATATGCTTTTTCAGCCAGAGACGTTTATTAGGGATCAGGCTATGCTTGACGACATAAAAAAACAGAGTTTTCGAGAGCAGGCTGCGATTTGTGAGTTAATGTTTGGTCAGTTAATGAAGCAATGCTGTTTTATTTCATTTAAAGAAAAGACCCCCCCGTCTTTTAATGACCTTGCTTTGGTACCTTCTATTTCAGTGTATTCATCTCATGAAACTGTGTATGAGGAATTGAAATCGGCATTTCTTGGTGATTCGCCTAAAATAGGCGTCAACCCATACGTATCTTTCAATCGATCAAAATTTGCAGCGGAAATTTTTAAGGCAATTGATGGTAAAGCAAGCTCACAAGAAATCATTGATAAAGTGCATTCTTTGTTCGGCTCAGAAATCGATATAAAGATAGTTGAAAATCATTATAAGAGCATTATAGAGATACTGCTTAAAGTCTCGATGCTTTATTTAAGAAATCCTAAAACGAACCCTTACCAAACTGTCCCTCAAATGTTATCCCGTATGTATGAAATTTATGGCGAAAAGGTCTGCAGAAAGGCGCATCGAGCATATTTATCTAAACTGCAAAGATTACTGCAAACCAGGTGATGTAATTGAGGAGGTATAATCATATCAGGCTTTTCTAAATTTCTGGTTGTGCTAAAGTAGCGCAAACCAAAGCCCGTTTAGACAATGTGCCGACTCTTTTAAGAATGATTATTCTATTGTTGGCTCGCGCAGGGCATAAATTTTTATTAAACGAAAGCTCATCCAAGGAGTATGTCTGTGTTAGATTTATTGAAGCCAGGTGGCATTATCATGTTCCCCTTACTGCTTTGTTCAGTATTGGCTTTAGCAATTATTATTGAACGCTTTTGGACGCTGCGTGTTAGCAGGCTGGCACCTAAGTCAATGGTTCAGGATTTATGGGCATCTATTCGTAAAAAAGAACTGAATGCACGTAAAATTAAAGAGTTAAAAGAAACTGCACCTCTTGGACGGATTTTAGCTGCCGGTTTAGTGAATGCTAAACATGGGCGTGAAATAATGAAAGAAAGCATTCAAGAAGAAGCCAGTCAAGTCGTCCATGAAATGGAGCGTTTCTTAACAGCGTTAGGCACAGTCGCTGTGATAACACCCTTGCTTGGCTTACTGGGTACGGTTATTGGTATGATCAAAGTCTTTGCTCAGTTGCAGCTTGAAGGTGCCGGGAATGCTGCAGCATTAGCGGGTGGTATTTCTGAGGCGCTTATTACAACAGCAGCAGGTATGACGGTGGCGATTCCAGCTTTAATCTTCCACCGGTATTTCTTGCGTCGTGTTGATGAGATTGTGGTTGATATGGAACAAGAGTCCTTGAGATTGGTTGAAGTGCTTCACGGAGACCGTGAGTCGCAAAATCAGGGAGAGAAAGACGCTTGAAATTTAAACGCCAGGTAGATCAAAACGTAGCCGTTGATTTGACCCCCATGATCGACGTGGTATTTCTTCTGCTTATCTTTTTTATGGTATCAACAACCTTTACCAAAGAGAGTCATTTAGAAATTGACTTACCACAGTCTAGTGCTGAACCCGCAAAGCCTTCTGTACAAGAGGTCGAGGTTGTGATCAATGCAGCGGGTGAATATTCAGTCAACAATCGAAGTCTTGTAAATAATCAAGAAGATACTTTGAAAAGAGCGGTGGAAAAACTATCCGAAGGGAAGAATACCATTCCTTTCATTATTACAGCAGACTCCAAAACACAGCATGAGTACGTTGTTCGGGTGATGGATGTTGCAGGTCAACTTGGTTTTGTCCAGTTAAGCATTACAACGCAGCGCTCTGGTAACAACTAAGTATAAAGTATGACGGTTTTACCTTAGGTAAAACCATTTTCTTACTGCATAAAAATATCAACAGGTTTACCTATTAATGAGTGAAAATACCGACTCAAATTGGGCGATTTACAAACGATTACTTGTTTACGTTAAACCGCTTAAATTCTTTTTTATTCTCAGTGTTATTGGAAATGCCATCTATGCCGCAGCTAGTGCGCTCATGGCTAAAGCGATAGAGTTCGTTATTCAAACAGTTGAAAACCCTACTGAAGAAGGGCGAATCCTGTTACCTGTCTTAATTATTTGTCTTTTTACCATGAGAGGTTTAGGTGGCTTTCTTGGAGGGTATTATATTGCGTATGTTGGCAGAAATGTTGTCCATAAGATCAGAACAGAAGTCTTTGACCGTTATCTAACGCTTCCAAGTAAATTTTTCGATTCAAGTTCTTCGGGTCATCTAATTTCTCGCATCACCTATAATGTTGAACAGGTTTCATCAGCTGCAACGGATGCCGTGACGGTAATTGTTCGAGAAGGGCTGACCGTCGTGTTTTTGTTTATCGTTATGGTGACATCCAGCTGGAAACTGACGCTTATTTTTCTCTGCTTAGGCCCGATTATCGGCATTATGGTATCGTTTGTAAGTAAACGTTTTAGAAAACTTAGTAAGCGTATTATGGCGTCTGTCGGTAATGTGACCCATGTGGCGTCTGAAGTTGTGAATGGCTACCGGGTTGTAAGGATCTTTGGTGGCGAGAAGTATGAAACTGAACGTTTTGGTGAAGCGAGTGAATATAATAAAAAGCAAAGCCTTAAGATGGAAATGACCAAATCTGTTAGTACGCCTGTCATTCAAATTTTGGTTTCCTTGGCGATAGCTATTTTAATCTGGATTGCACTAGACCCTGCTATTCATGGTGATATGACAGCGGCTAGCTTTGTCGTTATTATCGTAGCAGCTTCAACTATGGCAAAACCTATTAGACAGTTGACTCAAGTGAATGAAAGAATTCAACGTGGTGTTGCGGCGGCGCGTGATTTATTTCAAATAATGGATACACCTAAAGAAAAAGACGAAGGTACTATTGAGTTAACAAGAGCAAAAGGTGAAATTGTTTTTAAAGATGCACTATTTAAGTACGATACAAGCTCACAGCCAGTCCTCAAAAGTATAAACTTGACCATTAAGGCTGGTGAAACGGTTGCTCTAGTCGGGCGTTCGGGTAGTGGTAAGTCGACATTGGCAAACTTGATTCCTCGTTTTTATGAATTAAATTCTGGTGAAATTACTTTAGACGCTATTCCGGTAGATCAGCTCACTCTGCGTTCTTTAAGAGATCAAGTCGCTTTAGTTACCCAACAAGTCACCTTATTCAATGACACTCTAGCGAAGAATATTGCCTATGGTGGTCTAGAGGGTGCCACGAGAGAGCAATTACAGGATGTTGCTCAAAAAGCCAATGCCTTATCGTTTATTGAAGAAAAAGAGCGTGGTTTCGATACCATGGTTGGGGATAATGGTATTTCGCTATCGGGTGGCCAGCGTCAACGAATAGCGATTGCCCGAGCACTCTTAAAAGATGCCCCTATTCTCATTCTTGATGAAGCAACCTCTGCTTTAGACACCGAATCTGAAAAAGTCATTCAGGGCGAATTAGATAATTTGATGCAAGGTAGAACCACCCTAGTTATCGCTCATCGCCTATCAACCGTTGAAAATGCCGATAAAATTGTCGTAATGGATCAAGGGCAAATTATTGAGCAAGGCAAACACCAAGAACTATTAGACGCCAATGGTGAATATGCCAAGCTATATCGAATGAACTTTAAAGAAGATGAGGTTCATTCATAACGCAATATGTGTTTAATTACCTTGAAATTGGATCATTAACATGGCGCACACGCGTGACGCAATAATAACCAAAGCCTGGTATGAAGGTGCCTTATGGTTATATCTGTTATGGCCTCTTAGTCTTATTTATCACCTTATTATTGTTGTTAGGCAGTTCTTATATCATCGTGGCTTACTTAAAATTCATCATGTTACTGTGCCTGTGGTGGTGGTGGGTAATATCACCGTTGGAGGTACGGGTAAGTCGCCACTTGTTTGCCATCTTATTGAGGCTTTACGGGAAAAAGGTTTTAACCCTGGAATCGTGAGTCGAGGTTACGGTGCCAGGCTCGATAAGTATCAAGTGCGTGAGGTGCTTAGTAATAGCCTTCCTTCAGAAGTGGGTGATGAGCCCTTGATGCTCAAGAAAAAATTAAATTGTCGAATATTTGTGAGCCCTTCAAGAGCGCTTGCAGCTAAAACACTCGAAAAAGCAGGCTGTGACATCATCATCTCTGATGACGGTCTGCAGCATTATGCTTTGCACCGCGACATTGAAATCTGTGTGTTTGATGGCCAGAGAAAATGGGGTAATGGACACTTACTACCTATGGGGCCTTTGAGAGAACCCCTTAGCCGCCTTAAAAGTATTCCATACCTAGTTGTGAACGGTGCCAGTAATGCGCGTTCTTATGGCCAATCATCCTTAAATCAAAAAGCTTTTAACATGACGCTTCATGCAGAGTCACTGATTAATATATCTTCAGAAGAAACAAAACCGCTTGCAGATTTTTCTAATGAAAGGGTGCACGCTGTGGCGGCAATCGGTCATCCAGAACGCTTCTTTACTACCTTAAATGATGCAGGAATAAAACTTGAAATACATGCCTTTGGTGATCACCATGCTTATCAAGAAAGTGACTTTCAGTTTGATCAAACACGACCGATTATCATGACAGAAAAAGATGCAGTTAAGTGTGAGCTATTTGAGTTGAAAGATACTTGGTTTCTGCCTGTTTCAGCAAAATTAAATGGCGACCTTGCTGAGCAGATTATTAAAGATGTAGGCTTGGAAAGGTGAATTACTGAGCCCTTGTGTTATCAAGTAATTATATTTCTAAAAGGTAAATAAAATGGATATTAAATTGTTGTCGATACTAGCTTGCCCTTTATGCAAAGGTGAGTTGAAGTATGACAAAGCTAAAAGTGAGTTGATCTGTAGAGTGGATGGCATGGCATTTCCTGTTCGCGATGATATTCCTGTGATGCTGGAAACGGAAGCCCGGACACTTACTGTAGATGAAAAACTAGGTAAATAGTTATGTCTTTTACGGTCATTATTCCTGCGCGTTTTGCATCGACCCGTCTTCCCGGCAAACCTTTGTTAGATATTGCGGGTAAACCGATGATTCAGCATGTTTATGAGCAAGCACTTAAATCCGATGCTGATCAGGTTGTAATTGCGACAGATGATACCCGAATTCAAACAGTATGTTTGTCGATAGGAGCCACTGTGGTTATGACCTCAGCAGATCATACTTCGGGCACTGATCGTCTTGAGGAAGTAGCCACTCAGCTTGGTCTTTCTGAAGAGCATATTGTCGTGAATGTTCAGGGTGATGAACCCTTGATCCCTCCGGAAATTATTAATCAAGTCGCTCAAAATTTAGCGGATAATACCGATGCGGGTATTGCAACACTTTGTGAAAGAATCCACGATTCGAAACACGTATTTAACCCAAACGTGGTGAAAGTTGTCTTTGATGATTATGGTTTGGCCAGTTATTTTAGTCGTGCACCGATTCCTTGGTCTCGTGATCAATTTACAGATATGAATGCAGGTTCTATCCCTAATGGTGCAGAGTATTTCAGGCATGTTGGCATGTATGCGTATCGGGTTGATTTCTTAAAAAATTATGTCACTTGGCTGCCAAGTATGACGGAAAAAACGGAAAGCCTTGAACAGCTAAGAGCACTGTCGAATGGTGTGAAAATTCATATTGAAGAAGCGCTTGTTTCACCGCCCGCAGGCGTCGATACGAAAGAAGACCTTGAGCGTTTAAGATATGTCATGGCAGGTTAAATTAAAGAACATAACTATGATTAAGGTTTTATTTGTTTGTTTAGGTAGTATTTGTCTATTTCCCTCGGCACAGGGTGTTCTCGACTTAATCGAATCGGCCAGTGACGGCTTGATTAACCACCCTTTTAAAAGACCATGAGCATGGTTTGTTTGCAAACACAGTATAGTTTATCGCAGCTAAACACGCTTGGCTTACCTTGTGTTGCCTCGAAATATATAGAATTGTCCGGCGAAAAAGATCTTTTTGAAGCTTTTCAAATTTATCCTCTTAACACCTCAAATATGTTTGTGCTTGGTGGTGGGAGTAATGTCATTTTACCTCCCTTATTCGACCGTTATGTTTTATCTTTCAAAATTAAAGCACCTCAAGACGCTTCTATTATCAAGGAAGAAGATCAAGATACTGTTTTAATTGAAGTTGAAGCGGGTGTGGAATGGGATAGTTTTGTCGGATATAGCGTAAAACAGATTTATTCCGGTTTGGAAAATCTTTCACTGATTCCCGGAACGGTAGGTGCCGCCCCCATTCAAAACATAGGGGCTTATGGTGTTGAAGTGGCCGACGTACTTGAGCAGGTCAAGGCTTTTAATGTTAGTACACAGCAAATTGAAACCTTTACCGCTGATCAATGCGAGTTTGGCTATCGAGATAGTTTTTTTAAGCGAAATTCAGGAAAGTTTATTATTATCAGTATGAGTTTTCGACTAAGTAAGAAACCAGACTTTGTGCTCGACTATGGTGAGCTGAGTGCTTTAAAAAAGAGCGCGAACCTGACGGGTGCCTTAGTTCGAAAAACGGTGATAAAAACCAGACAAGCTAAATTACCTGACCCCAAAAAACTCCCCAATGCGGGCAGCTTTTTTAAGAACCCCATTGTCTCTTCTAAGCAAGTGTCAGCGCTAAAACAACACTTTCCTGATCTCGTTAGTTACCCTTTAGAAACAGGTAAATTTAAGTTAGCCGCGGCCTGGTTAATTGAGCAAACGGGTTGGAAAGGGTTTCGAAACAGCCATGTCGGCATTCATGATAAGCAAGCCTTGGTCATTGTGAATCACCATCAAGGCACTCAAACAGATATTTTGTCTTTAGCTGCGTCTGTTCAAGATTCTGTTTCTAAAAAGTTCGGTGTCTCTTTAGAAATAGAGCCTATCGTTATTTTAAAAAGCGCTTAGCTGTATGGCAACTTATAGCTCCTTGAACTTCGTCGAAGGGTTTTCAAAAAGTAATTTCCAAGGCTGAACAGCCTCTAGCTCGTAGGCTAACTCCAGTAAGGTTTTTTCATCGCCATATCGGCCTGAAAGTTGAATGCCGATGGGCACGCCTTGAGAGGTCTGAGCTGCGGGAATCGAAATGGCAGGTGTGCCTGCGACATTTGCCATGGGTGTAAAACTGGCATAACGCATTAAACGGTCAAATAAACTATCGAATGATTGTGTGGGGCTTAATTCCCCTAAAGGTCTTGGCGATTGAGCTAAAACAGGAGAAAGGTATAAGTCATAAGTCTCGAAAGAGTGTTGGAACTGCATCGCATGTTTTTTTAAGCGAGCAATCATAAACGGTGTTTTATGGATATTCTTTCGATAATACTTGGCTAAACCAACAGAAAGCGCATCCAACTTGTGCTTATTAAACTCTTTGCTTAAGGCTAATTTACCCGTCTTCATGACCATATATGCCAGCATTCCCCAATACATACTGAAATCATCCGAGAATTGAGCTGATACGGGGAAGCGAAGTTCTTCGACTTGGTGACCGGCTTTCGCTAATAACCCCGCTGTTTTTAAACAGGCATCTCGAGTGTCTTTATCTGTACTATAACCAGTAATAGAATCTATAAAACAACCAATTCTTAAACGCTTTTTGCCAGGTTCTGTGATTAAAGGAAGAGGGGGAAGCTTAGGGTTTTGATAAACCTTCTGCGCTTCAAAATGATAATAAGCAGTATCACGAACACTTCTAGACACAATGCCTTCGCTCACAATATTAACAGGCAGGCCTCGGGCAGCATATTCATTAATATGGCGGCCTCTGCTTGGCTTTAAGCCGACTAAACCGCAACATGCAGCCGGAATTCGTATAGAACCACCGCCATCATTACCATGAGCAAAAGGCACAACACCTGCTGCCACGAGTGCAGCTGAGCCGCCCGAAGATGCACCAGATGAATAGCTTAGGTTCCAGGGGTTTCGTGTGGCAGGTTTATGTGCGGGCTCTGTGGATGCGTTAAAGCCAAATTCAGGCAAAGATGATTTACCAATAATATTCAAGCCCAACGAGCTAAATTGCTTAGCATAAGGGCCCATTTTATTTTCTATTTTGGGTGGGAAGGCGTCAGTCCCAAAGCTGGTTGGCATGCCTCTGACGGCTACATTGTCCTTTAAAAAAGAAGGGATGCCTTCAAAAAAGAACTGATCGCGCTGTTGATAGGAAGTGTTCTGTCTGGCTAATAAATTATCTAGTAATGTCTGGTCATCAATTAGATAGTTGACAGCACAAATTATTGGATCAACCATTTTTGCCCGCATTAAAGCAGCATCAGCCAGTTCTTTGCTCGAAAGGCTGCCTTGTTTTAGTTTTTGTGCAAGGCTGACAGCATCTTCAGTACCCAGTACATCATCTAAAAAGGCATGGCAGAATGATTTATCAGAGGCTGTTTGGATACTCATAAATGACTCTCAAAAGGGAAGTTACTAGCTTGGCTGCTTGTATGGCTGCTTATATGGTTGATTGTATGTGGAAAGTATTAGCATTTCATATGTTTTTAAGGGGAGGCTAAATCACAAGGTGCTTTTTCATTGCTGTTCAGTCTTGAATAAAGCTCAAGAAAAGCGATAATGCTCTGCTGTTTTTACCTGAGTTTCTGTATTTATGTTTCAAACATCTTCGAAAGCTAAGTCGCAAAAACAAAAGCCCTCTCGCAGCTTGTTGGGTCGCTCTGAACTGATTCGAACACTCCAGAATTTACTCGATCAAGACTTGCCGCAGAGCCAAATTCGGTTTTCCGAGAGACTTACGCAAAATATGGACTTCAGTAGTTCGCTGAAACTTTCAGAGCTGCACGGGCATTTGCATATATTAGAGAAGAAAGCACGCACGAAATTAGATAGCAGATCAGAAGGTGATCAAAAAAAAGCGCTAAACTCCGCCTTTGACCGGGTCCATCGTTCCATTGTGCAAAATATTGAACAAAGTTTTGATATATCTGTGGCGCAGCCAAGATTCCCCTTGCCACAAATTGATCTTGAAATAGAGGCTTCAGATTTATCCGCCTATCAAACGTTTTATCAGGCCCAGCAAATTGAAATGTCGGCAAAAATTCAAGGCCTAAGAACCTATGTAAGGGAAACGCTTTCGGCATCAACTGTGGATATGGCCCAGCTTGCTTTACTGGATCAAACACTGGAGGGCACCATTGGCTTCCCTTTACGCTCGGGATTTTTAGCTGTATCGAATGTTATTTCAGTCTATAGCCAGAAGATAGAAGCGCATTTGAATAAACATGCCCAGGGAGTTAAACAAACACAATTAACTCAGTTTCATGGCGAGCTACAGCAGCTTCTATCAGCGGAATTAGAATTACGTTTACAGCCTGTTCAAGGCTTGCTGGACGCGTTCAATCAAGAGGTTTTATAAGTAAATGATTAGGACTATGTTTTTATTAGCTTTTATCGCCGGTGCGACAGCGATTTTTGGGATGAGTTATATCTTTCTGGGAACCGATATCCTGGCCTTATCCATCACTTTAGTCATTGCTTTGGTCTATGGCATCGGTGCGATTGAGTTAGTCCAGTTTCATAACGCCACGCAAGGGCTTCATATTGCCTTAACAAAGGTGCCTGACTTTTCTGATAATGGCATATCTGATAGCAATACAAACACGCATCAAGCTTTATCGACGTGGTTAGATAGCCTGCATAGTTCGTTAAAATATGCAGTGTCCTCGCGTATCGAAGGCGAAAGTAAAGGTTTGCCTTCTCCTGTAGTCACACCGTATTTGGTTGGTCTGTTAGTCATGTTAGGTCTGCTGGGTACCTTTGTCGGCATGGTCGATACCTTGCAGGGCTCGGTGATTGCACTTCAAGGTAGTACCGAACTTTCAGCTATTCGCGACGGTTTAGCGGCACCGATAAAAGGCTTGGGTGCCGCCTTCGGTACCTCTGTCGCAGGTGTGGCGGCATCAGCCATGTTAGGGCTAATGTCGACATTGGGTCGGCGTGAACGTATTCTGGTTGCAAGGGAGTTGGATGCCAAAATTAATACCGTTTTCAGACCGTTTTCGCTTAACTTTAATCGCCAGGAAACTTATAAATCACTTCAACAACAAGCTAAAGCTTTGCCGGAACTTGCCACTCAAATTACCGTTATGGCGCAAAATTTAGAGAAAATGGGTCAGCGTTTAGGTCAAGAATTAAATAATAAACAAGATAAATTTCACAATTCTGTTGAACGGTCTTATCAGTCTTTAGCGCAATCGGTGAACCAAAGCTTAAATCAACTTATACAAGAAAGTGGTGACGTAGTCGCGAAGCAGATGAGCCCGGTTGTTAGCCAGTTGATGTCAGATATGTCAGTAAGTATTCAGCAGAATGTTTGCGATACGCAGGCAGAATTAGTGCGCCAGAATGATGTCTATTTAGAGAAGATTAGCAATAACTTAAAAACACATACTTTATCTGCCAATGAAGCTTGGCAAACGGGCTTAAAAGAGCATGAGCGTATTCAGTTAACATTAAGCTCAACTATGCAGGGTTATTTCAGCAAATTCAGTGAGCAGTTTCAGGCTTTATCTAGCCAGTTTGTTGAAGGATTTATGCAACAAGCAGAGAGCAAAGGCAGGCAAAGGCAACAATTAGATGACGTTAAGTTAGCCCGGTGGACAGAAACGCTTAAGCTTTCTCAGGAGGCGGCTCAAACTGAGTGGGGCCACCTATCTGATATACAAACGCAAGCATGGCAAACAGCCTCTTCGGAGTTTTTAACTAGCTCAAAACAGCTATCAAAAGACTTGAGTTCAGCGGTGATAGCTCAGGAAAACTCACAAAAACAGGCATCCTCTCTGATTGCTGAAACACTCAAAGAGTTAAGAACAACAGTTTTGGAAAATAACCAGGAAATGAGTGAGCAAGTCGAAGCTATGAATACGGCTTCAGAACAGAGCTTACAAATACGTGAACAAGCTGAAGCTGCATGGCAAACCCAGCATGCTGAAGCAATGGACAATATTGCATCACAGTTAACGCAGCAATTAAGCGCGTTACGTGATCAAGAGCAGGCTAGGGCAGATAAAGCACTTCAACATTTGGTTCAGTTAGAGACTACCGTTTCAACACAGCTAGCCGATTTAGGACAAGCCCTGGAAGCACCGATGAGTCGTCTTATCGAAACAGCATCCCAAGCACCTAAAGCAGCTGCTGAAGTGATTACTAAATTAAAAGAAGAAATGACCCAGAATATGGCTCGTGATAACGACTTGCTAGAAGAGCGTCGTCGTATCATGTCTGACTTGGATGGTTTATCAGACTCCTTGGCACAAAGTACCGTAAACCAAGGTAAGGCAATGGAAACCTTACTCAACTCATCAGGCACCATGCTAGCTGATATTAGCGAACGTTTTGATGCACGAGTGGATAGTGAAGTGAATAAATTATCAGATATCGCTTTACAGTTTTCAGAAAGCAGCATCGATATTGCGAGTATGAGTGATGCCTTTGTCGGCGCCATAGCGCGTTTTAGTGAATCAAATGACAAATTAGTCGATAATTTAAGCAAGATAGAATCCGCACTTGAAGCCTCAACAAGTCGAAGTGATGAGCAGCTGGCTTATTATGTTGCTCAAGCGAGAGAGATTATTGACCACAGCATGATGTCTCAAAAAGGTTTGATTGAAGAGATCAACCAAATGGCCGTGAGTCGAGCTGAAAGCTATACTGAAGAAACAGGCGCTTAAGTATGGAATTGGAAGAGATTCGAGAAGACTCCCCCCCTATTTGGGCTATCTTCGGTGACTTGATGTCTGGTTTGGTCGGTGTTTTTGTTCTCTTGCTCATTTGGGTGATTGGTTATCAACTAGAATTATCTAAAAGCCTCGAAGAAGAAGTCGCCAAGCGTCAAGCTGAAGAACAGCGACGTTTGGTGCTTGAAGAAGCATTAGCCGACCCGCTATCCAGTGGTCGCGTGACCTTTCAAAATGGCAAAATTGGTATCAGCGGCAGCGTACTGTTCTCGTTAAATTCAGACCAACTTCAAGAAGAAGGTCGTGAATTGCTGACGACGTTAGTGATTCCCCTAAAAGTATTTTTAGGCGAACGCAACGAAATACTCATGGTAAGTGGTTTTACCGATGACTTAGCCATCCAAAAAGGTAATGTGCGTTATGCCGACAACTGGGAGCTTTCAGCGCAGCGTGCCTTGACGGTGACGCGAACATTGATCGAAGCAGGTATGCCACCTGAGCTTGTTTTTGCTGCTGCGTTTGGTGCGCAAAGCCCGGTTGTTCCGAATATTGACTCGACAAATCGTTCGAAAAATAGACGTGTTGAAATGGCCCCGGTTCCCAGAGCGAAAGCGGAAGAACTGCCTTAATGTCTGTGCAATTAAAGGATGATATCTCGCGCCTCGAACAAAAATTAGATTCGTTATCTTTCAATAATCTTCCAGTTACGGGGCTAACAAAGTGGTTTTATGTTCGAGGGCTTACTGATAAAGCAATTAAAAACCAGCATAGACATCCGCTTGCAACTAAGTTAATTAACAAAGCTTACAAAGCTTTGAGTGAGCTGGAAGCCAGCTTGGAGCGACAGCGAAATGAGGCCCAAGAGCAGCTGACAATCATTGAAGAAGAGTATGACGACGCATATGACGAGGCAACGTCTTTATTCGAATCAAGGTCTTATTTCACGCTTAAAAAATTATATGAAACAGTTCAACATAAAGACGCTGATGGCTTTTTTAAAGAACTGATAAATGAACTGACTAAAGATGCATTAAGCCTTACTGCTACTGATCAAACAGAAAAAATATCACACAATAGGTCAAATAAAATAAAGCATAATGAACTGCAATCCTTTCAGCAATATCAAAGCATGTTTGAGAAGATGGCATTAGATCGTTTGCTCGCGAAGGTTATGAAAGAAATACCCGAAAATGCTGGGCCGCTTAATCCAGAACGTTTGGTGATTCGCGCATTTAAAGCGTTACAATATATCTCACCAGAGTATTTGAGCCGCTTGATTTCATACTATGAGTCTTTGTTGACTCTTCAGCTTCTGAATAATTCTGATAAGTGACTTGCTAAGCCAATAAAATATTCATTATTGATCTATACTTATGAGTTATAAAAAGAATGGCGTCTATTTTTTGTTTAGCCGTCGATAAATAATAAAAGAGTAATAACTAGTGAGAGTATTAATTGTTGATGATCAACGCTCTATACGAATGGTTTCTTCTTCTGTCGTTTCCTCATTAGGGCATGATGTGATCGAAGCCAGTTGTGGCCAGGATGCTGTTTATATCTGTGAAAATGAGAAGGTAGATCTTATTCTGATGGATGTTGAAATGCCAGGCATGAATGGTTTTGAAACAACCAAACATATTCGCCAGGAAAGCTCTTCTTGGTTTCCTATTATTTTTGTCAGTGCCAAAACAGACCCTAAGTTTTTCTCGGAAGGGATTAAGTCGGGTGGTGATATTTATCTGTTCAAGCCGATAGTGCCTGAAGTGCTGGAGTCTATGATTCATGCCATGGAGCGTATCGTCAATATTCAGGATGAATTGCACGGTACCAAAGTTAAGATGGAATTATTGGCCTATCAAGATGGCTTAACGGGCTTGGTTAACCGGCGAGGTTTTGATAAAGCGCTGGCTTTAGAGTTTGACTATGCAAGAAAAGAAAAGTCTCCTCTTAGCGTCATCATGCTCGATGTCGATCACTTCAAACCTTTTAATGATAACTATGGTCATCAGGCTGGTGATGAATGCCTAAAAGCTGTTTCGAAAGTGCTGAAAGCGGCAGCGTGTCGAACCACAGATATCGTAACACGTTATGGGGGTGAAGAATTTGCGTTGATACTACCCAATACAAATATAGCGCAAGCAGAAGTCGTTGGAGAGCGGATTATTGGTGCTTTTAAAGAGCTAGCTTACCCTCATGGATATTCTTCAGTCGAAAGCTATATCACTGTTAGTGGTGGCATTGCTCAGCTTCAGGATCAAGATAGTGCAAAAGCGCTGATAGAAAGTGCCGATAAGAGACTCTTTGCTGTAAAAGAGTCTGGTAGAAATAGAATCAGTAAAGTTACCTGATGATCAGTTGAAAAGATTACCTTTTCAACCCCGATATTAGAGTACTAAATTTAAGTTTAGAGCCTCGACGCCGGGCTTGAATTAATCAAAATCATCGCCTTCTGTGTCAATCTCGGGGAATAGTATTTTCTGTGCCGAATAGAATATCTCCATCTCGGTTTCTTTTAGTCCGGCGACTGCAATGAGGTGGTTCAGCTTCTTCATGAATGCTAGGCGTAAGTGAGGGTTGTGTTTCAAGTGCTGTTCGATAATTTTTAAGTCTGCCGAAACAGTCGTATTAACCTTTTTTACATGGGAATAGAGTTCGGCCACTTGTTGTTCATTGAGATCAAACTGATCTTTCAGAATGCTTGCAAACTCGTGCTTTTCTTTTCTGCTTTCTGTGTGATCGGCGGATATGACATGGTAAAGCAGTGAGGCTAGCGCTACATGGATCTCTTTGTCATCCGAGTGGTCAAACAGGTGGTTGCCATGTTCTGAAGCTGGATCTTTTTTGGTCACGAAATTAAACACGTATCAACTCCTTAATTTATTGCTTATTGACCTCTACGCTATAAAAATGCCCTTCAAAAGTATGAATAAGCTTCGTTATGATATAGCCGGGTATGCTATGCAAGCTATAGATTCTTGTATTAGTTTAACTCAATAATTATTCATCTGGATAGTTTTTAGAAATAATTAAAGGTTAATCGTCATCGAATAAATGATAGCGATCATCAGGGTCATCGCAGTTAATCAAGTGGGTCTCAATTTTCTCAAGCGCCGTTCTGTCGGTCTGTGATAATTCATTTAATGTAAAACGAATGCCGCAATGTGAGCCTACTTCGGTTTGGTTGCAGTAAACGATTGAGCCGGGCAGATTACAAAACTCATGAGTAAGAGCGGGGTTTTCATAACGCATCGATAAACCCACATTGCCGGATTCGGGAATAAGCTCGTTCGAAAACAGACCAATCCCTTCTTTATTGAAGTCAATTGCTGTCAAATCCACATTTCCCTCAGGTGTTTGAAGGGAGCTTTGGGTGAAAAACTCGTCACATAAATAACGCTTTGATTGTCGTTTTTCCGAGATGGAATTGTTGCTCATGATTGATTTCTCATAATATCCATAATGGCGCCCATTGAAAGATAATCTCTTGAATGCACACCATAGGAATCATCAGGTAGTTCTCGAGCAATCTTGATCTTTCCTTGAAATTCACTGTTTGTCAGATCGACTGGTTTTTCACTCATAATCTTTTTGTCTTTATTTCTCACCAACAGAACCTTGGGGCGTAATTTGTTGTTGATATTGGCTGCAATCACAATGCCTACTTGGCCTGTATTGAGTTCAACAATTGCGCCAGGGGGATAAATGCCAATGCATTTTATGAAGTCTATCGCAAGGTCGTTGTCGAATTGCACGCCTCGACATTTGTAGATAATGTCCAGGGCTTCCATAGATGCACGAGCGCCATCGTAGCAGCGACTACTGGTGATCGCATCATAACAGTCAGCTAAAGCAATAATTTTGGCATAGTAGGGGATTTGCGAAGCGGTTAAACCTCTGGGATACCCTTTACCATCAAGTCGTTCATGGTGAGTGTGCGCAACATCCACAGCAATTCTATCGGCGTGACCTATGGACAGAAGCAGATCTTTACCGAAGGTCGTATGCTCCTTCATGATATTTAACTCATCTACTGTCAGTCGCCCATTTTTATTCAGAATATCGGCTGGAACTCTGGATTTTCCCACGTCATGCAGCAAGCCGCTTATTGCAATTCGCCTGATCTCACCTTCATCGTGGCCTAAAAAACGGGCGAATGTGGCAGATAATATACAAACATTGATTGAATGTTCCGCCGTATACGCGTCTTGATGCTTGATCTTGGTCAGCCAGCGAAGAGCATCCTGGTTGCGAATAACGCTATCCACAATATGATCAACTGCCTTACTGCTCTCCAGCACATTCACTGATCGTCCGACTCGTATACTTTCCATCAAGTGATTGACACTGTTTTTAGCTTCGTCGTAAGTGATTTTTGCCGTGGGTAATTCTTTACCGGTGCCGATTTGATCGGTATAGATTATGCGTTTTTCAGGCACAGGTGGAGCGTTCGCAATGTGATGATAGGTTGCAACGCTTTTTGTCTTGGTTAAAGGTTTGTTCTTTTTAAATAACCTTGCGAACAGGCCTTGTTTTTTTATACGCCGTTCATCGTAATTAGGTGTTTGAGTGAAAGTTGAGTTTGACTTTGAGTTTGAGCGGATTACCACATACTGGCATTGTTTTGCTAAACGTTTGATTTGTGAAGGGTCTTTAATGACAAACCCTTGAAGTTGAAAGTCTGTTTCCAGCCAAGGCCGATCCAAACGAATAACATGCATACCCAATGTTAATTGGTTAACAGGGATTTCTATCTCGTTATGTTGATTCGCTGTCACTGAAGCTGTCTCGTGTGCCTAAATTAAGTAGTTGTTTTTATTAATTAAGTATAGGCAAATGTATACAGTGCTGCTGGATAATTTGTATATATTTGTAATGAACTTAGGGCGCTGCTCAACGAGGCCAAAAACTGGAACTTGGCTGCCTGGCATCCTTTTTGTTCATCTTAAATATTCGGTTATACAATGCCTGATTGTTAAATGAATTCTTTTTCCAAGCTCTCCAGTGCGTATAATGGTTTGATTACCTACTTTGGATCTAACTATGAATGATGACGTTAATTACAAGAATAACCCTTTGCATGGTCTAAGTTTAAAAAACTTGCTGATTGAACTAGTGGATCATTATGGGTTTGAAATTCTTTATGCCTATTTAAATATTAATTGCTTTAAGACGAATCCGAGTATTGAATCGAGTGTTAAGTTTCTTAAAAAAACGGAATGGGCTCGTCATAAAGTAGAAGTTTTATATTTATATGAATTTAAAAATTTGCCTCGCGCCTCATCAGCCCAGTTTGCATTACCGCCGAGAGATAGGATTATTCCTGATGATCAGGTTTCTGGTGCGCCAGCAGAGTTGAGTTTAGACGATGCTGAACGGCTTCGTGAAAAGCGTGAAAGAAAAGCTGCTGAACATAGCCAAGGTTCCAGGCGTAGTTATTCTGAGAAACAAGAGTGGAAAAGCAACCGAAATGGTGATAATTCACAGCCTAAGTCTTCTGGCCGCTCATCTGATCAAAGCTCCGATCCTTGGGCGAAATGGAAGGAATAAAATTATAGGGGGAAGTGACGTCTGGATTTGCTGTTAATACAGGTCTTGCCCAAAAACTATCAAACTCATTTAAATAGCTAAGCTATTCACTTACCGATTAATTTAGAAACTAATTAACGATACTTAAGGGCTTTTAGTATCACGAATTTTTTATTCGAAGCTTCGGTTGAGCAATTGCCAAATAATTTTTTTAAACTGATGTGATAGCCCAAATGGCGGTTTGCAACGATCCAAAACTCACCACCTTTCTTTAATGTTCTGAAAGCATCTTTAAAAAGAGAAAAAGCGATATCTGTGCCCACGATATGTTGATGATGAAAAGGTGGATTACACATGATCAGGTTGAATTTAGACGTTTTACAGTGTTTCAAACCATCGTCTGCTTGAATGCTTACAGAGGATTCAGGCAGGTTGTTTTTCCAGTTTACTTCGCAAGATTGAACCGCTTGAAAAGACTCATCTGAAAAAGTGATTGCCGCTTGAGGATGAAGCCGTAAATAACTTAAACCCAAAACACCATTTCCACAGGCAAGGTCAGCAACAGTAGATGCTTCTGGCAGTCTTGATAAATTGTCTAAGAAAAAGCGTGTACCGATATCTAATTTATCCTGACTAAAGACATTGGCTTGGCTGATAAGGTTGAGGTCGAATTCTTTCAGATTAAGATTGTTTAGTTTAATTGGTTTGGTATGTAGATTTTTATCCAGTGTTGCCTGCCAAATACGTGCTTTTTTTACACCGGGATAAAACTGGCTCGGCCCGAAATAGGCCGCTAGTAAATCATATTGGCCTTTACTCAAGTGCTTATCCATACCGGTTAGCAGCAGGCACGTTCCATCTTTTCCCCACTGCTGAAGTTGCTGAAGTAAAAAAGCTAATTGGCTTTTAGATTTTGGAATACGCCCAATAATGAGTGGTGTTGCAGGAGTATGGTTTTTTAGTTCATCAATCGCAGGTAGAAAGTGTAGAGATTTATCTAAGTCATTTGCGTTGATATTGGTATAGATTGCTTCGCGTGATAACCAAGAGTCGCTATAGCAAATAGGCTGATGTTCAAGCAAAGGAATCGTGAGCGCACCAAAATTATCATTAAGAATGCACAGCCCAGTGAGGTCTATGTTTAGTTCAGTCAGGGTATTTAAAAGATACTGATCAGCGGCATCCCATGCTCGTAATTCGCTGTTTTTCTTAAAAGGATAGCGTTGAAGAATATAACGTTTCCCCAAAGTTTCGAACAGATCATTGGTCTGCATAGCTGTTGTGGTCTCACATAAATGGAATAAAGGTAAAGATTAGGCGGGAAGTATAAAATGAAAAGGCTTATTCGTTGGTATTTATTTTAAAAAGACAAATATAATCAAATTTTAGCCTTTTAAATAAGCATCTTTCAGTTTTGAGACGGTCGCACATTACCAAACAAGGATGTAAGCATTACACTATGTGCTAATGTTAATGTAGAAATTGAATTTACTAAGCTGCCAACCGAAGGCTGAAAATTAAATAATGTCTTAGTCAACTATTAGAGATTAATAATGAAAACAGGTTTATGGAAAAACAAACTTATAAACAAGTTGCTTGGTGGCGGCTTGATTATAATGAGTACATTAATCTTGAGTGCATGTTCAACGACATCATTAAAATCTTTAAGTAAAGGCCCGATTAATTTCGAGAGTAAATTTACGGTAGTTGCCGAAACTAACTGTAATGAAGTGTCGTATGGCGGTTCTCGGTTAACTGACTCATCAAAGCATATTGAACAAGCATTAACAGATTATGGCTTTAAGGTTGTGCAAGGTGGCCATGCTGATTTTCTTTTTCACTTTATGTGCCGCAGTGAGTCAGACCTGAATCTTGAAGTAATTCCCAATGAGATTAGTGCTATGTTGATGGTTGCTTCTATCACACTGATCCCAACCTATTGGCCTACAGACTTGTGGGTCGATATGGAAGTCTATGACTTAAGAGGCTATGAGCCAGAAAGTGTTGGCCTGTTTGCTTCTTCTTATGTTTCTCAAGAACGCATTATTTGGGCGCCGTTTATCTTATTTAAGCTTGCTTATGACTTCGGCATCGATAAATACAAATATGAAAAATTTTATGAAGGTATCAGGTTATCTACCCAAAGCTTGATACATGATGCTGAAAGTAAAGAAATTTTTGACTAGCTTTCCCAATTTAGTATTTTCGATGCAAACAGTTTCACGATCACCTCGGCACTCTTACTAAGCGCTAAATAAATTACCTTTAGCCATAAGTGCGCGATAAGCAGGTTTAGATATTTTTAGAGGGTTAACCGTTGGCAGTGTTTAAACAGCATAACCTTATTTATTTCAGGTGATGCTGCTCCATACTTTTTATAGGGCCAAGTTTAACTTCCAAAACTATTCATTAAGCCTTTTAATTTATCTCCGCTTTTTTCATTCAATTTCTCTAGCACTTTTTCTTTCACCTTAGTCTTTAGCTTTTCGCTTTGCTTTTCTTTAGCTTCTTTGATGATCTTGTTTAATAAGCTTTTCCCCATCGCTTCTGCTAGTTGTTCTGGTGGTAAGCCTTTGCTTCCCCCTATGTTTTCAATTGAGAAGCTGGGTAGGGTTTCATCGTATTTTTTCTGACCAATTGCAGTTAAGTCTAAAACAAGTTGAGTGTCTTTAATTGTTAGCTTTTGAATAGTCATACGAATATCAGATGTAGAGGCTGACTTTTCTTCATTTGCGTTAGGTTCTGATACTTCTTTACTCGATTTTGAAGTGATCTGACCTAATAAAGCATTTAGGTTGCCTTTACCTGCTGCATTTAACTCATAAAGTGTTGATACAGAATCAATTAGAATTTCTTCAATCACAATCGGCATTTCAGTGATATTCTCAGTATCGATATCGAGCCTTATCTTTTTAAAGCCTAAGGCTCTGTTGTTGCTAAAGCCTTTAGGGTTGGCAATTGAAAAATTAGAAATTTCCCCCATACCCTCTATTAGCTTGATATTTACTGAGCCAACTTCGACCTTAGTTTTAAGGCTATTCGTACCGTGTTTTTCTATTTGCTCTTTAACGATTGAGTTAATAGATCCTAGATAGTAGTAGGCAAGGCCTCCAAGTGCGATGGTGATGAGTGCAAGTGCGATGAGTAGTTTTTTCATTATGCTTCCTTAGTCTTTGGTGTTTAAATTGATGCGTTAATTAGCTTTAGCTTCCATTCTTCGAAACCGCCATCAACGCTAAAGGATTGCTTAAACCCCATGTTATAAAAATAGTCTGCTGCCCCTTGGCTGCTGTTGCCGTGGTAACAATAGATAATAAGCGGCTTGTTTTTGTCAGCAGAAGATAACACATCTTCTACATTTTCATTGGTAACGTGAATTGAAGCTTTGACATTACCTGTATCGAAAGACATCTTATCTCTTATATCAATCAAGGTGACTTCATTTTTTTCAATTAAGGACTCGGCTTCTTCGACCGATATACGTTGATAAGGCATGATGGTTTCCTGTATTCAAAAAAGTGTGGTGTTGAAAATTTATCGATTTTATTTAATCAGCAATACATAAATCATCTAGTCAGTGTTTCAGAGTGAGCACTATCTAGCCGTTAAGCATTGGAAATTAGCTTGATAGCTATTGTAGGGAATATGCGTACCTCTGCAAGGCTTGTCTAAAGTGGTTCAAAGCATGTTACTAAGCGTTACTGTTTACTAAATGAACAGTTTTCCGAATTGCGCTATCATATCTGTCTCACTTTGATGGAGGTCATCACGATGGCAATCTCACTCAATACCTCATTCGGTAGTTCTTCCGCTATTTCTGGGCAGAGTTCACCGAATGCCAGCTTTCAGAAACTAGCATCGGGTAGCAAAATTAATAGTGCCGCAGATGATGCTGCCGGTTTGGCCATTGCCGAAAAACTCACCAGTAAATTAGGTGGCTTCGATATGGCTATTCGCAACGCGAGTGACTCGATATCTGCCATACAAGTTGCTGACGGTGCACTTCAAAGCTTGAATGATAATGTTGCCCGTATTCAGGAGCTCACTCTACAAGCGGGAAATGGCGCGCTAAATAGCCAAGATAGACAAGCACTTCAAGCAGAAGCTGATCAATTGATTGATGAGTCGAATCTACTGCTTGAGAATACCAATTTTAATGGTAAGTCTTTATTGAATAATGATGAAGGTTTAAGCGTCCAGTTGGATGAGCCTGGTAAGAATATTCAACTCGAAGGTAAAAATTTAGCGAAAGAATTTAAAGAGCTGGGTTTTGGTGATGTGAACCTTACAAGTCAAAGCGCCGCTAATAAATCTTTAGAAACGCTGAGCCAGGCTTCTGAGCTTGTAATATCACGGCAATCAGAGTTGGGTGCTGTGAGTAATCGAGTTGAAAACTCTATTGATAATATTAGTTCATCAAGAATCAATTCAGCAGAAGCGCGAAGCCGGATTAGTGATGCAGACTTTGCTAAAATAGCTTCAGACCTCGCGGCAAGTCAAGTGCGTGATCAGGCGCAAATTGCAGTGCAGGCACAAGCCAATGGCCATCGAAGTGCAGTGTTGCAGTTGTTGTCTTGATAAATCCTGCTCTGTGAGCTGTCGAAGAGCCTTTTAGTATAAACTCAAATTTTCGCAGGTACATTTCGACAGGCTTTCAGGGGGCGAATATATCGCTCGTTGAGCTCGTCGAAACGTACTAAATGTAACTGGAAGCTTGCCTGACCTGATCCAGCAGGGGCTCTCAATGAGCGAAACTTTCTGCTTTAGTAGGCTTGGAATACTTAATAATCCTTTGCACAACTGTTTTGTATTGGCTAAAAAATGAGCCGGTATTGTAGGGGATATCGTACTTTCTACAAATTTTTTGTACTTGCTCAGCCATTTCGGGGTAATGACGTGCTGGAATGTCCGGAAATAAGTGGTGTTCAATCTGGCAGCTTAAATGACCAGTCATAATATGAAACAGCTTAGAGCCTTTAAGATTAGATGAGCCTAAAATCTGGCGATAATACCACTGGCCTTGAGTTTCATCTTTAATGTCGTCTTCCGTAAAAGTATGCGCTTCTTCGGTAAAGTGTCCGCAGAATATAATGGTCGAAGTCCACAGGTTTCGCAAAATATTAGCGATTAAATTTCCAACTAAAACCTGTGCCGCTACTGGCCAGCAGAGTAAGGGAAAGAAGATATAATCTTTAAATAACTGTCGGCCTGCTTTACTGAAGAAATCACGGCGCAATTGTTTTCTGGAAATAGGCAATTCACTATGTTCTTTGGGTTTGCCAACGAAAATACGTTCTGCCGCTAATTCATGATAGGCAATGCCCCATTCAAAAAAGGTGCTTAGGCCTAAGTAGTGCAGAATCTGAAAGCGGTTTTTTGGGCGCCATGTATAGTCATCGCTTAAGCGGAAAATGCCATAACCGAAGTCTCTATCTTTACCAATTACATTGGTGTAGGTGTGATGTTCATAATTGTGATAACGCTTCCAAGAGTTAGCGTCACCCAGAATGTCCCATTCAAAATTTTTAGAATTGATGTTCGGGTCATTCATCCAGTCATATTGACCATGCATGACGTTATGACCAATTTCCATGTTGTCGAGGATTTTAGCTAAGGCTAATAGCAAGACAGCCAAGACCCACAGCAAGGGGTTGATAAAACCCATCACCATTAAGATGCGAGCTGAGATTTCAGTAATGCGTTGAATGGCGATCATCTTTCGAATATATCGTGCATCCTGACTGCCTAATTTGTCTTTTGTTTGATCCCTGAGTTGATTTAAATCCTTGGAAAAGGCATTCAGCGACGCTTTGTTTATCTGTTTCATTTTATACTCCATTTATTCTTTTATCAGGGCTCGCTGTTAAAGTTCTAGTTCAACGGTACCGACAGGGATGGATAGACACAGCTGGATATTTTCAGCGCCAGAATCAGAATATTCTTGAGTTTTGGTATTAAATACGCGCCCTTGTTTTTTCTTACAAATACACTGGTGGCATATACCCATTCGGCAACCTGAGACAGGTTTAAGGCCTTCTTCCTCAGCCAGTTCTAATAAGGTCTTCTTGACTATGCCGCTGGTAAATTTCACCTGTTTGCGCGAGTCGAGATAATCCACTTGGATAAACTCACTATCGTCATGGGTATTTGGTGTTAATTTTACCGGAGCTTTGCCGAAATATTCAGTGTGTATGTTTGAACGACTTACTCCTGCTGAAGCGATTAACGAAGTGCAGGAATCAATCATCGTGCCTGGGCCGCAAATATAGTAATCAAGATTTTTGATTGAATGGCCGGGGTTTTGTTTATTCAACTTGTCTTCAAGTTGCTTGATAGAAAAGTGGCCGGATTCTTTTGTAAATATCATGTGTAAATTCAAACCCTTATCCTGTAAAGCATTCAGGTCTTTTATAAAGAAAATATCTTCATGATTGCGAAGATAGAAAAACAAATGCGCATCTTTCAACCAAGCAGAGTTTCTATGCTCATTTAACATAGAGCGAATAGGTGTGATGCCACTTCCTGCTGCGATAAACACTTTTTTATGGTGCTCAGAGCTTAGGCAAAAGTCACCCATTGCTTCGGAAAGATACACAAAATCGCCAGGGTGAAGTTGATCTCTTAACCACGGCGTCATAGCGCCTTTATCCTGTGCGCGAATAGTTACTTCGATGAAGCCTGTTTCTTGAAAGTCTCGTGGTGCTGACGAAATACTGAAAGTGCGCGTTAGCATGCGACCATTTATTTCCGCACTGAGCAGGATAAATTGTCCAGGCTGAAAGTTAGGCCATTTATTGTCAGGTTTCAGCGTTAGGGTGTAAATATTAGTGTTTTCTCGCTGGCTCGAAATAACCTTTGCGGCTAACTTTTGGTAGCGCCATTCAGGTTTAAATAATTGAATAATAGATTCAATATACGCGGCAAAGCTTTCCTTGTTGGTCAGGCTTCTGGAAAGAAAAGCCAAATATGGCTGAAGCTTGGTTCGAAATGAATTAGGTGTTTTGAATGTTTCTTGATAGCGTGACATAGGTACTCCAAATTTAGGGGTACAGTTGTACCCTCAAACAGGTGTTATGTCTAGATATTAAATTAATGCTGTATAAAAAGTGTACGGGTGTGTGGCTGAAAAATACAAATTTAAGGATGGATCGCTAGAAAATAAAAAAGGCACATTTCAAAATGAAATGCGCCTTTTTTATCGTTCAGTTTCTATATTTAGTTATTGATATAAGTCTTCAGTGCTTCAATAAGACTACGGCATTCAGCTTCGGTACCTATGGTAATGCGTAAATAATTATCGATACGTGGTTGATTGAAATAACGCACGATGATGGATTTTTCGCGTAAATAGGCAGCGATATCTGCTGCGCGTTTATCTTTATGTTTGGTGAAAATAAAATTGGCAGATGAGGGGATGGTTTCGAAGCCAAGTGTTTGCATTTCTTTAATCAACTTTTCACGGTTTGAAATGATTTTCTCACAGCAATTTGCGAAATAAGCCTGGTCTTCAAACGCTGCCACAGCACCGTTAATGGCAAAACAATCTAAAGGGTAAGAATTAAAGCTGTTTTTGACACGCTCCAAACCTTCAATTAAATCCGGGTGGCCCACGGCAAACCCAACCCGCAAACCCGCTAAAGAACGTGATTTTGATAAGGTTTGTGTGACCAGTAAATTAGGGTATTTATCCACTAAGGTGATAGCTGTTTCGCCACCAAAATCAATATAGGCCTCATCTACCACAACAACAGATTGAGTATTCGATTTCAAAACTTCTTCAATTTCACACAATGCCAGAATGCGGCCAGTTGGTGCATTAGGGTTAGGGAAAATAATGCCACCATTTTCGATGGCGTAAGTTTTCGCCTCGATTTCAAACTGATCATTTAAGGGGATCGTTTGGAAGTTGATTTCGTATAAACCGCAATAAACCGGATAAAAACTATAGCTAATATCGGGAAACAGAAGCGGTTTGTCTTTTTTGAGTAGACCTAAAAATGCATGTGCGAGTATTTCATCAGAGCCATTGCCCACAAATACTTGTTCCGTTTTGATGTGGTGATATTTGGCGATGGCTTCTTTTAGATCACTTGCATTTGGGTCGGGATATAAACGAAGTCGATCATCGGCTTGTGCTTTTAAAACATCAAGAGTTTTAGGGGACGGGCCGTAAGGGTTTTCGTTGGTATTGAGTTTGATCAGCTTAGATGCTTTAGGCTGTTCGCCAGGCACATAAGGCGTTAGCGTGTGAACGATCGGGCTCCAGAATTGACTCATGAGGGTACTCAATAAAAAATTATCAGTAAGTGTGGAGGGGAATTATACGCGCGTTAAATAGGCGATTCCCAGTAAATTCATCAGATGACTGATTTTCATTTAACTGCAATACTCTTAGGCCTATACTGGCGGCTCAATAATAACTATTTAAGGAGAGATGTTATGCAAATATGCCCCGTATCTTACGCAGTAGGCTGTGCTAAATGCCCTATTTTCAAAATGTGCCCAGCAAAAAATTTAATTGGCGATGCAAAGAAAGAAGAAAGTGAAAAGGATAAAAAAGCCAAGTAGAGCTTAGTATTTATGCTTAAAACAAGGAATGTTATGCATCCCTTGTTTTAACTTATTTAGGTCTAGCCTTTTAAATCCATAAATCCTGAATAATTCACGCCACTTAGTAGTGCCATTTCTCGGTGCCAGGTTGCAAGATCTTCTTTATTGAATTTACTCAAAGAATCGTGGCCTGTTACCGCCACCCTACCCCCCCC
>TARA_R110002073_G_scaffold245043_3_pt1 | contig 38114 bp, 23 predicted proteins | sample TARA_R110002073 | Tara Oceans TARA_R110002073 (sample SAMEA4397174) | marine metagenome | biome: Polar Biome; feature: [DCM] deep chlorophyll maximum layer (ENVO:01000326); material: water (ENVO:00002006), including particulate matter (ENVO:01000060) such as... | depth 40 m
GGACGCATCCCGAGAGTGAGAAGAGAAGTCCAGCAGATAAGGCGGCAAGTGTTTTTGGTGACATGTTGGGTCTCGATTTAGTTTCGTTAAGGGGCAAGGGGCGTTGAGTTGTAACTGCGCGAATCGCGCGAAGAGTGTATCGCGCCAAGTACAAGTTACGAGTGTTGTCCGGCGTGCTCTGTGTTCCTTGTCGGGGAACTGCGCGAGCGGTTGCGTTGCCGCCCAGCCTATCCTGAGTTCTCGTTCGTTCCTATAAATTGTGAGCCAAGAACGGCTACTTAGGTTTGCCGGGATTCCGTGAGAGCGGCGCTTTTCCAGCGGGTGCCAAGCGGCGGTTTTCCGCGGGCCACATCAGCCGACGAACTTACCTTGGCAGCAACCTCATCCGCCAAACGCTGTTAAGCCACTAACTCCAAGAACTCCTCTTCGGGAAGCGAGTCCCGCTCCTTTTTTCAGCCATCCATCCGTATTCCCAAATATCCAGCGATGTTTGTCTGACAATTTCAGGGGGAAGCTCAAGCATGAAGCGGCAGAGGCTCTTGACTGTATCGTCCCTCGCCGTAGATCTGAAATCCAAGAATCGGTATGCGCTACGGGTCGTCTCAGCTGCCAAGATTGGATCTGCCTTGGCAGGTTGGCGGTCTGCTTGAATACGTTCAAGCAATATCCGTCACCTTCTTGGCGGTCAGCAGCTTACTCAAACTCGTATATCTCATCCCTTGCATGTAGCCACCCGGCGCATCCCCGAAAGGAATCGGCGGTATCTCAGTCGCTGGTTCACTGAAGATGAGCTTGTACTTACCCTTGTCGCCATATGGCTCGATTCTGGCGACAGGAGCATAGTGTGTAATTGCAGAAGTTGGTTGACCTTGATAGGCGGCGATGTACTTGATGGATGCAAGTTTTCCACCGGCAATCCGAATTGCGTACCAGGAGTTTTCACCTAGGAACACATCTCTGAACCCTTGTCTCTTTGCCGGCACGACGATGGTGTCCAGCTCAGTGAAGTCTGTACTGGCCGGTGGTTTGCTGTTGGCATTCGGGCTTGCGACCGCGACCGGCTTCTCGAACGCGCGCAAACCAACGAGCGGCAAGATCTGCAGAATCTCGTGCAAGAAGGCTCGGGTATCCGCTTTCTCCTGCTCGGAGAGATTCGGCTCAGATGGGGCGTTGCCATTGTCGAGGGTACAGCTCTTGGCCAGGGTGGCTCGCTTGACGAGCTCGTGTTCTATCCATGTCACGTGAGCACGATTGAGTCGGGCCCCGCTTGAGACGAAGGTGATTCCCCAATCCCAAAAGTCTTTGTTTTTGTAGTGACTCTGGATGCGATCGCGAACGAGGTCGCCCTGCCCAACATAGACCGTTGGTAAGTCATCGTCGGTGTTGCCAACCAGAATATAGACGCCGGCGCGGTCAAATTCACTACGAGATCTTGCGGTCTCCCAGCGGGTACGTGGAAACACAACGCCGAGGCCGGTCCAGTTCATCTTGTCAATGACGCGAACCCCTTCTGGGTCGCCGTATGGCACGAAGATTCGAATTGTGAAGGGTTCGGACTTCATTACGATGATTCTCCTCCTGTTAACTTGGAAGGCCGAGGTCGCCCCGCCATGACAAACGCCTTCGTGCCGGGCACATCCAGTAGATACCCAGCGACCATCTCCTGCGCGAACTCATCGGGCATGGCGGATTGGAACTTGCTCAAGCGGTATTCCGGAAGACTTGCATAGACTCGTCGCCAGATCGTCTCGTCGTCCCAGAATTCTTCTGATCGCATCTGCTCGAGAATTTCCTGGGCAGAGTCGGGGCTAACGCTGTCCCCTTCTATGCGCAGGTTGAGGTTATCAGCAACGACTTTCCAGCCGCCAAGTATGGTGAAGATGTACTTGAGGGTGTGGTTGATGCGCCCACCCGCGAAGGTCCAGACAAGCACTTTGCTATCGTCGAGCCGAGTAACAACGTTGGCGCCCCGCAACGACTCGCCAAGGTCGGCGCGATAAGCGGCAAGTGCATCGGCGGCATCCGGATCGAGGTATCCAAGAGGCGCTTCGTCTTCGAGGATGCGGCGCATTTCCTGACAGAGCTCTTGGCTGAGCATCTGAGGAATGAAGCCGCCCCAACTGGGCTTCCTGCCCCGTGGTGCAGGCCCAACGCGGACGGTTCGCTCTTTATGGTTGATGTGCTCGACGATCCAGGCGCGACCACCAAGCAAGAAGGCTGACATCTCGGCAACAAGGTTGTCGACGAAGCCTTGCTCCAGCGATCCAATCTCGGATTCGGCGGCAGTGACGACCCGATACAAAACGGGGCTGGAGAAGACCGCGTACAGCTCCATGAAGTTCTTTCGACCGAAGACCTTCTCCGACTTTTGGCCCATAGAGAGTTGGCCGCTCGACTCATAGAGGTAGTCCTCTTTCAGCATGTGCTCGACGATGCGATCGAACTCCTCGCGACTCACACCTCGAAAGTCTGGGACACGCGAGATGGTTGTCCAAGCGATGTTTCGCGTCACGCCACCAAACTGCAGCGTCAACGCCAAGAGCTGATGCACTAGAACTGGAAAGCAACGGTTCCCAACCGGAACATCTTCAACCCAGCCCTTCTTTGCAAGTTCGATAATGCCGCAAGCTTGCAGGACAACGTCTGTGTTCTCGACAAGGAAGGTCGTGTTGGCATTGCCCCCGCGGCGCCCTGTCCGTCCCATCCTCTGCAAGAACGATGAAACACTGCTCGGCGAATTTGCCTGCAACACTTTGTTCAAGTCGCCAACATCAATGCCAAGCTCAAGGGTTGATGTGCAAGCAATGCAGGCGTTGCCACCATGATTGAATTTCTTCTCCGCTTCCTCTCGCTCTTCCCGAGATACGGAACTGTGGTGCACATACACTTCAACGTCTCGGCCGCGCATGCGCTGAGCAACGGACTCCGTCATGGCGCGACTTTGGCAAAAGAACAGGCTTTTCTGTGTCACAGCCAGCCCTGCTGCCGTGCTCGCAATATCGTCGACAGTCGGTCGTAACAACACAGAGATATCCCTAGCGGCCTTGGGCTTCGGCGGGTCAACCACTCGCCCCTTGCGCTTGGACGTGCCTTGCAACCACGTTAGAATCGCCTCCGGGTTGCCAACCGTGGCGCTCAACCCCACCCGTTGCACGTCGTTCTCCGTGAGGTCAACGAGTCGCTCGAGCACGCTCATAAAGTGTGCACCGCGATCACTCCCTGCAAACGCGTGAACCTCATCGACAACCACCATGCGCAAATCTCGAAAGAGCTTGGGCGTTGGAAAGCGAGGCGAGACCAACATCACCTCCAACGACTCAGGTGTTGTCATCAAAAGCTCGGCCGGCTCTTTCGTAAACTTCTTCTTGTCCCCGGCTTTGGCATCGCCGTGCCATACAAAGCGGCGCAACCCGACCATCTCGGTGTACATCCCCAAACGCTCAGCCTGATTGTTTAGCAACGCCTTAATAGGAGCCACGTACAACACGCCCACGGCATCGGTCGGATCGTCGAGCAGCATCGACAAGGCGGGAAACATCGAAGCCTCTGTCTTGCCCCCTGCAGTCGGCGCCAAGATGACTGCGTTCTCGCCATCAAGCAGGGCTTGCCCGGACTGCTCCTGCACCGGACGCAACGATGTCCACTTGAGCCGAGTGCCAATAGCCGCCTGCAATCGCGGAGACAGTCGCGAGAAGGTTGTCTCGCTCACCAGACAGTCTCCTCGGGAATGAACTCTGGGCCCCCGTCATCCGTCGCGTCCGATGTAACAGAATTACCCGCAGCGGCAGCCTCTTCCTGTGGCGTCAGCCCTTTGGCATCAAACTCATACACCTTGGACGGCACGTAGTCGTCGTGCTCCTGCACCAAGTCGAGCACATTAATAAACTCACGAAGAAACTGCCTAGGAACAACCCCTACATCACCCCGAAATCCCTTGGTCACTTCCGTCACAAGTCGATCAATAAACTCATCGGTCACATGCTTGGCAATGCGATCCGGGTCTTGGATGGGAAAGAGTTCGCGAAGTCGCACCGCGACGTTCTTCAGTCGCTCCGCGTCAAACGGCTTCAGTTCAAGTTGCGCTTGGCGAAGACTGGCAAACCCGCCTTGCGACATAAAGCGAATGCGATCGTGTAACGCCGTTAGGGCGGCAACGCCTTGCCGCGAATCAAAGAACTCCGGTGTCCCCGTAAAGAGCCACAACAGCCCAGGATATTCACCCGAGGCATCACAAATTTGGCGAATGCCATTGAGCGACTTGCCGCGAGTGTCAGTCCGCATTCGAAGAATCGTCTCGGCTTCGTCAATCACAATCATCAGCCCGCGATAGCCAGCCGATTTGCAAATCTCGAGAATGCCTCGCAGATACGCCATCGCATCTTGGCTGCTAATCTCGCCCTTGATTTGCGCCAGCTTCTTCACCGACGCTGCGACATTGGTGCTGCCTGAAAGCCACGAGAGCAGAGCGGCTGCATCTGAGACATTGCCCTCTTGCTTCAAGTCAAAGATCGTCTGCACAACACGCACAAATTCGGGCGGAGCCTTGCCACCCGTAAGGCTGGCTAGCTCTTCCTTGAGTTTCGCGCGGACCTTGTCGTCAAAGTCGGCTGCCTCCTCATCTTCTCCAACCTCGATAAGAGCGTCCTCGATGTGGCCAATCCAGCGATCCAAAATATCGCCCAATGCACCACGGGGGCAGCTCTTGGTCGCGAGCGCGCTCACAACTTTGCTGTAGATCTCTTCGAAGCGATGAAAGCGAAAGTCGTTGTCGGAAACCACGACAAAGCTGGTGACGAAATCGCGCGACTGGGCGTCAAGCATCGCCAACCTCGACATGAAGGTCTTGCCGCATCCGTAACCACCGCGGAGGAACTTCACACTGCCCTCCCCAGCCTCAACCATCTCAAGCTGTCGGTGAAGCTCCGCGCGCTGCTTTTCAACGCCCACCGCAATGGCCTCGAGCCCCCGTTGCGGTACCAACCCGGTCCGCAATTGCTGGATGACGTGCTTGATGTCGTTCTGGCTAAGCATAGTTATTCCTCTTCTCCTCGCACGTAGCACTTCACACCGCTTGCGACCTCCACGCGCACACGAAACGGCGAGACAGCCACATGCTTGTCAAGATTGCGACTAAAGCGGCGAAACGCCCGCGCACCATCGAGAAGCTTGGTGGCGTCCACCTCGCTGATCGAGCCGTGTTTGGCAATGTGTGCGAACACCTTGCGCGTTCCTTCATCGGGAAGCTCTGTCAACCACCCCGCCTCGTCGTCAGCAGGCGTGTCCTCTGGTGGCAGCGGTGTTGACAGTGCCATCACCTCAACGTCAAAGCGCTCCGCAATGCCAAGCGCAGTGAATCCAGCGGCACCGGTCGCATGCGCCAGCTGCACGCGAACGCGTTCGCTGCGTTCGGAGGTGATGCGAAACGAGACTTCGAACCATGCCTCAACAGGCACTGTGATGACGTTGCCAGCCTTCTCGGCACCGCGAACGTCAACGACTTCCAGTTGCGCAGTGTCGCTCCCCTCGCACTCCACCGTGACTTCGACGTTGCGTTGCCCGGCATAGTTGAGAGTGCTCGTTTGCCCGAGCTGAATCACCCGTGCGCGAACGCTGTGCTTGTGCCCGCTTTGCTTTACGGGCTCTGTTTCAAACGCGTAGCTCACCACCTCGGTACCAGCCTGATAGCGATGCTCCACAGTGATTACCGGGATGACACGCTCCTGCAAGGAGTTGCCGCCGTGCACAAAATCCTTCGCTCTGGCACCAATATCAAACGGAGCGCCGTCACGCGGAAAGATGAAATGCGAGTCCGCGCCCTGATACCCAAGCTCGGTACACGAGACGCTCACCGTTCGATCCTCGGCGGTCGCATAGTCGTAAATCAGGTGCCGACGCTTTGGCACCGTCTTGTTGTCCGCAAAGTTGAGTGCGTTACGCGTCATTGGATCGTGAAGAAGAAAGCCGTGGTCGGCGGTAATGACAAATCGCTTCACCCCGGCCTCGTGCAGACGGCTCCAAGCGGCACGAAGATTTTGTAGCTCCCGCTCGAAGACCACGAGCCCAACCCCCTTCTCGCCGGCTTTGTCGATGCCTTCACAATGGACAACGACAAGGTTCGAACGACCAATCGTTTTGCGCAGGGTCGCGACCTCGGCGGTGACAACGTCCTTCAGCGATTTGCACACGCACGCATAGCCACCGACGCGCTGGTGCATGGCCTTGCGACGAGTCTCGGGAGAATGCACTCGGCTTTCCCCAACGCGAAATCCCTTAATCTTGCCGGCAATCTGTGGACGCAAGTTGCCGCTCTCACACACCGGCGCAAGGACGTTCATGCCCACTTCCGTAAGCGTCGGCAGCTCAGCAAGGCGCGGCCTGATGTGCACTTCGACGTTGGCACTCACGCCCATCGCTGCCACAAGCTGCTCACCCATCTCGTAGCGCAGTGCATCCACCATGAAGTACGCCGTAACGCCCTCTTCTGCGGCAAATGGCTGCACGACCTGCTCAAAGAGCGTGCGTTGCTGATCACTCGCACTCGGCAGAAACCCATGTTTCTCGCACAGCGCGTTAAATTCGATGCTCAAACGATCGAGCCACGCTCGATAACGGCGGCGCATACGTTCAACACAGCGCAGTACCGCGGGGTACTCATCAAACTTGATGATGCCGGCATTTTGAAAGGCTTGTTCAAGTTGGCGATGATGCCGATCCACTTGATAGCCACTCGTTGCGTAGGCAGCACTCGCATCACCAACAGACTCACAAGTAGCTAGCAGCGTTTCTGAGCGGCGCATGGCCAAGCCCAGTTGCGATGCGAGCTCGATAAGGTGCCACGCCAAGTGACGACCTCGATCATGCTGCGTCCAAAAGCTGCGGCCATCGGTGCGTTGCACTGCCCACTCATGAGCCTCTGGGTAGCGCTCGTCTTCTAGAGCATCAAGAGCAGCGGCAAGGAGCTTCTGGTCTTCAAATCGAAACGTGTCAATGCGGCCAAGGTCTTCGGCAGTCGCTTCACGTAGCTCATTGTGCATGGCATGTTCGAGTTCATCAGCACAGCTGGCGTAGTACTGATCGTGTCGCTCGCGCAGGTGGGCAACAAGCTCCTTGGAAGTTCGCCGAAACGGAGGCGCAAGCTTTGTGAGTGGCAAAAGCCATTCGTCTTTCGGCGGCCGCTTTAGGTCGTCAATAAATTCGACGCACATGCACCAGACAGCCATCTCGCTCGCCAAATACGAGGCCGAGTCTGCGGCTGAGCTGTTGTCGTTGGGAGCAAGGTCCGGACGCCAATCCTCGTGAATGCCCAAGAGTTGGCTAGCACGTTGCCAGATGGCCGCCAACACCTCCGGATCATCCGCGGTGGCGGCGAGCGAACCATTGGGACGCACCGACTCGAACAAAGCCTGAGCATTCAGCGCGGACAGATCCGGGCCAAGCTTGGTGTTGCCTTCGCCGTAGTTGGAAAGCCAGGTGTCGGCGCCTTTTAGGCTTAGGTCTCCGCGGGCCACAAAGGCTTCGATGTCATCGGCACTAGCGCGGCCGTGAGCGGCTTCGCGAACCAGAGTAGGCAAGGCACGTCGGTGGCGTTGCCCGGCCCTGTAGAGCTCGAGGAGCGGCGTGGTGCGCATGCTGTCTTCGGTGAGCCCAGGCACGTGTACAATGAGCGGTGTCATGCCCACGCCGTCTTCTCTGCCTTCGAGCGCAAGAAGCAGTTCGAGGTAGCTATCGTGAAAGCCAAGCACCGGCACGTCGTATTGACCTTGCTCGTGGCGCTGAACTAGCTCGGCGACCAACTCCGAGTAGCTGTTGTCGCTATCGAGCCAAACGACGATGCCGCGCTGACGAGCCATCTCGCGCAGCTCGGCGGCGCAGGTTTGCGATACGGGGCCAAGGCTACTCATTCGCTTCGTCCCACTCTGCAGACATTGCTCCGTTGCCGCGACCTTCACTGAACTCTTGTCCGCCATCTTGCCCTCCCCACCCAGGCTAGCCTCTATCCTACGGAAATAACTTGGATACATCCAGCGGCTGGGCAACCTCAGTTTGTGGGATTTCCGTGTACACAGAACCGGTTCAGCCTTAGCTGGCGCCTAGGAAAAGTACCTAAACCCACAGATAACTACAGTTGCCGGTTGTTCGGCAAGACACTTCTCGAATTGTCTTGTAACTAGCTGTCCAACTTCGCACGAAGTTCTTCAACGCGATGGAGCGATCGCATGAACTGGATCTGGCTTCAGGCTGACATGATCCCAATCCCATCGTTTCATGAGGCGAAGATCATCAAGCGAGAAATCCTCCTCAGACACGGCTTCATGATCATAGACGTTAATGCCCTCGCACCCATTGATTGCAGCGACTATGCCATCAAGCGCCTTGTTGCACTTGGTTCGAATTGCGAGTTGTTCGTAGTCCTCCACCTCGATCGTGGCTCGGACTTGAATATCGTAGTCGAGCTCGTCTTCGAGCTCATCAGTTGAAATCAAGAAGTAGATCCCAGATATGTGTTGGCCCTCCTTCTGCGCGAGCTTCGCGACTTGCTTAAGCGCCGGCCGAATACGTTCATTGAAAGCATCGGGAAAGGCAGAGCGTATGTATCGAGCTGCCAGCCAACGGGTTAACTCTTGAACCTCCCGGCCACCAAGAGCCCATGCTGGATCGTCAAGCGCAAGGAGTCGCCGGTCGATCAAATGACGCTTTCCAGCTTCTGCTTCAAGCACAGAGCCACCGTCAACCTTGAGCTGGATAGTCCTCGGGTTCTTGCCACGCAAAAAGTTGCCATTGGCGACCTCAACAACCGTTGCCAGTTGGACTTCGATCTGTGCCTCCACCTCGAACCTTGAATTAACGACATCGCAGTCGTGACTCACAACGATTGCCACAAAGTCGTCAGCGCCTTCGTGGATAAGCGCTGTGAGCCGAGCCGACAGGACGGATCCCTGGCACCATCCACGCGCCCTAATCGACGTAGGAGAAGCGAGCTCTAAGGCCCCCTTACTCGGGGGCCACTCGTTTGCCGGTGAGCGAGTCGATGACATTCGTCTGCTTTTCCATCTCCGACAAATTCTGACCGCGAGCTTTTGCCAGAGCGCGAACACTCTTGCGCCGCTTCGCTTTGCATTGTTTTGCCACGATCTCCATTGCACTGGTAGCCGTTCTCTCATCGATATCGTCGCTGACAAGCTCGTCGAAGAGCGACTGTTGATTGGGCAGCGGCATTCGCATGAGAGCACCAGCCGGAACACTCGAAAGCCCGTTCCAGACTTGTGCGAGACGCCCCACAAGAACCAATCTTCGTAGGTTTCCTTCCAATGGTACTGAGCCTGCTGCCAACCACGAATAGATAGTGGGTCGCTCAACATGAAGCACTCGTGCAGTATCAGCGACATTCAGCCCAAATGCAGAGCGAATATCGGCGACGATGTCTGCAGGGGCACTAACGCTCGCCTTAGGCTGTGCATGAGTTCGCTGCAGGAAAGCCTCGTCGGTACTCCACGTGGCCCCCGTCGAATCGACTGACGCCAAAACTCGTGCCATGGCCTCGATAAGCACTGATCCTCCAGTGCCAACATCACCGAAGCGCTCATAGCGGCCTAGGACATTGTAACAATACCTCTCATCGGTATCGGCAAAGTGCTGAGAATGCGATACCTGCGCAGAAGAAGTCGAAGCTGACCACAAGTCTCGTTTCGTGGCCGGCCTAGGCAAATCTATGGCAACTCGTTCCATCCTCTTAGTCCTCCTTGACGTTCCAGGGGCCAGCTGGCTTCCACTGCTCGATTGCATACGGAGTTACTGAGTGCTCAAAAGCCTTCCTTGTATCACCGTGTAGATTCCACATTTCTTCAACCAACTTCGCGCTATTGAAATCCATCGACTCATCAGAAAAATGGTCAATGTCGAGCAGCACAACTCTCTCCTCCGCACCGACCTTTTCCACCCTACTAAAATCGAGATGATTGCCATCAATGTCAGGTGGCAAGAAGCCACCGTTCATTGCGTGAGAGACCTTAACCACCAACGTCCCACCGGTCTTTGTAGCAACTCTGGTCTCAAAGCGATGAAGAGCCTCGCCGTCGGAAAAGTCTGAGGTGTCCAATCCATGTAGTGAGCGCTTGAGATACTGATGATAGGTGCCCCCGGTCTTCTCAGGACGAATGAGATCTACGTAGCGAAGGCCGAGACGTTCGGAAAAATCGACTCGTGCTTCTTCGCCAACGACAGAAAGCACACCTTCAAGCGTCTCAATAAACTCTTCGAATTTTCCGTAGGTAGAAGTTTCAAGCACAACGAAATCCGGTGCGAGTATTACCGACCAAGTGCGATCTCGATTGGAGAACACCCATTGCTGAATCGCAGTGACCTTTGGAGTTGGACCGAAGACCACTTGCTGGCCCCTCACTTCCTGAAATCGGGGGAAGCTGTTTCCGCGAAGCCGGTCTTGAATCGCTGGAATGTACTCCTCCATGCGGAGGACTGGCGCAATTCGAACTTGAGCCAAAACGAAGATCAACGGAGCATGCTCCAGGTGAGATCTTGTTGGTCGTTGCGATGAAGTCACCCCTTAACTTTACACTTGACTTTACACCTGTGCAAACGTCGGCTAGGATTCGAGTCCGCAAAACAATCGCCAATCCTCGGTAAGAGGCCAGGTCCTGATGCCGGGGTGCTCGCGAGTCATCAAGTACAGATGGCGGCCCATGTCACAGGAATCACAACACATTGTGTTGACTTGGGTCTGCGATACCGGTTGCAGAAAGCAGCCATCAAGAACAGCCAACAGCGACGCTGCCTGTGGGAATCTTCGCTATTCCGTCCGGGCCGCTTGTTCCTTCAGCTTCTGATACTGAGTTAGGGCTGGTCGAAAGTATCGATTGATAAGCCTGAGGAGGAGGTCCTTCTGAACGGGCTTTAAGCCCTCTGCTGCAGTTCGAAGAATCGTATCCACCTCCGCCAACCAAGGAAGCTCCGGCTCAAGCCTTGAGATTTGCCCTGCGGGATCGTAGCGAGTTTTGAAGGTTACCAACGCTGTCGCAAGATTGGAGTGTGGCAGAGCCAGCACCGCTTCGGCGAACGTCTTGGGATCCAGAAAATGCAAGATTGGCGTCCTCGCATAAAGGTTCCCCTTGCTATTGGTGTGGCACAGACGCAAGTAGAAGAGATCGGCGTTCGACGTCATCATATCCGCTACTCTTTGGGAATCGTTCTTTCGGAAAGCTTCCGAGGCCACTTCCTGACGTTCTTCAACGTACTTGCGAATTTCTCCGAACTCGGGACTCTCTTGCTCCTTGAAATAGAGTCCTGACCAGGCGCCAAATTCGATGGGAGTTTCGTCGGCGTCTAATCGGGGTAAGCGCTCTTCGGCTAGGAGGTCATCGATGTATAATTTTGCTTCCTCAACGATGTCTTCTACGGTCTTTGGCGGAATCGCACCAATTCGAGCTAACCACAGCCGAATTCCGAAGACATGAAATAGCTCGCCAACCTTCGAATAGCTGCGACTGAGGAAGTCTTTTTCAAGGCTCTCAATCGCAGCATCAATCTCTTGCTCGGTTCCATGGCCAACCCACAAGACACGCCAGCTTGGCTCGGACGCAGCTGCCAACAATGGATGTTGGCTAAGCTCCGCCTGAATCTCGGCTCGATTGATTGCTCCATCAACCAGGATGCGAGCCCACGTTTGGTAGTTAAGGATGGAGTCGTTGGACAGGACTCCTGGGTACCGTTCCTCGATGGCTGCACGCGCTTCCTTCTCAGGATTTACGTTTAACCAACTGTGCGCCTGAAATGTTCGGAGTTCGTCCTCTTTTAGCCGACCTACCTTCAATTCGAAAGACAGCACGAAGAACACGGTCATTAGCGTCTCCATGAGTTCGTCATGCTGCCGCTGCTTGTCGGTCACGCATCCTGCAAAGCGCTCGAAGCCCCATAGCGTGGCTTTGAGAATTCTGAGGTTGTTCGTGCCAGACTTTCGGAAAAGCTCACCAATCGTCTCGCGTTTCAATTCGTAGTAGTCTCGCAATCGATCGTCATCGATAAGTGAGAAGAAATTTCCCAGTGCACTGGTGAAGTCGGCAGTGACCCTAAGGGTTTTGCCAATGAGCTTCTCCTTTACCCTTGTATACGCATTATCGTCATCTCCTTGGATTTCGCTCTCATGAGCGATGAGAATTGCCTTGCAGTCTTCGTGCTCGACGAACGAGTTGATGTACCCAAGGACGTTGGCCACCGAGATGTGGCTGCGTTCTACGTCGTCAAATATAAGGATCTTGTCGCCAGCGTTTTGAAAGCTCTTTGACAGGCTCATGGCCGACAACTGCGGAGCCATGCTTCCATCCACCTTTCCATCGCCATCCAGATCAATCTTGATTGAGCCTCGCAAGAAGCTCTTTCCAAGCATCGATGCAACTCTCATCGCTTTCGACCCAAGCACTGGATGCAGCTGCTGGAATAGTGCGTCTCCGACCTCTTCCAATGAGCTCATTCCATACAAGCTCACATAGAGATACTTAGCGCCCGCCTTCTCAAGAACCTTCTTGACGAGATAGGTCTTTCCGGAGCCCCACTCACCATTCACCAGGACCGCATAGCCCGGCGCGTGAGAATCAGTGAGATTGACATAGTACGAAATGAAGTTCTCGATGTCGGCGTTCATGTCATTGCACTCTTTCTCTTCTTTGCAGTGAGGCACTTCGAGCTGCAGCGGAGGTGGCTTGGCCCCAAGCACCCGTATAGCGACACCTCGCCATAGAGCACGGAGCAGCGCGACACAGCGTCGGCTAACCGACTTTGGAGTCACTTGTCAAAGTCGAGTTTCTGTTGCTTCTTGCGCTTGGTGTCGCGGCGCTTTTGTTCTTTGGCGATGAGTTCTTGGACTTTTTCTGAGTGCTCGGTTTCGAAGGTTTGGCGATGGGTGTCGGAGTCTTGTTCGTCGATGGTGAAGTCGGGGGCGATTTCGTCTTGGAGGCGTAGCTCCCATTTGTAGGCGACGGCTGGGTGGTACTTCCAGAAGCAGCCGTGGGCGACGCCTAGGCTTGGGTCTTGTTGGCACTTGGCGTCGACGCGGGTGGGGAAGTAGCGGGCGGCGAGGTGGGCCCAGTCGTAGTCTTTTTTGCCTTTGGATGTGGCGAGCTCTTTCCACCACTTCTTTGGGTCTTTCCACTGGGGGAGAAGAAGCGGCCACAGGGCGGCGCTGTTGATCATGACGCCGTCGTCGAGGTCGAGGGCGTAGCGGGCATCGACTTCGCGCTCGGGGGTTTTGTTGTCGGGCGCTGGCGGGCCCTTCTCGGCGCACTGCTCGACGTTGGCGATGAAGTCGGTTAGCTCGGTCTTCCAGGCGGTGACTTTGCCGTAGCGATCTTCAGCATTGCGGGCGGCCTTCTTGTCGGCACTGTCGCGAGCGGCGCGCAGGTCGGGCAGCTCGCCTTCGAGGCGCAGCAGGGCCGGATGCAGGTGCTCGGCGAGGAGGGCGCGAAGGGTGGTTTCGTCCCAACGGTGGATGGAGATGAAGGCGACGAAGGTTTTCTTTTCGGAGGAGAGCGGGAAGTAGATGGGGCGGTTTTCGTACATGCCCTTGTGCACGTCTTTGAAGAACGTGAGGCGCAGCCAGGTGCGGAGGTCAGTCTTCGCATCGATGGCGGGGCCGTGCTCTTTCCACTTGTCGTGGAGGAACTCTGTGGCGATATGCCCGAGACTGTCGTCTGTGGAGTGCGGGTCGAGAGTGGCGTTGAGAAAACAGATGCCGACTGGGAGCGTAGCGGATAGGTCATCCTTCGATGCGTCGATAATGCCGCCACCGCTTGCTCCGAAGCGCCCAAGAGCGACGCCGAGGGCGAAGCTGAGGTGGTCGCTTGGGGGCTCGGTGACTACAGTTTTGACCTTCGCTCCCAGCTCTTCATTGCTATCAATTGCAAGTTGAGCCCAGGTGCAGGTGCTCAGCCACGATGAAGCTCCTGGGAGCTTGAATTCAACGGATGTCTCCCTGTGAGCTTCGTGTTGGCAAAACGAGTGCTCAATTTCGGCGAAGATGGCATCTGCGCCACGAATTGGTAGTAGTGGCAACCTATTCACGTCTCCGACCTCGAAACCAATTCCTGGGTTAAGGGACTCGAGTATTTGTCGCGCTCGTGTTGAATTCAGCATGCAAACTACTTGAGCAAGGTCTTCGGGGAAAACCGATGAGCCCTTTCCTGCGATGACGCTTGGGCAATGATGCACACGTGCCGTGAAACCTGAACCAATCAACGAAAACGCAACACCACGTTGGAAGTAAAATGACGCATTCCGTACGTTGGCTCCACTGCTTGTGTCGGCCGCTATGCGAATTTGGACGCCATCCATAGCCCAACGCACCGAGTATCTGTGAGGCTCGATCCACGTCTGTCCCTTTCCTCCTTGGACGAAGGCTGCGAACTCCGGTTGAGCCGGACGCAACTCCCACACGTTGCGGACAAAGCGGGAGTTGTTACCCGTATCAAGGCCCTTTCTTGCTGGCGATAGTGCCCCGATCGTCTGCCCGCCTCGGAATAGGTCAAGAGTGTGAGAATCCCACCAATATATCAGTGGCCACTCGGGAACAACTTTCAGCGAAGTCGGGTCGAAATCGTGGCGTCCTACGTGGCATGTCAATGCTACGTTTGTTCTCATCGGCTGAAGATCATCTCGTCTCAGCTCGTAGTCCTGAAAGCTTCGAAGTGCCACCGAGCTGCCAGATGAAGGCATTCGTCTAAAGACAGTGCAGCTTGTGGATATAAGGGTTCCGCCACTCGAAAACGCAGCCTTCCCCAAGTCGGCTAGGGCAACGAGATCCTGTTGGTACACCAATTCCCGAAAAGCTGCATAGGCCTTCAAGAACATCCAGTTGTTGAGGGTGATAAAGGCGCACAATCCCGACGGTGCTAGATAGTCAAATGCCCGCAAGAAGAAACCCGCAAAATGGTCGGCTGTCGCCGATGGATAGTCGCGCTTGTACTCTGCGCTGTGACGAAGCTTTGATGTACCAAGATAGGGAGGATTTCCCACAACGAGCGCGTACTGGCCTTCTTTCGCAATCCTGACAAAGCGAACACCGGCGGCCAATTGCTCACCACGAAGCTTGAGCCCGAGGTCGTCGCCACGGCTGTGTGCATGTAAGAATACTTCCAGCCGGCTAAGCAGAGTCGACTTGGCTTCTTCCACATCAATAGTGGTGCGTCTATCCTTCCAGCCATCGCTAAAGAGCTCGCCCTGCCCTCGGCCCGGTCGCGTGAGCAGCGCTTCACAATCGGCCAGAGCTTCATCGACGGCGGCATCGATTTTGAGCAGGCTGCCAAGGTGGTCGGCGCCAGCCAGAGCATCGAGCAAACGGCCAGTGAGCTGGGCGGGAATGCCGGTTTCGCGCTCCAGAGTTTCTCTTAGCGAGATGCGCGATGGGTCATCGGCCGGCAAGCTCGACAAGCCGAGTTTGGAGGCAACAAGGTTGACCTGGCCTGGATGTGCATCTGCGCAGGTGAGCTTTGCTTTGAGCAACAGAGCAGCAGCGGCGATTTGCACTGCGTGCGGATCCAAGTCGATGCCATGCAGGTTGCGCTCGAGAATGCTCTCAACAATGGCCTTGTCACCCCACTGAGGCTGGCCCTCCTCGCCACGATGTCGAGCCTCTTCGCGATACAAGGCCACGAGCAAGTCAAAGGCGACCACCAAGAAGTGCCCCGAGCCCACGGCTGGGTCGAGAATCTTCAGCTCGCGCACGCTCTCGTTGGCCTGCGCCACTGCATCCTCGGGAATGGGCTGCGGCACGTAGTAGGCCCAGCGACGCTCGGCATCCGAGTGCAGTGGCATAAGCTCGGTAAGCTCAACCTCACCGGCTTCGCGCTTGGCTCGAAAGGCCACACGGCGTTCCTCAAGACCAGCAAGCGTGCCATCAGCCTCTACCTCCGGCGTCCAGCCATGCTTTTTGCACATGGCCAACCACATGGGCCCGAGGCTGTTTTGCAGCAGCCAGTCCACCATGTAGCGTTCGGTGAACATCTGGGTCTTCGAGGCGATTTCGTGGTTCTCCACTTTGCCGCCATCGTTCATCTTGGCGTCGATGGCCTCGCGCTCTGGGTCGTTCCAATACTGGTAGATCCAACCCAGAGTCATGTCGTCTGTCCAGCAGCTTTCAAGCTCGGCGTTGTCTAGCGCTTCCACAACCGCGCGCAGAGTTTTGGCGGGCACAGGCACAAGGCTTGTGAGCCGCACGTCGCCAAAGAGGCCGGGCAAGTCCCCCGCGAGTTCATCGAAGACCAGGCGAAGCAAGGCGGCGTAGCCTTCGGTCTCGTCGTCGCGCACAAGCTCAGGCGCGAGCTGGCGAAAGTCTTTGTAGCCCGGGCTTTCCCAGCCGCCCATCACAACCTTGGGCGAGCGGAGCCCCGAGGCTTCCAAGAGGCGCAGATAAACCAAGCGTTGCAGGAGCGCGGCGGCGGCGTCCTTTTCCACCTCGCGAAGAAAGCGCGCGTCGGCACCCTTTTGCTGCTTTTTAGGTAGGGCACGCACTTGCTCGCTCACCCAGGCTTCGAGCCGCTCGCGCCCCACACGGCTTGCTTCACTAAGCACGGCGTCCTTGGCTTTGAGCGAGAGCCGGTAGGCCGACTCGGTCGACTCGTGCAAGTCGGTGAGCAAGGTCTCGCGAAGACCGCGAATGGTTTTGGAAAGAGCGCGCTTGGCGTCTGAGGTCATGGTCATGGCGTACGTCCTCTCCTAAACCAGCCGCACATAGCCGCTCTTAAGCTGCTCTAGAACTCGCTCTTTTAGATCGGCTAGAACTCGGTCTAAGTCTTCTTCTGATTTCACTTCGCGGTTGTGCAAGTTAATGGAGACCTTGCGAATCATTGGCGCGTCTTCGCCTTCGCTAAGCAGGGCATCGAGGCGCTCGTTGGCCTCTTCTTCGGCTTGGCCCAGGGTGCGCAAATAGCTATCGCGCAAGAAGATAAGAGGCGGCGATATGGCCTCGGCGGTGGTGGAGGTTGTGGCTTCGCCAATGGGCCTAAGCACATGGTGGCTGCGGTCGCTCGTTAACGTGGCAAAGCCATCGCGGGCCTTCACCCGCTGGCGAGCCGCTTCGGCAAAGGCCTCTTGCTCTTGAATCAGGTGCATGCGCTTTTGCACGTAGTGCTCGGTAATCCAATTTAGGTCGGCACCAATGCTGTGCATGTTGCGCCACGGCCGTTCGCTGGCGAGCTCCTCGCGTATCTTGCTTGCGGCATCGGCAAGCTCTTCGTCGGAAGCACCAATGGCTTCGAGTTGCGAGAGCTGGTGTTCCACTACATCGGCGGCAACCCGAACGCTTCGAATGACCTCGTCGCTTAGCTCGGCGGCATAGGTGCCAAGAATGGCGGCGCCGTCGTTTAGGGCATCGAGCTTGCGCAGCACTTCTTTTACGGTGGGCTCAGTTTGGCGCACGCGCTTGTAGCAGCTCTCTAAAGCATCTTCGAGCTTGGTAAGGGTTGGCGGCACCTCACGATGGCCGGGCAGTTTGCCAAGGCTTGAGAGCACGTCACGGAGTTTGGCCATTTGCCCGGGAAAGAGGTTGCTCACCGCATCGGCGATGGCATCGTTTTCTCGGTCCAGAGAAACTCCTAGGTGGGTTTCAAAGAACTTGCAAATGCGGGCCCGCGCTTTGGGGTCGACTGGGCCATCTCCTGCGGGAAAGATGTTTGCGCGCTTGAAGCCCCGATCCTTTTCAAAGACTTCGCGGACACCAGCGTCGCGCACAGCGGAGATTTCAGCGCCACCATCGGGTTGGATGCGCACTTTGCCAGCGCGCAAGAGGCCGGCCACGCAGGCGCGAACCACATCGGATGTGTAGCCGTAGGGAGGCCCGCCAAAGTTGGCCAAGAGCGAGGTGCCACCAATGCCCTTCTCGTTTTCAATAAACTCCAAGACGCGCCTTGGAATAACCCCGCTGCAAGAGGCCACGTACTTGCCGGCATCGAGTTCGAGGATTTGCAGGTCTTGTACGAACTTGGGAGATGGCGCGTTGAGCGGGTTTTCCAAAAGCTGCATGACCTCGGCTGGCGAGACCTGGGTTGAGGCGAAGTGCGGGAAGAGGTCGGCTAAGATGCGCTCGGCCTGCTTGGCGAGGCTTTGCGAGGCGGCGCCACCAAGTTCGCGGGCTTCTATGCTGTTGCCACGAAAGTAGAAGTGGCCTCCGTACCAGGCGGCGTCGACGGCGCCGTAAAGGGCTCGCTCAAGTTCTTCCATGCGGCCGGTCTCTTCGAGCAAGAGGCGCTTGCGATCGTGGGAGAGTGATTGGCTGCGCGCCTTGTAGCGGTTAACCATGGCCACGGAGCGGCCGTAGTTGCGAGCCACGTCGCGAAGCTCTTCGGCATCGCCCACAACCCATAGGAGCCTGTTGTGAAAGCTGCTCTCTGCACTGCGGTTGACCCAGGTTTTGGCGTCTCTCTCACCCACGGCGAGTAGGCGAAAATCGACGACGACAGCGGCAGCATCGCGAGGGTCGACAAGGCTCACGTCGGCGGCGCGGCGGCCGTCGGAGAAGAGAACCCGCCACGGAAACTTGCGACCATCGAGGCGCGGTTGCTCGGGGCGAGCCACGAGGTTTTTAAGGCCCTCTTGCACGTAGTCGTTGATTTGTTCGCTGGCGATGGAGATTTCGCGGCGCTCGCGCTCCCACTCTTCGCCCGAGGACGACTGAATCTTGTAGCCCTGCTTCTCGGAGTAGCCAAGAAGGTTTTCGCGGCGCAGTTGTTCGAGGGCGTCTTTAACTTGCTCTTCTTGGCTGCCCCGATCGAGGGCGTCGTAGAGGCACGAGGCCACGAGCTTGGCGTCGGTGGGCACCGTGTCTTGAATGAGTTCGAGTAGGGCGACGGCTTTGGCAGCACGAAGCGCTAGGTCGGCGCCGTGGGTTGCGCAGTGATGGGTGACCCGCGCCATGCTGTTTTGCACGTCGGAGTCGAGGGCGGTGTGTTGCACGTCGTAGATTTGATCGAGGGTGACCAGGGAGCCGATTTCGTTGTCGGCGAGGTTTAGGGTGCGAAAGAGTTCGCCCAAAAGCTGCAAGAGGCCACGGATGTTTTGGTCATCGCCCTGCCCTCGGCTTGAACGGGTGCGCAGGGCGCTGGTGATTTGCAGGATGAGGTCGATGTGGCTTGGCAGCAGCGGGTAGACCTCGACAAAGTCTTCTTCGGTGACGTCTTCGCAGCCATAGGCAAAGAGACGCAGGTCGTTGCGGCGCTGTTGAAACTCCTTGCGCAAGAGCCCGGCGGCCTTAGAAGTTTTCGTAAGGAGGCGCCTGTGCACGACATCGCGAATGTTGGTGGCAGCCAAGTGCACGCGTAGCTTCTCGGGGAAGCGGTCTTTCATTTTGCCGAGAACGTTTTTGTCGCCGCCTTCTTCGAGCTTTTCTTGGCCGGTAACCAGGAGCCACACCTTGCCTTTATGGCGCTGGCCCAAGTCGGAGACAAAGGACTGCAGCTTGAGCATGCGCTGGTTGTCTTGATGAACGTATTGCGAGACTTCATCGACAACGAGGAAGAGAGTTTTGCCGCTGGCTCGGTGCTCGAGCATGTCGCCAATGGCACGGGTAGCTTCTTCTACTGAGCTTGCGTAGCCATGGGTACCGGACCTGCTTAGGTACCACGCCATAGGGTCGTTGTAGCGCTCGGGAAAGAGCTCTGACATGACGAGAGAGAAGTCTTCGTCGGCCATAGCGTCGCCACGGGCTTCGCCCCAGGGCTTGCCAAGAGTTTGCTGAGTTTGCGCTTCAAAGGCTTTCCAGGCGCCATCGCGCTCGAGCTTGAGTTCCATCTCGGCAACGTGTGGGTCGGCGCAGTAGCCGAGACGCTTTTGCACTTGGCGCACGATGGCCGAGTGGATGTGCTCGTTGTCGCGAGCGACGCCGCCAATGTCGAAGACAACCGAGATGGGGTCGACTTGAAGCCGCAGCCGCTTGTAGGCCTCGCGAAGCTCATCGGACATGGGAGAGCGGTCGCGAGCGAGAAGCGATTCGGCGAGGGACTTGCCATCGGGAAGCTCGACGCCATCGAGAGCAAGGCCGAGGAGCTTGGCAAAACTCGACTTACCAGATCCGAAGAACCCTGAGATCCAAGAAGCGGGCAATTCGGGGCCGCCACTCTTTTCGAGTTCGCTTGAAATGGAGCCCAGCAAGCGAACGTATTGCTCGTGAATGCCGTTGGGAACACGCTTGTGATGTGGATGCCCCTCGGGAAAGCCGCCGGTGATGATGTACTCGCCAACTTCCTCTTGGAGCTTCTTTGGTGATTGCTCGTGAAAGTAAACCACCGGTGGAATGTCGCGGGTGACGTCAGATTCAAAGAGGTCGCGTAGTTTCATGGTTGTCACCTACGGGTAAATCCTGGGGCGGTAGTCGCGGTCGGGGGCTTTTTCGCCCATGAAGGAGAGGCCGGCGTCGCCGCGCCGCATGCCTGGATAGAGCAAGACGACGGGCACGCTGCGAGTGTGGCCATCAAGGTGCTTGAGAAGAGCGGAGACGCGGACGAAGGGGTACAAGGCGCCTGCTCGGCCGATGAGCACGAGGGTTCGATCGGCTTTGTCAGGGTTGGCGTCGACGAACTTAGAAATTTCCTTAGAGACGTCGGCGGCAATGCCTTCGGGGCCTTCGAGAAGGGGCTGCAGTTTGGACGAGAGGTACTTGAGGCCACGCTCCGGCGCCACTTGCGCGGTGCGACGCTCCATCTCGATCATGCGCCCAACGACGTCGTCGCCCAAGCTGCGCACGCGCCGAAGGAGAAGCTTCTGGAGCGAGATGGTGAGGACGACCCAACCGCCAGAGCTAAGCTCGCCAACCAGGGTTTGCACATGCTCGCGCAGCTTGAACTCGTGTTCAGGCGCATAGGGCACCATGGCGTAGTTGTACCTGCGCATGGTGCTAATGCGAGGGCCATCGGGGTGGAGAAGGTCGCGGCGAAGGGCTTGGAAGGCTTCGTCCAGGTCGGTGCGAGCCACGGTCATGCTTCGGCTCCAGATAGCTCGGCGCTGGCCCAGGCTTGGAGGTTGGAATAGCGCCAGTCGAAGTTGTGTGTGTCGCCAACTCGGCGATAGGTGACGCAATCGAGGGCACGAAGGCGATCGGCCAGTATGCCACCCTGAAGGCCTATGGAGGCTAAGTAGGGGTTCTCGGCGATCGAGCCGCCGAAGTCGACTTCGCGGAGTAGATGGAGGATGTAGCCGAGGGCTTGGTCGGGGATGCGTGGGTAGGCAAGCTTGCGAGGGTCGCGCTTGCCTTTTACGAGGCCGGCGGCGTGAGCGGTGGAAAGCAGGTTGCTGGCCATGCGCGTGCGGGTTTCGACCTTCCAGGTGCTGGAGACGTTTTCGGTTACCCAGGTGATGACGCCTCGCCTGTGGAGTTCGGGGCGAAGGGCATCTCTGCGCTGCACAAGGTACTCGCCGGTGAACTTGCGGTAGTGAGGGTCGGCCAGTTGGCAGTGCCAGTGGCAGATGAGCTGGCGTATCTCTGGGCTCATCGAGGCCCAATTGGCTAATACGCTAAGAGCGTTTGGAAACGCCCCGTAGCGCATGCGCATGTTGAGAATGATTTCTTTCACCCACTTCTCGCTGCGGGCGCCAAACCAGTACTGCTCGAAGGCGAGCTTGGACTCGGTAGCGGTCTCTGCGGAAGCCGCGTAGCTCCAGTAGGCGCGAGATTCGTCCAGAACCAGCCCGCACTTGAGAAGGCGGCTGTGGCCTTGATCCGTCTCTGCTGCTCGCGTCGCCATCTGCAAGGCCAGGCTCAATCCTGCCTCCGATAGTGGGGCGAGGGATACGTCTCAGATGTGCCAGCGTGGGCGGCTGCGAGGCATTTGGCTCTGGCTAGGACATCGCTGGGTTGCTTGCCGGTAATGCGGCGCCCGGCGGGTGAGCTGGCGTGCTTTGCTGGACCGAGGTCGCCGAGCCAAGCGAGAAGGCTGTCGGCCTTCCACTCCTTGTCGAGTTTGCTGAGGCCCGGTAGTACCTCGCTGGGTGTGTCGGTGCGCTGCTTGAGTTCGGCGAGGCGATCATCGAGCTGTTCATCGAGAGTGAAGCCAAAGTGAAATAGCGAAATGAGTTGGTCTGCATCCGCCGCTTTGCCGCGCGAGCGTGCATCTACCTTCTTTGCTGCCGCACGAGCTGCTTCGAGCACAGCCCATCGCCAGGTGGTTGGCAGTAGGCGCTTGAACAAATCTTCGCCGCCAAACTCATCGACCATCGACGTTCGCCACCAGCCAAGTCGCTTGGGCTCATCGCCCTCCTCGCCCGCCCAGGCGATGAGGAGCTGGAGGGTGAGAATCTCGTCGAGAGATTGTGTTGTGAATTCGTTCTTTGGTAGGAGTTCAGCTGCCACGTTTGTCCCGCTCACTACGCACGCCCCGTCACTGGAACGCAGCTACACATATCCTAGTGAGATGATTGAGACTTTTCTAGGGATAGCGGCAGACATCTAGCTCAAATCTGTTACCAATGGCCCGGTTGTCCTTTAGCGCGCGTGTAGGCTCTAGTAGTTGTGCTTCGTTCTCAGAGATTTACTGATAGCGAAGTGCATCTTGTTGGCGTCATTACCCTCAGGCTGACCACGCGAAGGTCAGAAAGAGGCTAGCCTTATCGGATGTCTGCGAGCCTAGATGCATTTCCAAGAGACGAGGCCGAGCTACTGGGAGATCAAAAGCAGGCGTTCACGTTCATCAAGACGGCCGTCGATGACCTGGTGAAAGCCAATGAATTGATTGAGCGCGCAACAGGTTCGGAGCTATGCCCGCTGGACAGCAAGCGCCACAACCAAGCCTTTCTGATTAGTGGAAAGCGAGGCACAGGCAAGACCACGATCTTGCTATCTGTCTTGAAGCACTGGATAGGGGATTGGAAGGAGCACAAGGAGTCCCGTATCTGCCCTATCGGCATCGTGGATCTACAGCCGTTGCCTGGCAGCACGAGCCTGGTTCTGCACGTGGCAACCCAGTTGTTGCGCGTCGTGGAGGGGATTGAAGATAACCTTGAGCCGGAGAATCGCGAATTCAGCGAGCACGAGTTTAGTATCGAGAGTCGCAAGAAGTGGCGGACGCTCCTACGAGCAGTCGCTGCGGCATGGGATGAAGGTGTGCAAACGCGGAGGGCAACACTCGACATTGATAGCTACGCGCTGGAGCTTGAGCATGTGGAACGCGAACGGCTCACTGTTCCACTCGCGTTTAGAGAGTTTGTCGATGCACTCGTCAAGGATGCAGAGAAAGGCCTGCCCGACGCCGGAGCGAACACAGTCTTCGTGATTCCAATCGATGACGCCGACATGAACCCCAAGCGCTGCGTCGAATTGCTCAACGTCATGCGAACTCTGTGGCACCCAAACATCGTCTTCGTCCTGACGGGTGATGAAGAGTTGTTCATGCAGACCGCTGCAGCTACGTTCATGCAAGAGTTTGGACTCCCCCATTGGGCGAGCGGAGAAGCTGGCTCATATTACGAGAAGACTGCCAAAGGCCTTGCCCGTGACTTCTTCAACAAGGTTGTCGCCGCAGGGAATCGTTCGCAGGTTAGAGCTCTGCCACTGTCAATTCGTCTAGCAAAAATCGAGGAGGCACTGTCTGCGATACGAGTGGATGACGAATCACTTTTCAATCGTTTCTCCGAGTGTGCTCAGTACCAAGAGGCTCTGCCTCTCCGTTTCCGAGAACTGAACGACCTATCGGCCAAGTTGGAAGGATCGCCCTCAGAAAACCTCCTATGGCCAGAAGCCGTATCCTTGCTCTGGCTGGAGGCGGTGAACCAGAGCGAATTCCCAGCTTCGCTGCAACAGCAATTGGCTGGCACGGTACGTACCAGTATCTTGGGCGGAATTTCTTTGGATCCCGTCTTTGATGGTGGGCAAGTCATTCTGGCATATGAGTCGCCCAAGCTAGCAGTAGCGGGTCGACTGGATATGCGTGTTACTTTCCGTTCACCGGCTCGCCTCAGTTTGGCTATCGCGCGACAATTTGAGCATACGGACGATTCCGATGACGACCTCATTGACCAGGATACTGAGCCGCGGGCGACAGGACTTCTGACACCAGCGTCTAGTCGTATGACTGCCGCTATAGTCTTGGCCTCAGACATTGCCCTAGAGCACCCAGACATCTGCGAGTTCTTGGGGCGCAGCCTCTCAGGTGCTCCGCCAGATTTTGTGAACGTTAGGCACGAAGAACTCCTAGGGTCTCTCAGATGGCCTTTTCCAAAGGGCCTTCCTCATCATGTCCTCTCCAGGTTCGAAGAGCTGTGGCGTATGGAGGTCCTCAGAATCGCCAAGAACCAGCGACTGAACGACGAGGACCTTGGATACCTGGCGCGCTTCTACATAGACAGCATACTAGATCTGCTCGATCCTCCGCATGCTGAGCATGCCTCAGAAACTCGAACATGGACCAGTGTCGGAAAGCGATTACACGAGCAAGAGGGTAGACGCTCACAGCGTCCACTCATCGGTCCCATTCTCAACTGGATCGAAATTGATCTTCCGCTGTTTGCGCTGCCGGAGACAGGATTGCCGGTTGAAGATGCCAATGCGATCGCGCAGCATGTGATGGCTAAGAGTAACTTCGAGCGAATCAAGCGCCTCCTTCGAAAGAACCGAGTCGACGTCCTTGGACGCGCGAATCGAGGCGATTTTCTGCGTGATACTGCGAGTGTCATTGAGACATTTTATGACCAGAACCCTGATTTCCATCTCAGCACCGCGCTTGCAACAAACAAGGAGATTGAGCGAAGAAAGGACCGGCTTGTTCAGTCGCTTCCTCGACTTTCGATAAACGTCGGAGGATTCATGAATGGTGTCTTGCGAAACGCACGACAGGGCAATGAGCTGCAAGGGTACATCTCCTCGAGGCTACGTCGCGACCTTCTCCTTGACTCAGATAAGTCGATTCTGGCCACTTGGCAGAAGAGCGTAGAGCGGCGTGAAAGCAGTCCCAATGGCCTCTTCTCCGCTCTTCCAGAACTGTGGCAACTGGCCAACGCCGACAATACTAGTCGTGAAGAAAGACAAGTAGTGATTGCCGGTGGACATCTGGGGGCGACCGGTGTTGCGACGAGAGAACCGCTACTCACCAATCAAAAGCACCTCCGCCAGTCGTCGGGCCTAGTACTAACTGCCACAGCTCTTGCTGGCCCAGTGATGACTCCACCGTTTTCCAGTCCGCTGACGGAGCTGACCTTTAGAATTGCATACGACGTTTCAATGGACTCGCATGACGGCGATGGCTCCACGGCATCCATCACTAGAGCAGCCGGGCCACAGGATTTTGCAGGGGCCGTGCTCCGCAGGAACTATGTCGAGCTATCCAGGTGGCAGGTTCCAAGTTGGCCCACCGTGATTGACGAGGAACTGTTCTTTGAAATGTGGAGCGATTTGGTTCAAGAGCTGCCCACCGAAGCCAGCACGACGAACGTCGACGACGACAACCTTATTGATGCGGTCGCATATGCCTTACTCGAAGGGTGCGAGGGGATCATGTTGCGCCGCGCCGCAAAACCTACTCCGAATTTCAATATCCAGTTGGATGATTGGAAGCAAGTGATGCAACGCTTTACAAAGTATCTGAGTAACCCAGAGCCACCTAGCCTGCGGAACCACCGATTCATGCTCTGGATACAGAGTCTAGGCATGTACGCAACCCCTGAACTAGGCCTCTCTCATGGGGCCTGCGACGCAATTCTTAAATCACTGTCTATTGATCAATATACTGGAGCGTATGAACGCCGACGAGAGCTCGGTAGAGCTGAAGACCTTGAGACCTATCGAAATCACCCGTTCATCCTAAGAAATCACGAATAGCATTGCCCTCTTCTTACGAATGGATCGCGGCCGAAGCGCGTGCGTGGCCTCTGTCGTACGAGTCCCTTGCACTTGGGCTAACGACCTTGGAGTTCACGAGTGGAGGACGACCAGCCGGTGCAACGGCTGCCCTGCTTGAGTCATTCACTGAGTGGATTCGTCCTCGTTCTCGAGGTACGAGTATTTCTCAGATACGCGAAATCTGCAGAGCGGCATGGAGTAGCGAGAAACAATCGCATCTGCGACTAGATGAATGGCTCGCCCGTACAGCCGGTCACTATCTAGACTCGAGCAGCGAACCTAGCGATGTAAACCGTATTGAGAGATGGCGATGGATCACGCTGTGCTTGCCGACAGATTTGCTAGCTGCAAAACGAGGCGCATGTGTCAAAAACCTCGCCAAAACATTCGCACCCCGCGTTGCGAAACTCCTCGAAGGGCCGGTAGCAGAACAGCACATGCACCTAGGTGCAGCCTTCGACTTCGAAACGATTTGGCTTGGCCTCGCCAGATTTGCTGGAGATCCGGTTCGGGGTATTCCCAAATTCAAATCGCACAAGTCACCAGCGACGTTTCGGGCCCAGGTACATTCTGCACTTCTCACACGACTCGTCTTGGCTCGATTTCTGGAACGCTCGTCCGGTGGTCAATTTCAGAAGTACATCCAGGATGAGTTCCCATTGTGGTGTAATTCCCGCGCCGGCAGCAGCTGGCTTGGTCGTTCGACACTAAGAACTACACTCGGAGCAATCAAGTCGCTACTAGGAAATGTGAAGTCCTCGTTCGCAGACGTCCACCTCGCCTATCGAGTCCTTGGAGTGCTTCCACAGCACGTGACTTCAATCGAAAATCTCAAAGACAGAGACCCTGCGGCGCGTATTGGTCGGGTACCTACAGAACAGAGTTCCGAGAAATGGCTGACTAGCCGAGGCTGCGAGTTTCTAGCCCAGAATCGTGACGAATTATTCGCCAGAGTGTTCTGGCAATATCAACGAGTTCGCTGCTCACTGTTTCGATTCGTGACGTTAGAACCTGGAACTTCTGGCCTTGATTGGTTCAAAAATGCGTACGAGCGCATCGACGAAGTCACCACAAACATCAAGCCACTTCGCAGCGAGTCCGCATTCAGTCTTGCTGGTACTGCATGCGCTCTCCAAGCTTTGGAATTGCGCAAAGCCCCACCCAAGAGGTGGTCCGAGGCGCCGAGGGACATCTGCAATATGCACAAGGGCAGCGCCCAAAGCAGCGCCGAGATGGGGCTTATCTATCACTTCCTAAGAGAGCACCGACGCGCGACCAAGGAACCGCATGCATCGCCAGACCGCGGAGACTGGCGCCACGGAGAGTGGTTTCGAGAGCGCCAAGTTGAGGAACTCGCGCTCAAGGCTGCGCTGCGATTTGCCCCGCATTCGATGACGTTCATTCGGGGGCTAGATGTAGCGAACGCCGAAATGGCCCAACCGCTGTGGCTTGTACACAGACTTCTAGGGTCCGTTCGCAAGTCATCAGAAAAACTCGCAACTCCAAGTCGGCCGGCTCTACGAGTAACGATTCACATTGCGGAAGAATACTGTCGCGTTTCCGAAGGTCTTCGCAATATTGGTGAAGCCATCGAGTTTCGAGTTGTTCGCGCCAACGATCGACTTGGGCACGCACTTGTTCTCGGTGACTCTGCCTATTCCCAATCCCAAGTTATGCAGCCCAGAGAGGAGCGACTCTTTGACTTACTTTGGTTGCTTCGGCAAAAATGCGGATCGAAGTCTGCGCACAGAGCCTTGCAGAGAATCGCCGTTGCCATTGGTAGAGCGATCTTTGGCAAGCCCGTCGCCATCGAGGAGCTCCAGACCTTGCGGATGCGACTATTCACCCCTGGCTTCGTTGAATTCCTGGGTTTCCCAAGAGGCGCTCGGCGGCGGCAAGGAAAAGTAGCGGACCTAGCATTGAGCTACCTCCGCGACCCAGAGATCTATCGCCGCGCAACTCATCCGATCGAAGTGCCATTTTGCCAGCGAGAGGCAGAGCTTATTACTGCTGCTCAGACGCTCATTCGCTATCAGCTTCGCAGTTTGAAGGTTGTTGTAGAAACAAATCCTTCAAGCAATCGTCTGATCGGTGACCTCATGGGTGCACCACAACACCCGCTTGCCTCTGCGGTCGCGGACTCACTCGGAGCTGCCCCCGAGTTTTCGATCAACTCTGATGACCCGATCACGTTCGCCACAAAGCTCGCGGACGAGTACGTGTACATGTATGCCGCGCTGAGGACTGCACTCGGCAGCGAAGAGGCTGCACTAATCGCCCTAGAAGAAGAGAGAGAGTCGGCACTACGCTCACGCTTTACTCTGGCGAGCAGTGCGGACAGCAAGAGATTCTTGCTCTTCCCTTAGGAATCAGCTCGTCGGCACAACGCGCAACTCACTTAATAGGAAATGCTGAGCGAGGCACTTGCAATTGACTTGGGCCCTCGGAGAGATGGGAATCAAGAACGGATACTCAAGAACCGAGGCCCTCACCGGAACTAGGTCAGAGTGAATTCGCACGGAATCCATAGAATTGGGTCTGGATGATGCCAAGCGTAGAGCCACGCCCGACTCGGTTGATCTCCCAACCGGCCGGGCGCGCAGTCGCTACTGCATCACTCTAATCACATCAACAAGCTACCGCCCCAGCGCCAGCAGCTCCGAGCGCCTAAACCGCAACCTGCGATCTAGCCGCACGCACGGCAACTGCCCGCGCTCGGAGGCTTTGCGCACAGCGCCTTCGGTCATCGACAGAAGCTTTGCGGCTTCGGCGACGTCAAGCAGCTCGCCGTTCATGATCTCGCCGAGCTCGGTGTTCACGGCTTCTCGCAGTACTTGTGTGAAGTAGTCGCGCACTTCGCCGGAGCGAAGCCATGCGGTCAGTATGTTGTCTATGTCGATCATTGTTCTTCCTTTTGCGTTTGCGTAGCGCCCCACGTTTTCATTGCTTTGCCGAATGCTTCGTCCTGGTCCAACCTTGCTCTCATCATGCATCTCCCTACTAGGTGTTATTCTCATACTGTGCCGCCTCGCCTCATTTTCACTTTTCGCTATGCTGCCTCCTCTTTGAGCCCCGTAAGATATTCGTAGGCCTCAACCAAGATGTCTGGTCGCGCCCCCGGTAGTCCCTGGTCGCTGGCTGCTTGTGCGAGAGTTCGGAACCCCTGGTAGACTTTTCCAAGCAGAGTTCGGGCTTCGCGCAGATCAGTTTCGAGTGGATCTAAGCCAACGCTAGACGCTACGCCCGTTGTCAGTTCCAAGAGCCAACTGCTCGCTCGACGCGTCGTCATTGCCAGCCCGGTGTATGGCAAGTCGTAGGAGTCATCCATGAGTTTTTGCAGGCCTTGCGCACGACGCTCGCTCTTCGTGATGTACACAACCGATGCCGGCAGGTCATCGGGAAAGCGTTCGCGGTAGTGACCAAAGCGAATGGTATTTGCGTAGCGCTTGATCGTTCGTTTGCAGCGAGCATGCGACTCCGTTGATCGGTCGATTTCAAGAAAGAGCCTGCGCCCTTGCGTTACCAAGGTTGCATCGGGAATCACGCACGCCTTTGAGTCACCAAGGGCAGCTGAAGCTAGCTCTACTTCGTATTCCCCTCGCCAATGAATGCCATCCGCCCGAGTGCGAATTTCATCAATGTTCTGATCCGACGTGTACAAAAGACGTAGATAGGTGTCGACCACTTCATCCCGGTGTTCGAAGTACCGCAGACTCGCCCGCTTGGTTCGGACAATGAGGTTGTCGGGCTCATACTCGTTGGGATACGCCGCCAAAACCACGTCCAACCCGCGAGCAGTGAGCCGCCAATACTGCCCACCGGTAACGGCTAGGTTTCCCGGCAGTCCCTTGCTGTGCGTCGTTATCAGTCCGTATCCACGCAAGATATGCAAACGTTTTCTTGCCACTCCCATACTCGGGAAGAACACCCACTGCAAACACATCGTTCTTGCCAACTGCACTCGTACAAGCGTTCTCAAAATTTCTTCATCACGTTTCGTCACTCTCATATCGTTCCTTTCATCTCTACACGAGACACACCAGCAAAACTCCTAACAACACAACCGCCATCCATCTCAACCTTCACCAGCACCTTCATTCTTTCTTTTAATACTTTTTCTTACTTTCAATTCAAAACATCAATTCAATGGATTCTTACTTTGGTTTCTACTTCAACACCTCCTGACTTTATTTCCCTGTCCCACTCTCCCTTCCACTGCCCCACTACCCAGGCTATTTCCTCTAAGACATCGTCGTGAGGGAGTAGCCGGGGTGGTTTGGGGCAGTGGGAGGGAAGGAGTGAAGAGGACAGGTGCTACAGCCAAAGGCTGTGGCAATTCGGTAGCCTAGGAGCCACCAGAGTTGGGCCTTGCGTGCCAGTTTTGACTAGCACGCTATCCACGAGAACTAAGCGGTAGACTCGTGACTATCAGACAAACACGAGCAAGTTCATACCAGCGAACTCTCAGAATCGGCCCCAGAGCCTTCTAAGAGCACCGCAAGGCGCCGTACGAGTTCCTGCGCATAACCCGTTGCATTGCCTGGTTCTCGTGCAACCAATGCGAGAAAGGCATCGCCCGATTTACGCAAGCGACTCTCAAAACCCAGATTCCGAGGCTTGCCTGCTCTTTGCTTTGGGCTCTTTGCCTTCTCGCGAACTTTCTTAAGATCTTGCGCCGACAAGCTGCCCTCGGCTGCCTGCTTTACATACTTGCGAGCCGTTCGCTCTCCTAAGAGTTTCTCGCACCGCATAAGCTCCGCAACCGTTGTGATGGGTAGCGCCTTTGCGCGTGCGGTCTCAATTAGAAAGTCACTTGCCTGAAGCACACAGAGATAGCGCTTCACCCGACTCTCCGACATGCCGATTGACAGCCCTAGCTCCGCGGCCGACGCGAAGTTGTTTTCGACGCGGATGCGACGCAACTGAAACGCAACGTCCATCGCACTAGGATCCTTGCGTTCGGTATTCTCAGCAATACGCATCGCCCGTGCGAGATTTTCTGAGTTCACGTCCTCATTCGCCGAGCACAACCAAATGTCGGCCCGTAGTGGCAACCCACGCGCCTTGCAAGCCATCCACCGACGGCGCCCGGCGGCGATGTAGCGACGTCCATCTGGGTACTCGAGAATCTGCACCGGGTTTAGCTGCCCCAGCGCGGCCAGGGAATCCGCGAGGTCCTCCACATCCGCCACCGGATGCTGATGCCCAGGCATTACCTCACAGGTCGCTGGATCGACCTCTTGGTCACGTCGGTCTGGGGCTCGGTACGACGGTTGTCTCAATTGCACATCGCTCATTGCTTGCTCCTTCATTTAGAGGGTCTGTTTGCCAAGTGCCAAACGACACTTGCCTACATTTAGACATACATACCGTCGCAGTGACAGCTTTATTATACAAAAGCACTTTAAAGACGTCGTTTACATCGTGTTAACATTCACATAGACACAGCTGCAGTCGTTTAGGCAGCCCCCGAAGACAGGAGGAGCAAACCATGACCCCATTTGATGACCGAACTCCGACCGAAGAGAGAACGGTAATTACACTCAAAGTCCCCGTAGGACTCGCCGAGGTGCTGAAAGCTGAGACCCAAGCAGCAGGCTCCTCCCTTGCGAGCCTCGCCCGTGGAGCCGTCAATTGGCACCAGGGTCACGGTCTAGCGCGGCACCCCGGTCGCCCACCTGTCGTCCTGCCTACCAACCCCACGGGCGCCACCGTGCAAAAGAGCATGCTCCTCAATCCTGACCAGATGGACTATTTGGACGAGCTCGGTGGTCGCGTTGGGCTAGCCCGAACGGCAACCCTGCTAGTTATTCTTGCTCAGTATCTAGGGGACGATCCGCTGGCGCCCTCATCCGCGCGGCGCTAGGACGGGGTAGCTCATGACCAGCGGACTGAGTGAGCCCCCTCTTCGCAGAGACGAGAGAATTGGAAACTCCTTTTCGACCGTCGGCTGTGCGAGCTGCTCCCTCAAACTCCGCGCGATCGGAGCGAGTTCTCCGTCTCCAGGGATCTCGATTCGCCAGCGCATGGTTTCCGCCGTCGAAACTGCTGCTAGGTAGCTCTTGGGCACCATCATGCCCGACGCGTCTTTGGTGTGCGTCCAATCCCTGATCTTCGTCTGTAGATCGTGTCGAACTTGCTCGGGGACGGCTGCAGCAGCTTCGGTATCTGTGGCCACCAAGGGCTCAAACGACCGGTCAAGATTCGAGTCCCAGGAGGCCACGTGATTGAGGGTTCCGGCGAGCAACCGCATCGCACTTGTGTCCGAATATCCCGCGGTGGCGACACTAGAGATGTGTGCACCAAAGGCCATAGCCATTTCCATCGAGAGATAGGCGCTGCTCAATTCGATCGCTTTCTCTCCTAGGATGCGCTCGGTCGCGTTTGCGAAGATTGCTCCGAAGCCACACGTGATGGTGGACATGGCGCCGCGCATGTATAGCCATTCGTCACTGGTTGACCAAGCGCGCTGCAACTCAGGCACAAGGTCCGCGAATACTCCACTCTCGTCCACGCGTCCCAGTGTTGAGAACAGTCCTAAGAGTTTTCGCCGCTCTCTGACCGGGAGCGCTTGACTTAGAATCGGCAGCCGGTGTGCGATCGCCCGAAGCATTTTTACAGATAGTTCGCGAGACATGACCACGCTTGCCGCGCGTCGCTCTATCGTCTCGGCCAGAAAATCGGTGGGGTAACGTTCTAACGACTGAGGGCAAAGAAAACGCACTCTGCCCTCGGCAGCCAGATCGAGCAATCGAGACTTTTGTAAGCCTAGAGCATCAAGAGCCTCTTCCATTCGATCTTCAAGAGGCAGTTCAAGCAGAACTTCGTCGTACATACTCAAGTAGGCACCCAGCGGTTGGGGGGAGAACGATGAGGAGGGCACTTGGATTCGCGATATCGATGGTTCAGGTACCGCCTCCGGCGCAAGAACCGTCGAACGGATCGCTCTCCAGGTTTCTTCGTCCTCTAGCGCGCGGTCTCGCACTGCGCGGGGAGTCTTGGGTGGCAAAAGCCGGGCAGGCAAATATCGAAGATGCCGCGTGGACTTGGAGACTCCACGAGCAGGGAGACTCCCGGCCGAAACTTCAGTATTAAGAACAATACCTAGTGAAACTGCGACTGCGTCCAAAGTCTCCCTTTCACTGGCCGTCAGTGTGGTTTCGGTGTTGAGCTCGAGCAGATCGCGCTTTCCCCACCGAATCGCAAACTCAGGAAAGTCACTAGGCAGTTCAGTCGCGAGCGCCATTTCGACATCAGAACGATTCCGAGGAAAGCCGAACATGACGAGCCGTTCGAGAGTGGTCCTTTCGCCGACTTGATGGCCGGTTGGCAGGTCATCTGTCGTGTCGAGCCGTATCGAAAACCCGAGAATGACGTTGTCCTTGAACCACTTCTCAACATCCTTCTTCCGCAATTTTGCGCGATTTAGAGCTGCTGTTCTTACGACAATACTGAAGCTCGCCTCATCGCCCCAAATTCCGTCGTCCTCTAGCGTTGGGAACGCAAGCCGAAACTTATCGTAGAACCAGCGCACCACCGGCTCGCTTGGAGATATCGGTGTCTTCGCTCTTGCGGCTAAGGTTTCCAGCCGTTGGACCAGCAGTGCATAGTGCTCTCTCGCGAAAGGCCCAGCGACCATCCCGGGAAGGACATTTGAAAACTCCTGATGATCGAGAATCTCTCCTGATGATTTGCGAATGTAAGCGATGAGTTCTGGCTGGCTCGCCAATACCTCGTCGATAAGCTCCGTGCGACTAACAAGGAGAGCGGCGATGTCTTCGAGGTCCTTGTACCCGCAGGAACCCTGATCGCGCTGAAAGAGCGCTTCGAGTTTCGTCGCCAAGAGGTAGGTCGGTGCCGCGATACGAATGCACTTGCCGCTTGGAAGCGAAAGCTCTCTGGCATGTTCAACAGTCTCTTTGTACCAACTATTGGTGAAGCCTACGAAGCTGGCATCGTCAGGCATGACGTCGAGTATTAACGGGGTGTCAACGGCTCCATGGTATCGCCGGCAATTGACCCGCGCGTCCTCGTGATCAGAAGGAGGTAAGCGAAAGCCTAGCTTCTCGAGTTCCTTGTCGATACGCATGTAGTTGGCGAACGATCCAACTGTGACCACATCAACGTCTATGGTTGCGCGCACCTCTGCGATAGGTGAGGTGAAATGCAGGGCAACCGTTGCACCGCCGACAAAAACAAACTCATCGACGAGCGGCCCGAGGGCCACGGCAGCAGCTTCGAGAAGGGCGATATTGTCCTGTGCGGTGGAGGCACTCATCCTTGAATGCGTTTCTCCAGAAACTGAATTGCAAGAGAGCGCTCGCGCGCACGTCCCGATCGAATCGCATCGACAAGCGACAGAATTTCTCTGAGGTTCTCGTCGGTCGCGACGGCCCTTGGCACACACTTGTGCAGCGGCTCCAGTTCTTGGCCTTGCTCGGGCCCCGAGCTATGAGGCCAAACTGGTGGCGGCCCATCGCCCGTTAGTAAGTGTTCGCGGAGAGGCGAGGCTCCATACGAAGTTGGGATGCCCCGTGTTAGCCGCCCAGGTTCGGCAGGAAAGAAGTACTTCACTGCGTGCACCAGGCACTCAAGCAGAGCCACCGCGTTTGCACTGAAGCTGTCGGGAGCTACCAATCCAACCGCGCGCAGCCGGCGGAGGGAAGCGTGACAGACTGAGGTACTTAGGTTGAGCGATGTTGCGAGAGCCTCGTACGTCCAATCCTCTTCGGGGGTGACATAGAGCTTGATCGCAATTACGATGTCTTGTCCGCGCATAATTCTATGTTCTCGAATATAGCATTAACCCACAACATACTGTAATTAAATAGGTTAACTGATGTTTTCTAAATTCTAGAATAGTGAATGCTAGTATCTTTAACCATTACCAGGGGTTTCACAGTGGGCTGACTGGCAGCACATGCCTGCGAACCCGAGAGTAATCGTCGGCGGCGTAGCGGTTCGATAGCTCCGTGAGCCCGCGCTTCCTGGGCTCATTTGCCACCAAGCCCCAGCCCGGTGCGAAGCTGGGGCGAGTAGGTCTTGCGAATGAAGTGGTCGTAGTAGCGCCGCGTGACGATCGGCGATGAGTGCCCAACCGCGCTGCTCACTTCGTCCAGCGTAGCGCCGGCTTGCAAGAGCCGCGAGACAAACGAGTGCCGCGTGGCTTGATACCAGGTCACGTCGAGCTTGAGTTTCTTGCGGACGAGGAGCCAGTGCTTGTCCAGCCAGTCTTTTGTGGCGGGCTTGTTCGGGTACTTCGGAGAGGAAAAGGCGAAGCTTTCTGGCCCCGCCCCCGATGCCTTCCGTGCGGCCAGCCAAGGTAGTAAGAACTGTTCGCAGTCGTAGGCGGCGGGCACCCACTTGGTTTTGCCTTCCTGGTTCTTGTCTTCTTTAAGTGGCCCGTCATACGAGTGCCGCACGCGAATCACGCCTTCGGAAAAGTACTCGAAGTCGCTCATGCGAATGCCGCAGATTTCGCCGGTCCGCAAGCCGCTCCGATTGCCGAGGTAGAACATGTAGTGAATCGGCTCGGGGAGTTCGGCGATGATCCCCCGAACCACGGCGTCGTCATCGATCCACGGCTGGATTTTCTTGGCGGCGGGTTTGGGCCGGCTGCCCTGCGGGATCTGCCGGACTGGGTTCACTTCGGTGTGCCCGCGCTCGATGGCCCAGGAGAAGAATCGGGAGAGTTGGTTCAAATTATGCCGCCGCGAGGCTCCGCCAAGCTTGCCAGCGGCTTTCATCTCGTCCAGCCAGGCCATGACGACCGGGAGGCGCATCTCGGACAGGCGCCGGGCCCCAAAGACAGGCAGCACGTGCTTTCGCACGCGGGAGCGGTCGTCATCGGCGTTGCGGTTCGATAACCCCGTGAGCCACTCTTCCATAAGTTCCTCGATCAGCGGCTCTTCTGAGGGCTTCTCGATGCCCACAAAGCCGTCGGCGACTCGGCCCTCAATCTGGTCGATGTAGCGCTTGGCTAAGGTCTTGGTGGGCTGCTTGGTGGCGACGGTTTTCCAGCCACCATCGGCATTCTTGTACTTGCCATACCACTTGGGTTTGGCCCGGGTTCCTCGGTTAAATACGCTACCCATTTCGCCTCCTGTATCGGCAGCATGGACTCCCGAGTTGCGGCCGTTCATTCAACAGCTTGTGGAACAGCCTTGGTACATATTTGGTACAGAACGAGGACTGAACCTCATACATAATCGTCGCTAGTGGGGTTCCGAAAAGGAAAAAACCCCGAAGTAACAAGTACTTCGGGGTTTTTAAGTTGGCGGAGCGGACGGGACTCGAACCCGCGGCCTCCGGCGTGACAGGCCGGCGTTATAACCAACTTAACTACCGCTCCATATTCAGTTGTCAGACTGCCTTCCGACAGGGTGTCCCGAGGGACCAGGGTCTATTAAGGGTCGTTAGTCTAAGGGTCGCTTAAGTAAACAGAAATCAAATTAAGTAGTGGGCGAAACAGGGCTCGAACCTGTGACATCTGCCGTGTAAAGGCAGCGCTCTCCCAGCTGAGCTATTCGCCCTACTCAGTGAGCGAGACGTTATTTATTGGATCTGGGCTGGCTTGTCAACGGCCCCTGCGAAAAAGCGTAGAAAAATTCACCTGGTGGATTTGGGCTCGGGTTTGGAGACGATTGCCCTCGGGGCCGGTGGCCATCTGCACGGCTCAAACTGAAGCGCGCTCGCATGCCACCACAGGCCAACAAGCGCACCAGCCCCTGCCCGCTTGTGGCTCGAAAGCCCACTGCGACGCCGCCCTCCACCACGCCGCTTCAGGGCGTCCGAAGTGCGCTTAGAAAGAAGCTCTCATCGTTGCCAAAGACCTTGTCGTCGTACGCGCATCCTGTCACCACAACGCGCCCATCCAAACCCGCGGCAACGGCTGTTACGCGGGCGCCGCCCAACGAGTCCCACACTTCGCTGGTGCCCAGCTTTTTCCCATTCGCATCAAAGCTTGTAAGCCAAACAAAGCGGCCGTCTCCGCTGCCAATAACGGTGTCGCTAACAAGGTGCACACGGTCTTGGTCGTCTACAACAATGTCGCGCCAATCTCGGTCGTCCGCCTTGGATTGCCAAATCACGTCGCCGTCTGCGCCAATTCGAGATAAGAACTTTCCCGACAGCTCACCTCGGCCCGCTGCAAGCGCAATGGGATACTCGACCTCGCCAGCAAAGAAGAGGTCTTGCCCAACGGAGTCCCACGCAACGAGCCGCGCTGGCCCTGGTATCGCCCAAGAGTTGTCTAGGGCTCCATCAGAAGAATACGTGTTCACGACATGGGCCCCGTCAAACTCTGCAGTCTCGATATTGCCTTCGAAAATTCCTGACACACTCACCGCACCATTAACAGACACGGCCAGAGACCGAGGCCTGTCGCTGCCACTGCCCCCATAGCTGGTTGACCAAACGTGTTCTCCTTCAGGATCGAGTCGAACGACAAAGCCATCAGATGACCCGGCAGACACGAGCGATTCTCCTCCGAAGGAACTTACTTCGCGAAAGAAGCCTGCCACAACAACATCGCGCTCAACCGTAGCAAGCTCAAGGGCGAAGTCGCTGCTGCTGCCGCCGAAGCTCTTCGACCAAAGCACATCTCCTGAACCCGAAAGCTTTACCAAGAGGATGTCGAATGTTCCGGTGCTTGTGTGCGTGCTGCCTTCCAGAGTCACACTCGGCCCAAATCGCACAGAGACAAAGATATTCCCCTCATCGTCGACCGCCATCTGCGGAGTCCCGTCCTCCGTCGTAAGCTGCCTTGACCAAACATTCACCCCATCAGAGTTATACTTAGCCAAAAAGAGTGCACCTCCATTTGCCGTGGGCAAGTCGTCCCCGCCAATGTTAAGTGACCTCTTATAGGTGCCAACAACGACAATATCGCCGGCACCATCAATGGCAACATCGGTGCCACAACTCTCGTTTAGAGAGTCAAACCGCTGCGACCAAACCTGCTCGTGATAGTCGTTTCCACAGCCGACCGAGAGCGTGGCTAGCAGCACGCAGCATTTGGCAATGCCACAAACATTAGAATATTTCTTATTAGTACGCATAAGCATCTTCTGGCTAGAGGCCTTTTACAGGTAGCGAGGGTGGAGCGGGCGGAAGTGTTGGTCGCGTTGGTGTGCTTTCGCACCGAATATCAACCTTGTCACTCGGCGTTGGTGTTAAGGGGAATGTGAAGGGGTCAAATCCAAAGCAATCATCACCAATGCTGTCTCGATTGGAATCTAGCTGATCTGGGTGAGCTTGCCCCGCTACGTTGGACAACCACTGTCCTAATCGCTAA
>TARA_R110002073_G_scaffold15768_14_pt1 | contig 38020 bp, 33 predicted proteins | sample TARA_R110002073 | Tara Oceans TARA_R110002073 (sample SAMEA4397174) | marine metagenome | biome: Polar Biome; feature: [DCM] deep chlorophyll maximum layer (ENVO:01000326); material: water (ENVO:00002006), including particulate matter (ENVO:01000060) such as... | depth 40 m
TGCGCGCCAGGGTTTCAGTGTCCAGTACTACATCCGCCGCCGCCAGAAGGTCGGGCACCTGCTCGGGCGTGGTGGCGCCGACAATCGTGGAAGCGACAAAATCGTGCTGCTTGCTCCAGGCTATCGCCATGGTGACCAGCGACATACCGATGTCGGCGGCGATTTCACCAAACCGCTCGGTAGACGCCAGAGTATTCTCGTTAACGAAACGATGCATCATCACCTGCTGGCGCTTCGGTGCATCACGGTAGTAAGTAAACCGCGCGCCCTCCGGAAAAGCTCCGCCGTTGTACTTGCCACTCAGCACGCCGCCGGCCAGCGGCGAGTAGGGAATGAGACTCACTCTCTCGCGGCGACAGGCCTCCGCCAGTTCATCCTCGAAGCGCCGATTGTTCAGGCTGAAGTTGTTCTGAATGGTTTCGAAGCGCGCGAGGCCGTGTGCATCGCTCGCCCACAGGTTTTTCATCAGGCCCCAGGTATTCTCGTTACTGCAGCCAATGATCCGCACTTTACCGGCGCGCACCAGGTCGTCGAGTGCCGCCAGCGTTTCTTCCTGGGGATACGCCCAGTCCGGCCAGTGGGTCTGGTAGAGATCGATATAGTCGGTGTCGAGACGCGTCAGGCTCGCCTCCACCGCGCGCACGATATGATGCCGGTCAAGGCCGGTTTTACTGCCACGCAGCGGCGCCTGAATCCATACGTGGCTGGGGCCCGCCACTTTGGAGGCGATAATGAGCGCGTCGCGATCCCGTGTCTTCATCCAGCGCCCAAGAATTTCCTCGGTAGCACCCACATATTTCGCATCTGGCGGCACCGGGTACATCTCCGCCGTATCGTAGAAGTCGATCCCCGCGTCAAAGGCCATGTCGAGAATCCGGAACGCTGTTTTCTCGTCGGCCTGATTGCCAAATGTCATGGTGCCCATGCAGATATCTGACACCACGATGGAACTTTTGCCGAGACGCTTACGCTGCATATCTTCTCCCTGTTGCTCCGCTGGACAATGGCTCGCGCTACTATATCCGGCAAGCGGCCAAATGAGTAGTCAACGCCGCGTGCGTCACGGGTTACAGCGCAGCGCTGGTTGACTAGACTAGCGAACATGTCTGCACTGCGCGTCCTGATTGTCATCTTTATCCTGTTGCTGCTGGGCGCAGCGCTGTCGCTGTACTACGTCCAGCGCAATCTGGCAGCGCTCAGCGAGACGCAACTGGAGGGCCGTCTTTCGGGCCAGGGCGTCGAAGACGTGAGCGTGGGGGAAATCAGCCTGTCCGGCGATCGGCTGACGGTTGCTTCGCTGGAGCTCACCGGCCTGCGCGATGGCCTGTACTTTAGTGCCAGGTTGCATGGGCTGCAGGCGAACTACAGCATCGCCTCGCTGCGCGCAGCCAGGCTGCTCAGTGTGCAGGTGGATCAGCTCGAGCTCGACCTGGACCAACGCGCGCCGGCAACCACCGATTCTGGCATCCCCGCGCTGCGCCTGTCCGACTGGCTATCAGCGCCCCTCAATACACTGCTACCGGCAGAGACGCTCGAGGTCGGGAACGTGCAGCTCAGCTACCGCTCGGACTCAGCGCCGCCGCTCAACCTGAAGGGGCGGCTCAAGATATCCACTGAGACGACTCTCTTTCTTGCGGGGGAATTCGCGGCGAGCGGGCTGCGCCTCGATCTGGCGAATGCCGGGGGCACGACCAATGCGTACGTGGCAATTGAGAACGACAACTCCAGCGAGGGGTTTTTGCAACTGTCGGGCGCGCTGAAGCCGACCTCCCAGCGGCGCTGGCTGGCAGAGGTCGATCTCACGGCGCAACACGCAGCGTTAGTTGAATGGCTGCGTCGCATAGCCAGTGATCTGGAAATCCCCCGGATCACCACAGCGCTAGAGCCATTGTCGCTCGCCGGGAAGAGCAGCCTGGAGACGGCATTCACCCTGCCTGACCTGCTGCCGCTTGAAGAGCTACTGGCTGGCCGCATGCCACACAACATCGCGCTGAAAAGCCAACTGGAGAGCGACATGCCCGAGTTCTCCGTTCGCGGCACCCTGCCCGCTGCGCGGGGAACGCTGCAGTTGCAGGCGCAACACCAGAAATCGCGCTGGAGCATCATTGGCAGCGGTACTATGCACGGCAGCCTGCCGGGCGCCAGCCTGCCCTTGCCGGAAGACATTCTGCAGAGGCTGGGGTGGCAGGGCGAGCTGCCTTTTTCACTGCAGCTTGCGCAGGGTCTTGAGTTCAATGCCGCCCGCTCGGACAGCGGCGCATGGCAATGGGAAGCTTTTCTCCGGGAGGCCGAGATCGCACTGGGGACCACATCGAACCAGATTCGGGCAACCGCCCTCTCGGGCGATGCCCGTGCGGATGCCGGCACGGCCGGGCCGCTCACGCTAAACGCAGAAACAACCGTCGAGGGGCTGCTGAGCGGCCGCAAACTGCCACCGGCTCCGCTGACGCTGGAACACTCGGGTACGCTGGAGGAAAGCCGCTACCGGCTGCAGGTTCGTGACAAGGCCTCCAGTCTCTCCCTGCAGTTCGCAGGCAGCGCCAATCTTCGCCGGGGCAGCGGGGAGCATACACTGACACTCAACATACCGAACCTGGGCACCGCCGGCGATACCGTGGCGCCGCTATTGCAGCGCTTCAGGCTCGTGGACAGCCCGCCTGAACTGACCGCGGGCACCCTGGCTCTCAACAGCCAACTCACCACTACGAGCTTCAACGTGGGCGACTGGCGGCAGCGCGCAACCCTGGTGGCAGACAAGGTGTCCGGCATTGCGGGCGACATTGCCTTTACTGATCTCGCAGTCGATGCCGCCTGGCAGGGTATCGAATCCTGGCAAACCACGCGCCCGCTGCAACTTTCCATCGCGCGTATTCAGCCCGGGTTCAGCATTAGCGGACTGCAGGCGACCCTGCGCCTTCCCGAGCCCACCCCGGTCGCCAGCCCACGTGTAGTACTGGAGGCTTTCAGTGCGCAAATGTTTGGCGGCCGAGTCTTCCTGCCCGACAGCACGACCTGGGATTTTGCCGCACCCCGCAATACTCTCACACTGCGCGCGGAGGACTGGTCCCTGTCGGAGCTGGTAGACCTGCAGACCAACCGCAACATCCAGGCGCAGGGCCGGCTCAGCGGCGAGCTTCCGCTGATTCTCAGCGGGCAACGGTTGCTCATTCAATCCGGTTTTCTGCGCGCATCGCCGCCGGGGGGCCACATTCGCTATCAACCCGAGGCATCGACCGCTTCCCTGGCCGCGGGCAATAGCGAACTGGACATGGCCCTGGCGCTGCTCAGGGATTTTCGTTTTGATCAGCTCAGTAGCAGCGTGGATCTCAATGAGAGCGGAGAACTGACGCTGGGCCTTGCGCTATCGGGAAGCAATCCGGCGCAATATCAGGGGCGCGAGATCAACTTCAACATCAACGTGCAGCAAAATATCGACCCACTGTTACAGAGCCTGCGCATGAGTGATACGCTGGTGAAGGACATCGAGAGCGGAATGCGCTGAACCTTCCCGGCAACTTGCAATCCAAGCACTCTGCCAACTGCCCGGGCAAACGCGCCATCGGAACGATGTGTCGCGCTGCGCCCGCGCTGCGCCATCATTGAGAGGGGTCTTTATGCGAATAGTAATACTTATCGGCGTGCTGGGGCTCATCAGCGCCTGCACACCCACGGTGCAGGTCAAGCCCCCGGAAGAACCCATCACCATCAACCTGAACGTAAAAATCGAGCATGAAATCCGCGTCAAGGTCGATAAAGAGCTGGACGAACTGTTCGATGAAGACAGCGAACTTTTCTAGGAGTAGATGACCATGCCCATTCGTAAAATGTTTGCTCCACTACTGATTGCAGCCCTGCTCGGGGCCCCGTCTGTGCTGGCGCTCGATCTGGATGAAGCCAAGAGCCGAGGGCTTGTGGGGGAAACCTCCGGCGGTTACCTCGCGCCCGTGGTGTCCTCGGCCGAAGTCGAGGCGCTGGTTGAATCCATCAACAGTCAGCGCAAGGCGCAGTATGAGAAAATTGCCAAGAAGAATGGCATCAGCCTGTCAGCAGTAGAGGCGCTTGCCGGCAAGAAAGCCGTTGAGAAAACCCCTGCCGGTGAGTACATCAGCACCGGCACGGGCTGGGAGAAAAAATAGAGCGCCCTGGCGAGCGTCGGGGATAGCCTGTCAGGCTGCCCCGCGCTCCTTCGCCATATCCAGCGCCAGATCCTCAATCATGTCTTCCTGGCCACCCACCGTGCGGCGGCGCCCCAGTTCAACCAGGATATCCCGGCTGGAGAGGCCGTACTTCTGCGCGCTGCGCTTGGCAAACAGCAGGAAGGAGGAATAGACCCCCGCCCAGCCGAGGGTCAGGGAATCGCGGTCGACACGCACCAGGTGATCCATCATGGGCACGATCAGATCCTCGGCGATATCCATGGCCTTGAACAGGTCGACACCGGTTTCCACCCCCATGCGGTCGCACACGGCGAGGAATACCTCCAGCGGCGTGTTGCCAGCCCCGGCGCCCAGGCCAGCCAGCGAGCCATCGATGCGATTGGCGCCGGCCTCCACCGCCGCCAGCGAGTTGGCAATGCCCATGGCCAGGTTGTGGTGGCCGTGAAATCCCAGTTCAGTTTCGGGCCTGAGTTCGGCGCGAGCCAACGCAACACGGGCGCTCACATCATCCGGTAGCATGTAGCCGGCGGAATCCGTGATGTACACACAGTTCGCGCCGTAATCTTCCATCAGTTTGAGCTGTGCTACCAGTTCCTCGGGGCCAATCATATGGGCCATCATGAGAAAGCCCACCGTATCCAGGCCCTTGATACTCGCGGCCATTGTGAGGTGCTGCTCCGAAACATCCGCTTCGGTGCAGTGGGTAGCGACGCGAATCGTACCGATTCCGCAATCCACCGCCATCTTCAGGTGGTCGATCGTACCGATACCGGGCAGCAGCAACGCCGACACCTTCGTGTGTTTCACTGCCTTGCAGACAGCCTTCAGATACTCTTCGTCCGATGCGGCGGGAAAGCCGTAGTTCACCGAAGCGCCGCCCAGCCCGTCGCCGTGTGTCACCTCTATCAGCGGAATCCCGGCCTCGTCCATCGCCGAGGCAATGGTGACCATCTGCTCCACGCTGATCTGGTGCTGTTTCGGGTGCATGCCGTCGCGCAGGCACATATCGTGTACCGTGACTTTCTTGCCTTTCAGATTCATGAGCTTTGAATTCTCCCTGTTGCGTGCACCGCGCTGTTCACACTGCGCCGCGTTTGAAACCAGTTGGCCTGGCGCCTAGGCCGCCACGGGACTGAAATTACCCGCGAGAATTTCCGTCGCGTACATTTCGCCCGTGCGCAGCGCCGCTGCTGTCATAATGTCGAGATTGCCGGCGTATTTCGGCAGGAAATCGCCCAGGCCCTCAACCTCCATGTAAATGGACACCCGCTTGCCATCGAATACCGGGCCATTCTTGAGGATATATCCGGGCACGTATTGCTGCACCTCGCGGATCATCTCCTGCACTGAGCGCGCAATGGCGTCCTGATCCGGTTCATCCACTGTCAGGCAGTGAATCGTATCGCGCATGATCAATGGCGGTTCCGCCGGATTGATGATAATGATCGCCTTGCCACTCGCCGCGCCGCCCACCTTTTCGATGCCGGTAGCGGTGGTGCGCGTAAACTCATCAATGTTTTTCCGCGTGCCCGGCCCCGCCGACTTGCTGCTGACGGTGGCGACAATCTCGGCATAGGACACCGGCTGCACCCGGCTCACAGCAGCAACCATCGGTATGGTCGCCTGGCCACCGCAGGTCACCATATTCACGTTCATGGCTTGCGCGGCGACGGCTTCCGCGAGATTTACCGTCGGCACACAAAATGGCCCGATAGCCGCGGGCGTGAGGTCAATCATCACCGCGCCCTGCGCGTTTACCTTGCGACTGTTCTCGGCGTGTACGTAGGCTGAGGTGGCGTCGAAACAGATCTGCACACCGTCTTCACGCATGCTCGGCAGCATGCCATCCACACCCTCCGCGGTGGTCTTCAGGCCCATCTCCCTCGCCCGCTCCAGGCCCGGCGAATCCGGCACCACGCCCACCATCCACACCGGCTCGATGACTTCACTGCGCATGGCTTTCATCAGCAGGTCGGTGCCGATATTACCCGGGCCGATAATGGCCGCTTTCACTTTCTTGCTCATCTGGATTTCCGTTATTTCACTGAGTGTTGCTGTTGTCTGGGGAGGCCGCCAGCACCGGCGGCGCGGGCCCGCCCCGCTACCTGCACACTTTACACAAATTTGCAGCTACATCCGCCTATTCCCTGGATCGTTAGCGACATTTGATCGCCCGCAACCACGGGAATCAGGGGTGCCAGCGAACCGGATAGTATGACCTCACCCGCCCTGAAAGGAATGCCGAACTCGCCGAGTGTATTGGCCAGCCATGCAACGGCTGTGAGGGGATTGCCCTGAACGGCGCTGCCGAGTCCCTCGGAATGCAGTTCACCATTCTTGTAGATACTCATTTTCAAGCCCGGCAGGTCGTAATCGCGCGGATCCACCTCGTCGAGGCCCAGCACATAGACGCCGCAGGAGGCATTGTCCGCCACGGTATCCTGTATGCGGATTTTCCAGTCGCGTATACGCGAATCCACGATCTCAAAACAGGGCATGATGGTTGCGGTGGCGTCCAGCACATCCTGCTCTGTCACACCGGGCCCGGAAAGATCGTGCCGCAGCCGGAAGGCTATCTCCCCTTCCGCCCGCGGCTGGATAAGGTTACCGGCAATCGGGATATCGGCGGCGTCCGGGTATTCCATGCTGTTGGTCAGAAATCCGAAATCCGGCTGAAAAACGCCGAGCATCTCCTGCACGGGCCTGCTGGTCACGCCGATTTTCTTGCCGACAATGCGTTCGCCATCCCGCTGCAGGCGCAGTTGCAGCATACGTTGCGATATGTGGTAGGCGTCGTCAATGCTGATATCGGGCTCGCGCTCGGTCAACGGCGCCAGCGTGCGCTGCGCGCGCAGAGCGGTGTACAGTTCATCACCCAGAGTGTCTATCCGCTGCTGTTCCATGCTCGTACCATTGCCTGTCGTGCCGGCCCGGCTGCCCGCACCTGTTAACGGGGCAGAATTTTACACGCTTTGCGCTGATTTTCAGTTTAATTATTCGCGCTGCAGCGGTGGCTTGCGCCATCTCCATCGCTGACGTTGAGCACCGCACACGGCCCGCGAACGCAAGGTTATGCGGGCCGATGACGTCGCCGGGAACAATCTAGCCGTTTTCGAGAAAATCCAGACAGGCGCGATTGAACATGTCTTCGTGTTCCACCATCACCCAGTGACCACACTCGCTGACCAGAATCAGGCGCATGTGTTGCAGGTTTTTCGCCATCGCCAGAATGCCCGATTCCGGCATCATGCGTTCGTCCATGCCCCAGAACCCCAGTACAGGACAGTCGATTTCCGGCAGCCGATCCACCAGCACCGGCACCTGCATGGTCTTCATGACATGTCCGTTCATGATCTGCATGATCTGCATGCGTTCAGCCACAAGTTCATCGGTGGCGAATTTCGGATCGTACATCAGCCCTGTCGCGAACAGATCCTTCATCACGGCAGGCGTCACTGCCTCACCCGAGCCGAATACCTGAAACACCTTCTGCATGCCCGGCATGGCCTGGTACTCGGCGAGCTCACTGAGCCCGCCCGGCGCCATCAGGATGAGCTTCTCCACCAGCGCCGGGTGCTCCAGCGCCAGGCCGAAGGCCACGGCCCCGCCCAGAGAATTTCCGACCAGTGTGCAACGTTCAACGCCGGCTACCGCCAGCGTCTGTCGGATACACTCCACAAAAAAAGACAGGGGGTGATCCACATCGTCCGGCTTGTCGGAGAAACCGTAGCCAATATGATCCGGCACTATGCAGCGGTAACCCGCAGCAACCAGCGCCGGGTAATTGCCCTTGAAATTACTGTGACCACTTGCACCCGGGCCGGAGCCGTGCAGGAACACCACGACCTCGCCCTCGCCCTCATCGAGATAGTGCATTCGGTAGCCGTTTTCACACTGGGCGTAATGCCCCTCCGGCAGCAGACCTTGCATTGACATATAAACGCGTCCTTTGCCCTACAGGGCGAAATCCTGGTTTTCTTCACCAAACAGGACACCGCCCATGTTCACCGCGAAGGGCGTGGAATGATTCGCCACGTGCGCCTGGCTGGCGAGAATATCGAGGTGAAAGGCCAGCAACTCGCTGTCGTTGCGAATGCCACCGCTGCCCGCCGCCTTGAGCATTCTGCTGGAGAGCGCCAGGCAACGATCAGCCACCACCGCGGAATCGTAGCGGTAGCGCACGCGATCCTCGATCGGAATGGGCTCTCCGGCGCGGCAGCACTCCATCATGGCATCGAAATTCCGGATCATGGTGAGCTTCATCTCTTCAATTTCCGCCTTCACCTCCGTCGCCAGCACCCGGGCGAAAGGGTCATCCTTCATTTTTTTGGGACCAACCTGACGGGTTTTGGCAACTTCGATGAACGCGTCCAGCGCGCCCTCACAGGCACCCAGGGTCGCCGTACACACGGCGCGCACAAACACCTGCATAAATGGCATGGAATAAAGCGGCGCGTCGTTTACCGCGTTGCCCGGGTTCTGGCAGAGAAAGCCGTCGATGGATTTGTGCGTGCGATGCTCCGGCACAAACGCATCATCCACCACGATATCGTGGCTACCGGTACCCTGCAGGCCAACCACATCCCAGTTGTCAACGATCTCATAATCTTCGATCGGCACCAGGAATGTACGGTAGTTTGCCATGTCGAAGGGTGCTTCGGGCGTGGGCACCACGGCACCCAGAAATGCCCACTTGCAGTGCTCTGAACCGCTGGAAAAACTCCAGCGCCCGCTGAGGCGAAATCCGCCATCGACTACTTTAACCTTGCCTACCGGTGCATAGGAGGAGGAGATCAGCACGGCCGGGTCTTCCGCCCAGACATCCTGCGCGGCCTGATCATCAAACAGCGCGAGCTGCCAGTTATGCACGGCGATAACGCCGAGAATCCAGGCGCTGGAAGGACAGTGTCTGGCAATCTCCAGTCCCACCACATAGAACACCTGCGGATCCATCGCATAACCGCCCCACTGTTCGGGCTGCAGGATCTTGAAGAAACCCGCGCGCTGGAAATCCGCGACTGTTTCATCGGGTACACGGCCCTGTTCGCGGGCCTGTGCCCGGCGCTCGCGCAACGCCGGCCCCATGGCCTTCGCCGCGTCAATAAGCTCCCGCGCCCGCAGGCTGTCGAGACTGTACTTGCTGACAGCTTCACCGCCGTCGATTTTCTCGTGTTTGGTCATGCTGGCTCCTCGCCTGGGACGCTCAATTATTGTGCCGACTCTAGCGCAGTGTGTTCGCCGTGCGCATCCTCCATTTGAGGTATCAGCTTACTCTACAACCGCATCGCCGAAAACGGTCGGGTCGCCAAAAAACATGCGATGCGACGGCGGCTGCCTGCCGTTGACATCAATAATGCCGTAGTGCGCACCGAGTTCCGCGCCAATGAGTACGTGACCGCTTTTCTCCATCAGCTCCGGGTCGCGCGCCAGCGCATCTATCACCAGGCCGGTGTATTCAGGGGTCTCGGCGGTACCCGCCAGCTCGGCGTACTTGTCCGGCTCGGCGTCAAACACACGCTGCGTGCGTTCGGTGAGCAGCAGGCCCATCCAGATAGACACAACCGCCACGTTGTGCGGTTTGAAATCGAATGCCATATCGTGGGACATCTTGTCCACTGCGGCCTTGCCGGCTCCGTAGGCCGGACCGTGCATGTAAATCCGGCCGCCAAAAGAGGATGTATTCACCACCAGCCCTTCGCCGTTGGCCAGCAGCAGCGGCGCGGCATGCCAGGTTGCCGTGTAATGCGAACGCATGCCCACATCCCATATTCCGGTCAACTCCAGAGGCTTGTTCCAGAAAGGTCCGCTTTCGGTGAGGGCGTCATGCAGGCTGGTTGCGTTGTTCACCAGGATATCCAGCCGGCCCTGCTCCTGCCGAACGCGCTCGAACAAGGCCTGCACCATATCTTCATCGCTGTGATCGCAATGCACCGCTATGCCCTGCCCGCCGGCGGCGGTCACCGCATCCGCGGTGGCCTGCACAGTGCCCGGCAGTGGCGCTTCGCCTTCTTTACGCGTGCGCCCGGTCACGTACACGGTTGCGCCAGTTGCGCCGAGCGCCAGCGCGATACCCTTGCCCGCCCCGCGGCTCGCGCCCGTCACCACTACCACCCTGTCTGACTGCAATCCCATGCGCGCAAATCTCCCTGCGTTTGACAAATGTGTCGCCGGGCTCCCATGCTAATGGCAGAGGCGCGCGCATCCAAGTGGCATCTGCACCGCGCCCCTGTAATTTCCCCAACCAGGAGGTGCGTGTGCCAAACACCGGGCGGGCTTGGCGATTGCGCTGTCTGCGCGTTCTGCTGTCCATGCTGGCGACATCCCTGCTGGCTGCCGCGGCTGCGCACAGTGATCCGCGCAGGGGCCTCTCTGCAACGTCTCCAGACTGGCTGCTCGCGGTGGGCGCACTGGACGTCCCGGTGCAACAGCCTATAGAGGGTCGTCTGGTGCATTTGCGGGAGGACTGCAGCGCCACACTGGTGACGCGCGAAGGCGCGGGGGCCGCCAACATCATCGTCACCGCCTGGCACTGCCTGGAAGACTACCGCGATCTGAGCCGGCCGATCATGTTTTCACTGGCTTTGCCGAACACGCCGCCATTGATGCTTGCAGCCCGCCGGCTCGCAGATGGCGGCGGCATGCACGCCGACTGGGCAATTCTCAGGCTTGAGCGGAGTATCGCAGCGAGCACCGCGCTCTCTCTCGCCGTGCATCCCGGACGCGCCGAGCAGGCCATACCGGTGACCATGGCAGGGTTTTCCCCCGCGGGCAGCGACAACATCCGCAGTCTGCGTTTTCACGAAAATTGCAGAATCACCGCCCAGCAGCGCCACTCCACGGACACCGATTGCGTAGCCCTGAAGGGCGCATCAGGCGGCGCGGTGGCCCAGCGCTCTGCCTCCGGCGCATTCCTTTTCAGCGGGGTTATCTCGGAGGGCGATGGCGCCGGCTACAGCCGCTTTGTTCCCACCTCGGCATTTCGCCAGACACTGAATCAATACCTGCGCTGAAGCCCGCGCATTCGGGGAGACGCGACTCCTCAGGCGTCTGCCGCCCGCTGCCGCGCGGGGGGTGGGGCTCCAACGTGGGCTTCGCCGCGCTTCGCGGCCAGCGCCACCTGCTTCTGGCGTTCGCGAAATCGGGCTTTCTGCTCACTCGTCAGCCGCTCAAAACAACGCGGACAGCAAACGCCCTGTTCGTATTCGCGCGAGAGCTTGTCCTGCTCGGTAATAGGGTGGCGGCAGCCGAAACACTGATCATAGCTGCCCTTCTGCAAACGCTGGTCTACGGACACGCGGTTGTCAAAGACGAAACATTCACCCTCCCAGATCGAGTCCTGGGGGGGTACTTCCTCCAGATATTTCAGAATCCCGCCGCGCAGGTGGTACACCTCCTCAAAGCCTTGCTCCAGCATGAAAGCCGAGGCCTTTTCACAGCGGATACCGCCGGTACAGAACATCGCCACCTTGCGCTGCCTGGCCGGATCCAGGTGCTGGCTGACATAGGCGGGGAACTGGCGAAAGTTGGTGGTTCCAGGATTGATCGCGCCTTTGAACGTGCCGATGCTGCACTCGTAGTCATTGCGTGTGTCGAGCAACAGCACCTCTGGATCCGCCAGCAATGCGTTCCACTCAGATGGCTGCACATAGGTGCCCACTCGCCGGTTTGGGTCGATACCTTCCACACCCAGGGTGACGATCTCGCGCTTGAGTTTTACCTTCATGCGGTGAAACGGCAGGTGATCGTCGAGCGATTCCTTGTGCTCCATATCCGCCAGCCGGGAGTCGCTGCGCAGGCTCGCGAGCACCGTGTCGATTCCCTCTCGCGAGCCGGCGATGGTGCCATTGATACCCTCATGGGCCAGCAATAATGTGCCACGCACCCCACAGCGTATGCAGGTGTCAAGCAGCGGTTCACGCATTTCACGGAAGTTTTCCAGCCGCACGAACTTGTACAGTGCAGCGACCACGATCTCGCGGGAAGCGGGCTCAGGATGCATCGGCTTTGCTGCCTCCCAGACACGCCGGTGATTGGGGCGCGGGTGCCTGCCTGGCCTGCCATTCGTCGGGCGTGTAGGTGTGCAATGCCAGCGCATGCACCGGCCCATCCAGTTGCGCCTGCAGGGCGGCATACACCCGCTGGTGACGCGCCACGCGCGAGCAACCGTCAAAATCCTCAGCCACCAGTACCACGCGAAAATGCGTCTCGGAGTTTTCCGGCACGTTGTGCTGGTGACTCTCGTTCACCACCTCGAGATGCGCGGGCTGGAACTGCATTCCGAGCTGCCGTTCGATTTCAGTCTGTACCATCATTACGCTATCCGCCACGGGGACGCCTGAAGTGTATGAAGCATTATTTTAACAGAGCGCGCATGCCGCCGACAGCAAGCGCAATGAGCGGTTGCTCACTGGGCCGAGGGTCGCCGCCTGCTTGCGCGGTACTGACCCGGGGTCTGCTGGGTCCACTTCTTGAACGAGCGATGAAACGCGCTCGGATCGGTAAAGCCCATCTGCATCGCCACATCGCTAATGGATAGCTCCGGGCGATCAAGGCAGAGCACCGCCGCTTCACAACGCGCCTCGTCCTTGAGCCGCTGAAAAGTCGTGCCCTCACTCTTGAGGCGTCGCCGCAGCGTTGGCGCTGACATGTTGAGCGCCCGACTGATGGTGTCGAAGCCGGGAAAACCCTCGCTGAAGTCATGCCCGATCATGGCCTTCACCTGCACCGAGAGGCTTCTCCCCTCGGGGTTGCTCTCCATCAGCAGCAACTGGTAGGGGGCTGTGCGCAGAAATTCGCGCAGCGAGTGCTCGGTATGCACGATGGGCCAGGCCAGGCAGGCACTGTCGAAATACAGCAGGTCATTGGTCTGGTTGAAATACAGTGGGCAACCGAACAGTTGCTCGTATTTCTCCAGCCTGCGCGGTTCGGTACCGGTAAAATCGACGCGCGTGAGTTCCAGTGGGCGCCCGCATAACCAGCCAAAGAAACGGTGCCACATGGAGAGCCCGTAGGCGTCCCCGGCGGCCACGCGCGAGACGCCGTCTTGCACTCGAGTCCGATATCCCACCCGGGCGTGATGATCGCTGAAATTCGCGTAGAGCTGGCTGCGCTCGTCAAAAAACGTGCGGTAAAACTCCGACGCACGCTGTATTGCCTCGCCGAGATTGCGACAGGAAATGATGCAGTAACACATCATGCGAAACGCGCCCGGCGCCACCAGTTCGCTCCCGGTGGTACCGAAGGTTTCGTCCTGAAGCAGGCGCAGTACACTCTGATACACGCGCGAGTACTGCATCGCGCTGATCTCACTGCGATAGGCGGGATGCTGTTCGTTCAGCGGATCGAATTCCAGACCGGCATCGTTGAGCACAAGACTGAAGTCGTATCCTTTGTCACCCACCATGCGTAGCAGGGTTCGCACGAATCGAGTGGGTACGCGGTCGCTCATGGGGGAAAACAGAAAATTCTCATGGCCTGGCCAGCGGGCAATACTAACAGAAGCGAAGGAAGGGAGGCAGGTAAAAACTTTGCCAACAGTTGCCGGCCGCGACGCGCGCACTGCCAATATGCTTGACGTATACTGCAATGGGAAGTCATCGGAGCCATGCCATGGCGACACGCTATACCGTATATTTCGCGGGGCAGATTCTCGCTGGCCACACTGCCGAGGAGGTTCGCAGCAATCTGGCGAAGCTGTTCAAGGCGGATGAAGCGACGCTGGACAAGTTGTTCAGTGGCAGCACCCAGATACTGAAGCGGGATTGCGACGAAGCCACGGCGGCTAAATACCAGCAGGCCATGGCCCGCGCCGGTGCACAGGCCATTGTGAAATCTGCACAGCCCGAGGCGCCGGCGCCCACTGCGCCAGCCACTCCCAAAGGACAGACCGCGGCGGAGAAAATAGCCGCGCTGGCCGCGGCCGAGGACGATACGCGGTTCAGCGGCCGTCCACCGCCCGCCCCGATTCCGGAGCCCGAAGAAGACGGGAAATTCCAGCTCGCGCCGGTAGGCTCTGATTTATTGCGCCCGGAGGAACGCCGCCCCGTCGAAGCACTCACCCCGGACATCTCCGCGCTGTCGGTGGATGCAGCGGCCACACGGCTCTCCGCGGAACCCACCGCGCCGCCACCGCCACCAGACACTGCTCACATCGAACTCGATACCACCGCCGGGCTGATACCAACACTGGCAGAAGCAGAGCCACCACCGCCGCCGGACACCAGTTTGATCGATCTGTCGCCAGCGGGAACCGATTTCAGTGATTGCGCCGGGGAAGAACCGATTCCACCCACGCTCGATCTGTCCGAGTTGGAGGTTGCACCCGAGGGCAGTGTGGTACTTGAAGAGCGCTTCCGCAGAAGGGAAACCGCCGACGCGCCGAGCACAGACCACATCGTACTGGCCGATCACAACGCGGACGACTAAGCACGCAGTGATGCCCTGGCGCTTCGCGCCGATAAATCTCACGGGAGCAACACAGTGACCCGCAGGCCGGGGTGATTGGCAGCCAACTCCACGCTGCCCCGGTGATATTGCACAATGGCCTGCACAAGGCTGAGCCCGAGCCCATGGCCGGGCTGTTCCGAGCGGCTCGATTCCACGCGGTAGAAACGCCGGAACACGTTCTTGCGCTCTACCACGGGAATGCCCGGCCCAGAATCACTGATGCTGATCGCATGCCCACCCTCCGATGCTGGCCGCAACTGCACTTCGATACGCCCTTTCGAGGGCGTATATTTGACGGCATTATCGAGAATGTTGGCGCACATCTGGAAAAGAAGATCAGCCTCGCCATTACATATGCAACCGGGCGGTGCATCCAGCGTCAGCAGAATATCGCGCTCCTGAGCCAGCGGTTCATACAGTTCCACGACATCGCCGAGTAGCGCGCCGAGGTCCACGGCGTGGCCTCCACTCAGGCGGCTGCCGGCCTCGAGGGTGGAAATACGCAGCGAAGCGTTAAAGGAAGCGAGAAGTTCATCGCACTCTTCGATCACCCGATCGAGCTGTTCGCGGCTGTCGGCCACGTGCCCCGCCCGCAGCTGAGAGAGATCGTTGCGCATCCGCGTGAGCGGCGTGCGCAGATCGTGGGCAATGTTGTCTGCCACCCGCCGCACGCCGAGCATGAGCGTCTCCATCTGCTCCAGCATCTGGTTTACCACCAGCGCCAGGCCGCGGACATAACCCTTTTCGTCGCTGACATCCAGGCGCTGCCCCGGCGCACCGCGAATGATGCGCGAGATATCACGGTTGAGCTTTTCCACCCGGTTCAGCGCGTTGGCCGCACTCAGGAAGCCGCCGATTACGCCGAGAATGATCGTTGCCACCATCACGCGAATCAGGTTGCTGAATACCAGCTCCGCCCTGTCGACGATATCCGCGTAGTCCCGGGCGACAATGGCGCGGTAGTCATCGTCCAGAGCCGCCGGACGGGCGAGAAAATCGACATCGACCGCGCCGTCCCAATCCTGCAGCGCCACTTCAAAACTCAGCCAGCCATCCTGTAGTTCGGTATAACTCGGGCTGTCAGGCAGATCGCCCGCCACTTTGTTGCCCGCGCGGTCTGTCACCAGGTAATGAAACCGGTGCACAGCGGGAATCGCTTTCTGGTCTTCGATGTACTGATCTATACCCTGCAACCCCTGACCGCGATAAATGACCTCGAGCGACTGCAGTTCGTCGAGCACGCTTTCGCCGAGCTCGCGGAAAGACGTGTAGCTGAAATAAAGGTAAAAGGCGCCGACGGCGACGAAAACCGAAGCGCTGAGTACGGTGACGTACTTGACGCTGTAGCGGAAGGTCAGGCTGCGAAGAATTTCACCAACTTGCACAGGCGGCCGCTCAGTCTTCAGCCTGTGGGCCGAGCCGATAGCCGGCGCCGCGAACCGTTACCAGCAGAGACTGTTCGAAATCGCGATCAATCTTCTGGCGCAGGCGGGATACGTGCACGTCGATCACGTTGGTTTGCGGGTCGAAGTGGTAACCCCAGACATGTTCCAGCAGCATCGCCCGCGTAACCACCTGCCCGGCGTTGCGCAGCAGGTACTCCAGCAGTTTGTACTCGCGCGGCTGCAGCGAGATGACGGTACCCTGGCGCTCGACACGCTGGCGCAGAAGATCCATCGACAGGTCGCCCACTGTGAGCGTCGTGGGGCCATCGGCAGAAGACTGCGCGCTGCGGCGCTGCAGGACTTCCAGCCTGGCCAGTAATTCGGCTATGGAGAAGGGTTTTACCAGGTAATCGTCGGCGCCGCTTTGCAGGCCCTGAACGCGGTCATCGACATCACCCAGCGCGCTGAGTATCAGTAGTGGCGTGTGGTCTCCGCTACCGCGCAGGGTCTTGATCAGGGTGAGGCCATCCATTTGCGGGAGCATGCGGTCGACGACAATGGCGTCGAAGTCTCCGCTGCGCGCTGTCTGCAGGCCGGCGACACCGTCGCTGGCATGCATGCAGCGGTGCCCGGCCGCCGACAGCTCGGAGACAATAAAGTCACTCACCAGCCTGTCGTCTTCGACCAGCAGAACATTCATAGCATGTATTCCGACAAGGGCCAGAGAATGTAGCATGCGGCGGAAGACGCGCTCAATCGACTTTTCGTTCTTTGCGCACGACTGTCAGTGCTACACTGCGGCGCATGCACACAAGCCCTGCGCCCTCCCTGCCACGCCGCCTCGCGGCAATGCTGTACGACGCTCTCCTGGTGATCGCCGTTGTCGCCGTGACCCACGCGTTGGCGCTTGCTTTTCAGGTCAAGGTGCTCGACAGCGATATGCATGCGCTGCAGCCAGAGCTTGCACAGGTGTTGCTGGTGGCCAGCGTTTACGGGTTCTTCATACTGTTCTGGATGAAACAGGGCCAAACACTGGGGATGCAGGCCTGGCGTATCCGCCTGGTAGCCTTTGATGGCGCCCCTCCCTCGTTCGGTAAAGCGCTGTTGCGCTGTGTTGGCGCAACGCTTTCGGCCGCCTGCCTGGGTCTGGGCTACCTCTGGTGCCTGGTTGATCCGCACAAGCGCTACTGGCACGACTATCTGTCGCGTACCGAGCTGATGCTACTACCGAAACGCGTGAAAGACGGCCCGTGATGCACAGTAGTCCCACGCATTAGCGCGGCGCTTTCATCCCATAGCGGTTCAGTTTCTTCCGCGCGCGGCTTACACTGTAGCGCTGGGCCAACAACCTGCCCGCCTACCACCAGACCGAGGAATATCACCATGTCAGGCATCGCCTTCACTGCTCGCAGCATAACGGACGCAGCCGCAGTCTCCACGCACTGCGCCATTCTGCCGGTATTCGTTGACGACAAGCTTTCCTCGGCCGCGCGCCAGCTCGATAAAGCCAGTGGCGGTGTGATCAAGGCTGCACTGGAACTCGGCGACTTCAACGGCAAACGCGGCGAGACACTACTGCTGCCGGGCAATGCGCGAGTCAGACGCATACTCCTGCTGGGATGCGGAGAGCCGCAGAGTTTTGACCGCAAAGCCATGCGCAACCTGTGCTCCAAACTGTCGCATGCTCTCAAGGACACCAAGGCAAAAGACGCCATACTTCACCTGGCTGCCTGCAAACTGAAGGCGGCCGATGCGAAGTGGTTTCTGAGCTACCTGGCGCGCCACCTGACCACCGCCAGCTACCGCTACACCACAACCCTGAGTGAGCCCAAACCGCCCGGCTCCCTGGGAAAATTTACTGTCGAGACCGGCGGCACGCCGTCCAACGCGGTCGCCAAAGTAGCACTGCAGCGCGGCAAGCTGACCGGCGTGGGCGCCAATGAGGCGCGCTTCCTGGCTGATCTGCCCGGCAATATCTGTACGCCGGCCTACCTCGCCAGCCATGCCCGCAAACTCGCCAGACGTCTGGATAAACTCAGCGTACAGGTACTGGAAGAAAAGAAAATGCGCGAACTGGGCATGGGTGCGCTGCTCTCGGTCTCCGCAGGCAGCCGGCAACCGGCCAAGCTGATCGTGATGCAATACAAGGGCGCCAAGGCGACACAAAAGCCCTGTGTACTGGTGGGCAAAGGCATTACGTTCGACTCCGGCGGCATCTCCATCAAGCCCGGCGCCAAAATGGATGAAATGAAGTACGACATGGGTGGCGCCGCCAGCGTCTTCGGCACGCTGCGTGCGGTGGCGGAGCTGCAACTGCCGCTGAACGTGATTGGCATTGTACCCGCGGCGGAAAATATGCCGGATGGTCTCGCTACCAAGCCCGGCGACGTGGTCACCAGCATGGCGGGCAAGACCATTGAAATTCTCAATACCGATGCCGAGGGTCGCCTGGTTCTCTGCGACGCCCTCACCTACGCCGCGCGCTTCAAACCCGGGGTGGTGATAGACATAGCGACCCTCACCGGCGCCTGCATTGTCGCTCTGGGTTCGCATGCCAGCGGCCTGTTCGCCAATGACGATGAGTTGGCAGACGCTCTGCTGGCCGCCGGCACCGAGAGCCATGATCGCGCCTGGCGCCTGCCGCTGTGGGAGGAATACCAGAAGCAGCTCAACAGCCCCTTCGCCGACATGGCGAACATTGGCGGCCCCGGGGCAGGCAGCGTCACGGCCGCCTGCTTCCTTGCGCGCTTCACCGAAGACTATACCTGGGCGCACCTGGACGTTGCCGGCTCGGCGTGGAACAGCACGCCCAAGGGAGCTACCGGGCGACCGGTGCCCCTGCTCATGCAATACCTGCTGTCGCGTCTGGAGAATAATGGATGACACGGGTGGGCTTTTACGTGCTCCAATCCACCGCGCCGGAGGCGCGGCTGGAGGTCGCAATGCGACTCACGGAGAAAGCTTTCCAGCAGGGCCACCGCGTGTATATCAATGCGGCCAATGAAGCGCAGGCCACACAGCTGGATGAGAAGCTCTGGCACCTGCGTCCGGCAAGTTTTCTCCCGCACGCCCTGCAGTCCGACAACACTCAGGAGGATATTGCTATCGGCTGGGGGCAGGAGCCTTCCATACAGAACGGTCTGTTAATCAACCTGCAGTACTCGGTGCCGCCATTTTTCAGCCGTTTCGAACGCGTCGCCGAAGTGGTAACGCAAGACGCCGCCAGCCTGAGCGCGCTGCGTGAGTCCTGGCAGTTTTACCGTCAGCGCGGCTACCAGCTGGAGAAACACGATCTCTGAAAAACCGCCGCGCCTTTTCGGGCAGGCGATGACTAACGTATAATCGCCGGCCCTGCCAGACCCCGCTCGCCGGCGTCGGCCCGTCAAACAGCTGCTGCCGGATCACCCAGACCATGGAAAAAACCTTCCGCCCCGCCGACATTGAAACCCGTTGGTACCGCCACTGGGAAGCCAGCGGCTATTTCGCGCCGGCGGGTGGCGATTCCGCCTACTGCATCATGATCCCCCCGCCCAACGTGACCGGCAGCCTGCATATGGGCCACGGTTTTCAGGAAGCGATCATGGACGCGTTGATTCGCTACCATCGCATGCTCGGCTGCAATACGCTCTGGCAGGTGGGCACCGACCACGCCGGTATCGCCACGCAAATGGTTGTTGAGCGTCAACTTGAGGCCAATGGCCAGAGCCGGCATGCGCTCGGACGCGAAGCTTTCATCGAGAAAGTATGGGAGTGGAAAGCGCAATCGGGCGATACCATCACCCGGCAATTGCGCAGGCTGGGCTCTTCACTGGACTGGTCCAGGGAGCGCTTCACCATGGACCCGGGCCTCAGCGCCGCCGTGCAGACCGTTTTTGTTCGACTGTATCGCGAAGGCCTGATCTACCGCGGCCAGCGCCTGGTCAACTGGGATCCGGCGCTGCACACCGCGATCTCGGATCTGGAAGTCATCGCCGAAGAAGAACAGGGGTCCTTGTGGCATTTCAACTACCCGCTGGCCGGCGGCGAAGGTCACCTGACCGTGGCCACCACTCGCCCTGAAACCATGCTCGGTGATACCGCGGTCGCCGTGCATCCTGAAGACGACCGCTTTGCACACCTGATCGGCCGCACACTGGTACTGCCGCTGACCGATCGCAAGATTCCGATCATCGCCGATGAGTACGTCGATCGCGAGTTTGGTTCCGGTTGCGTAAAGATCACGCCGGCGCACGATTTCAATGACTACGCAGTCGGCAAGCGGCACGGGCTGCCCATGATCAACATCTTTGACGATGACGCGACGATCAGTGAGGCAGCGCCGGAAGCCTATCGCGGCCTGGACCGGTTCGAGGCACGCAAGCGCGTGGTGGCCGACATGGAGGCGCTGGGCCTGCTGGAAAAAACCGAGGCGCACACGCTGAAAGTGCCGCGTGGTGATCGCTCGGGGGTGGTGATCGAGCCCTATCTCACCGATCAATGGTACGTGGATGCGCGCAAACTCGCCGGACCGGCGATCGAGGCGGTTGAAAAAGGCGACATCAGCTTCGTGCCAAAGCAGTGGGAAAACACCTATTTTGCCTGGATGCGCGACATTCAGGACTGGTGCATCAGCCGCCAGCTCTGGTGGGGACATCGTATTCCCGCCTGGTATGACGACGCTGGCAATATCTATGTAGGGGACAGCGAGCAGGCCGTGCGCGAAGAGCACGCGCTGCCGGCAACCCTGCCCCTGCGGCAGGACGAGGACGTGCTCGACACCTGGTTCTCTTCGGCCCTGTGGACCTTCTCAACGCTCGGCTGGCCGGAGGAAACGGAGGAGCTCGCGACCTTCCACCCCACCTCCGTGCTGGTGACGGGCTTCGATATCATTTTCTTCTGGGTCGCGCGCATGATCATGATGACCCTGCATTTACGCGATGAGGTACCCTTCAAAACCGTGTATGTACACGGTCTCGTGCGCGACAGCGAAGGCCAGAAGATGTCCAAATCCAAGGGCAATGTGCTGGATCCGATCGACCTGATAGATGGTATCGATCTGGAGAGTCTGGTGGCAAAGCGCACCGCCGGCATGCTGCAGCCGCATCTCGCCGAAAAAATCGAAAAAGCCACGCGCCGATATTTCCCCGACGGCATAGCAGCCTACGGCACGGATGCCCTGCGCTTCAGCTACTACTCACTGGCCTCGACCGGCCGGGATATCCGCTTTGATGTCGGGCGTATCGAGGGCTACCGCAACTTCTGCAACAAGATCTGGAATGCCGCCCGCTACGTGATCATGCATTGTGAGGGGGCGGATTGCGGTATCGACGGCGACGACCCTATCGAGTTCAGCCTGGCGGACCGCTGGATACGCGCCAAAGCGAACGAGACAGCAGTGGAAGTTGCCCGGGCGCTGGATAACTATCGCTTCGACAGGGCGTCGCACGCACTCTACGAGTTTGTGTGGAACGAATACTGCGACTGGTATCTCGAGCTTTCCAAACCGGTGCTCTGGGATGACAGCGCAGCACCGGCTGCGCAGCGCGGCACCCGGCATACGCTGGTCACCGTCCTGGAAAGCACCCTGCGCCTGCTGCACCCGTTCATGCCGTTCATCACCGAGGAAATCTGGCAGACAATTGCGCCGCTGGCGGGCAAATCCGGGGACACCATCATGCTCGCCCCCTATCCGCAAGGCGCTGGAGGCATCGATCTGGAGGCCAACGCAGATATCGAATGGCTGAAGGGCGTTATTCTCGGCGTGCGCACGATTCGCGCCGAGATGAATATCTCTCCGGGGAAGGAGATTTCGCTACTGCTGCGAGGCGGCTCGGAAGAGGATAAAAAAAGGCTGGCGCAAAATTCGCAATACCTGAAAAAGCTGACTAAACTTGCTGACGTACGCTGGTTGTCAGAGTCAGAGGAACCGCCCGCTGCCGCCACGGCGCTGGCTGGCGCGCTCGAAATTCTCGTTCCAATGGCAGGGCTGATCGACAAACAGGCAGAGATCGCGCGACTCAATAAAGAGATAGAAAAGCTTGATAAAGAGGTGGCGCGTCTCACCGGAAAACTGAATAACGCAAATTTTGTCGACAAGGCGCCGGCGGATGTCGTCGCCAAAGAACGGGAGAAGGTGCTGAAGCAGCAACAGTCACTGGCCACACTGCAGGAGCAGCTGCTGCGCATCCAGAACATCTGATCGACCTTGGTTATACCCGCACCCGGGGCGCGAGCCCTCAGTTGCGGACACTACAAATAAGAGCAAAGCTGGACCGAGGATAGTGGTATGAATGACCGCAAAAGCGGCACGGTGAAATGGTTTAACAATGCCAAGGGCTTCGGCTTTATCACCCGGCCGGAAGACGATGCCGATGTATTCGTGCATTTTCGCTCCATTCAGGGCGATGGCTATCGCACATTGAATGAAGGACAGAGCGTGGAGTTTACCCTCACGGAGGGCCCCAAAGGCCTGCAGGCGGAAGACGTTTTGAAATTGTAGTCCGGCGCCCGGCCCGGGGTTCACCCGCCGCATCACAAAAATTAACCGTGGTGTTCACCAACGCGACTTACTGCGCGTTTTGCCAGCGTGTGCCTGTGCAGCGGGGCGGTTCGACCGGCCGCATTGCACGACAGGGCCTTCAAAGCGGCGGGAATGGTGGTAGACTGCGCGGCTTCCCGCTCGGGAACAATCCTTTTGCCCGCATGCAACACGAGGAAAACAATGAGTGTTTCTGTAAAGCTGATCATCAGCCTGGTTATCGCGGCAATCGCCGCCAGTATCGTATCCACACTGCAGACCGGTGCCTTTTTTAACATCGCTGTGTGGATCGCCTTTGCCGTTTCCTGCGTTGGCTGCGCTTTGCTCGGCAACCTGCCGGCCTCCACGCCTCAGTCAATGTCCGAAAGTCGCGCAAGCCAGCCGGCGCCGGCCAGAAAGCGCGCCGCAGCCCCCGCAGACGGCCGCGAAACCGGCACGGTCAAATGGTTTAATGTGTCAAAAGGTTTCGGCTTCATCATCCGCGACAACGGCGAGGAGATTTTCGTACATTTCCGCGCCATCCAGGGCAACAATCGCCGCGGCTTGCGCGATGGCCAACCCGTCAGCTTTGTGGTGAAGCAGAGCGACAAGGGCCCGCAGGCAGAGGATGTGCTTGCCGAGGACGACGCCCGGGCCTAAGGGGCCTGCTGCTCGTTGAGCAAAATGCTCCCCCAGTAGGCCTGGATCATTTGCGCCCCCTCGAGCAAAATTCGCTCGGTCTCCACCCTGTCTTCCTCCAGGGCCATTTCGACGATGGCATAGCCGACATCGATGGATATCCGGGCCCTGCTCATGAGCAATTCGTCCATCGGCTTCTGCAGTAGCTCAGAGACAAGTGCGGCGAATCGGCGGGCCACCAGGCGGTGCGATTGCAGCCGTACTTCCTGCAGCGGTGCCACCGCCCGCAGGGCCTGCACCAGCTCCAGACCGCCCGACTGTGCTCGCGTTACCGCATAGGTGCGCTGCAGCAGTACATAAACGTTGTCCAGCAGTGCCTGGGGTGGTGCATCCCTGGCATGATCGTCAAACCATTGCTGGAATACGCTGTTCTGCTGATCCATCAGACCCGCGCCAAGCGCGTTCAAGACAGAATACTTATTGGGAAAATAGCGGTAAAGCGCGGGCACGGTTACGCCGGCTCGCTCGGCCACGAGATTAGTGGAGATGCGTTCGATACCCACCTCGACGAGCAATTCAGCCGCGGCATTCAGAATAGCTTCGTAGGTGCGCTTGGCGCGCGCCTGACGTGGTCTGTTCTTCTCCAGCAGCTCAACCTGTCGTTTCACGGCTACGATCCCTTTAGCCTGTCGGCCCGCCAGTTCGCCTCTCGACCCACTACCAGGCACATTATTACAGGCATCGTAGCCCAGCGACCGCCCTGCCGCCACCTGGCAACATGCCCCAAACGGCAACACCGAGCTAGCGTAGCCCTGCGCACGATGCGACAATACCAGCCTTCCCTGATGACCGATAATCAAAGGCCATGCCCTTAGCCCCGCAGAACCCCCAGAGAAGTATCGAATGAGCAAAAAAAAACCTGTTATGACGCGACGCTTTCGTGGGGTCACCATACCCACTGCTTCGCACCCGAATATCCGCAAAGTCAAGCGCAAGGGCGTGGAGCCCTCCATTCACGGCAACAAACTGTGGAAATCCACCTGCCTGCTGATTGATTACCTGCATAACAATCCTCCGGAAAACTGCCGCAAGGTGATTGATGTCGGGTGTGGCTGGGGCATCGGCGGTATATGGTGCGCGCGCAAACTCGATGCAAAGGTTACCGCGGTAGATGCCGACCCGGATGTATTCCCCTACCTGCAGGCCACCGCAGCGCTCAACGATGTATCCATCAAGACCCGGGTATCGCGTTTTGAAAGTCTCAGCACGCGCAAACTCGAGGGCTACGATATGCTGATTGCCGCCGACATTTGCTTCTGGGATGAGCTTGTGGATCCGGTTTGCAACATGGTGAACCGTGCGGTCAAGGCGGGCGTCAAGCACATTCTGATCGCCGACCCCGAGCGTTCCCCATTCTTTGAAATGGCACAACGCTGTGAGAAAAAGCACTGCGCAGAACTCGTGGAGTGGAAGACCCGTTCGTCCATCAAGGCCAGTGGCGCGATCATGGTACTTGAGAACGCCTGAGGCCTGATCCATCCACCGCTGTATTCGTTCGCAATGTTAAAGTGGCCAACTTGAACTACTTTTAAGCAAAGACCAGCACGCTCAAGAGGTTAACAGGCAGTATGAAACAGCTAGGAATTCTCGATTCGGCATTCGTCAACCTGGAGCAGGCCAACACGCCCCAGCACATTGGCGGCCTGGGCATCTACGATCCCTCGACAGCGCCTGGCGGCTTTGTGCGCTTCAAGGATGTGATCGCCAGTTTCGAGCGCCGCCTCGGCAATCTGCCCCTGTTCCGCACGCGTCTGGTAGAAGTGCCGGGTGGTCTGGACCGGCCCTACTGGATCAAGGACGCCAACTTCGACGTCGAATTCCACCTGCGCCACATCGCCCTGCCGGAACCGGGAGACTGGCGTCAACTCTGCATTCAGGTAGCGCGCCTGCATTCGAGGCCACTGGATTTATCGCGCCCCCTGTGGGAGGCCTACATCATTGAAGGCCTGGACAATATTCCGAATGTCCCCAAGGGCAGTTTCGCGGTGTACACCAAAATGCACCACTCCATGGTGGATGGCGCCGGCGGCGCCTCCTTCATGACCGCGCTCCACGATCTGGTACCCAATCCCGAGGGGGGCTACCAACCGGACGTGGAGCCGCGCCTGGTAGACGTAGCCCCGTCGATGGCGGAGTTACTGACCAAGGCCACCTTCAATAGCGTTAAGAACACCGCCCAGCTGGTTGGCGGTACGGTGAAAAGCAGCCGGGACATGGGCAAGTACGCGCTGGGCATCCTGCGCAAGGATATCCCGAAGCCGGATATCACCGCTCCCAAAACCATCCTCAACAGGCCTGTCGGTCCACACCGCGTATTCGATGCCGCCGAGTTCCCGCTGGAAGGTTTCAAAGACATCAAGAACGCCGTGGGAGTCACGGTAAACGATGTCGCGCTCGGCATCATCGGCAGCGCGCTGCTGAGATATCTCAAAGCCAAGGGTGAAGCCCCGGCAGAAGGCTCACTGGCCGCCGCACTGCCCCTGAACATGCGTACCCGGCGCGGCGCCACCACCGACAACAACCAGGTAGGGTCCGTCTTCACATCTCTGCACACGGACATGGACGAACCGCTGGAGCGTCTCATCGCCATTCGCGAGTCCACGCGCCAGGCAAAAGAAAGCGGCGAGGCCAGTCCGATGGTAGACGCGCTGAAAATCGCCGGCTTACTCTCGCCGTTCATCTCGCGCTCTGTGGCCGGTTTCTGGTCACGCAATGAATTGTCGCGCCATCTACCCATCAACATATCCACCTGTATCTCCAACGTGCCCGGCCCGGACTTTCCACTCTATTGTGCGGGCGCAAGGATGGTGGACTACTACGGCCTCGGGGTTCTGACGCCGGGCATGGGTATCTTTCACCTGGTGTTCAGCTATTCCGGCAAGGTAACCCTGTCAATGCTCGCCGACCGCGACATCATGCCGGACCCCGAGTTTTATCACGACTGCCTGGTTGCGGCGTATGAGGAACTCTATGCGGCCGCCATCGAACTCGGCGCGGTGAATGCCCGCGCTGCCGGCGTCGCGGCGAAAGCCAAGATCAGATCTCCCAAACGCCAGCGCGCCGTCGGCAGTAGCGCGCCGAAAAATCTCAAGTCTGCCAGGTCGCGCAATGCGGCCAGCAGAAAGAGTCCACCCAGGGGAAAAACAGCGGCGGCCAGCGCGAAAACGAAGAAGAGCAAAGCCAAAATCAAAGCCAAAGCCAAAGCCAAATCAGGCAACAAAAGCAGCCGCAAAGTGGCCGCGAAGAAAGCGGCAACACCTCGTACCCGGCCCGCGGCCAAGGCGAAGAAAGCCGCTACAACCCCGAAAGTACGCCGCCGCGCGGGGCCCAAGGCACAACCAAAACTGCGCTCGTCCTGATCCAGCTGAAAACCGCGCGTGGCCGGCACGGCCCAACGAGCCGCGCAGACGGCCCGGCTAACCGCAGGCAAAAAAAACCCGCCTGAAAGGCGGGTGCAACAACGCTGTCGGACCTGGATGGGCTGTCCATCCGCCGCAACCTTGCGGTAACGGCCGAACCCAGTGGAGCCACTTGTTCGATTCGTCCAATGCTAAATCGCGCTGAGATATACATCAAATATATTCGATTGATGAACTATATGAATTTAATTCATAATACTACCCATGGACACGCGTGAACTCGCCAGAATTGATCTTAACCTGCTGATATCTCTACAGGTTTTACTGGAAGAAGGCAGCGTTTCCAGAGCCGCCGAACGACTCTTTATCACCCAGCCGGCAATGAGCAAAACGCTCTCGCGCCTGCGACATCTATTCGGCGATCAACTGTTCACCCGCACCAGGCACGGCATGCAACCCACACCCAGAGCGGAACAGCTCGTCAGCGGGCTCGCTGAAGTGCTGGGCGATATCGGCCAGTTGCTCGCGCAGCCGGGTTTCGACCCGCACTCATTCAAAGGCGAAATCACACTGGCGCTTTCCGAATACATCGGCGTGGCGCTCCTGCCCCGGCTCATGCAACGTCTGGGCTCGCAGTCGCCACAACTCAATCTGCGCGTGATCACGCGGGTTGAAAACCAGCTGGACGAACTGGCGCTGGGAAATCTGGACTTCGCGGTACATATTCGCCAGGCGCACTACAGCAACGATTTCCGGGTGGAGGAACTGGGCGAAAGCCCGCCCGCCATCCTCGTCCGCGACACGCACCCCCTGGCCGAAGGCACGGTCACCTGGGAGCGCCTGGCGAAGTATCCGCTGATCCGCCTGTATGTGTCAGACTGGGAGCAACTTGAACTGCAACGCAACGCGGAGGCTATTGCGCCACTGATCGATCACCCCATGGGCACACTGGAGATTTCACACCTGCTGACCGCCATGGAAGTGCTGCGCCAGACAGACTACTTCCTGCCCGGCCCCGCCTATGTGCTGCAAAATAACGCTGCAATGGCGGGCATCACGGGGCTGCCCGTGCCGATGGAAAGCCAGGTGGGCCTGAGCTACGCACTGGTGGCGCACAAGCGAACAATCAATTCGCCTCTACACAACTGGCTGTGGGAGGAGATCACCTGTACTATCCGCGAGCTACGCACATCGCAGCAATACAAACTGCGCCAGCGCATTCCCGCCGACAGGATCGGCAACTGAGAACGGCAGCCCTGGAGCCATGAGCAGCAAAAAACCCCGTGCCGAAATACCCCGTTTTGCGACACCCATCATTGAGACCCATTGCCACCTCGACTATCTCACCGACGCGGCGCTGCCGGAAATTCTGGCGCGCGCAGCCAATGCAGGTGTAGAGCGCAGCATCAGTATCGCGGTATCGCCAGACAACCTGGGGCGCGTGCGCGACATTGCGCAATCCTACCCCGGCGTGTGGGGCACACAGGGCATTCACCCGCACGAGGCCGAATCCTATACGGAGGAAGTGGCCGCCGAGCTGCGCGAGGGCCTGGGCGATGCACGTATTCTTGCGGTAGGTGAAATCGGCCTGGACTACCACTACGATCACGCAGACAGGGCAACGCAACGCAGGGTGTTCGAAGAGCAACTCGCTCTGGCAGCGGAATTGGACATGCCGGTGGTGATACACACGCGCGAAGCAGATGACGATACGCGCGATATTCTGCGCAACCACAGCCAGTATCTGTCGAGAAAAGGCGTGATCCACAGCTTTACCTCTTCCCTGGCGCTGGCGGAGTTCTGCCTTGAGGCCGGCTTCTGCCTTGGTTTCAACGGCATCGTCACGTTCAACCGCGCGGAAAATGTGCGCGACGTCGTGCGCGCCACCCCCGTCGATCGCATTCTACTCGAAACAGACTCACCCTATCTCACTCCCGTGCCCTACCGTGGCAAGGAAAACGCACCCTGCTATCTGCCTTTCATCGCCCAATGCGTTGCACAATTGAAAACGCTGGACGTGGAAGATCTGCTCGCCAGCGCGTACCAAAACAGCCTCGAACTGTTCTTCAATGGAGAAGTCACTTGAAGCACTTTAATCTCTCTGTGAACGTCGGCTCGCATGCGGGCCAGAATATTATTCTTAATGCGGGGCTCTCTTGCACATCCCGCATGTGTACACGCTATTACCGCTGATAGAGCTGATCCATGGAATACCAGATCGGACAACGCTGGGCCAGCCACGCCGACGCCCAACTCGGCCTCGGCATCGTGGTGAATATTGATGGCCGGCGGGTGACTCTTGCCTTTCCGGCGGTGGGTGAGGAACGCACCTATGCCACGGAGAACGCCCCGCTGACACGCCTGCGATTCAAAGCTGGCGACTACATCCATACCGTCGAGAACCTTGAACTGCTGTTGACCGAAGTGCGCGAACACCAGGGTCTGCTGGTGTATGTCGGCACGGATCACCACGGCCAGGAACGCACGGTGTCCGAGCTGGAACTGGACGCCTTCGTACAGCTTACAACGCCACAGCAACGTCTGCTGAACGGTCACTTTGACAGCAACGAAGAGTTTGCGCTGCGCGTAGCGACCTTCGCGCACGCCCACGAGTTGCAGCGTTCGCCCGTACGCGGCCTGCTCGGCTCGCGCACCAGCCTCCTGCCGCACCAGGTGTTCATTGCGGGAGAAGTCGGACAGCGTCATGCACCGCGGGTACTCCTCGCCGACGAGGTAGGCCTGGGCAAAACCATCGAAGCGGGCATGATCATCCAGCAGCAACTCCTCACCGGGCGCGCGGCCCGCGTACTGGTGCTGGTCCCCCCCACTTTGCTACATCAATGGCTGGTTGAAATGCTGCGCCGTTTCAATCTGCATTTTGCCCTGTTTGATCAACAGCGGCTGGATACAGCGGACGAGGGCAACCTGTTCGACACGGAGCAGCTCGTGCTGAGCAGTCTCGACCTGCTGCTCGAACAGCCCGGGCTGTCTGCCCAGGCGATCGCTGCCGGCTGGGATCTGGTAGCCATAGATGAGGCGCATCACCTGCACTGGTCGGCAGAAAATGCGGGACAGGATTACCAGTTCGTGGAGCAGCTGGCACAGCAGACTGCGGGGCTGCTGTTGATCACGGCAACGCCGGAACAGATCGGCCAGGAGAGTCATTTTGCGCGCCTCCGGCTACTCGATCCGGCGCGCTTCCATGACCTTGAGGCCTTTCGCGCCGAGGAGAGCCGCTATCGGCAGTGGAGCGCAATCGTCGAGCGTATCGAGGCCGGGGAAGCGGTGGAGGAACTGCCCGCGGGGCTCGATCCAGAACAGACTCCCGAGGCACTCATCGAGCAGATTCTTGATCGACACGGCACCGGTCGCGTGCTCTTTCGCAATACGCGCGCGGCCGTCAGCGGCTTTCCGGAGCGTAAACTTCACCGCTATCCACTGGTAACGCCGCCCGCCTACGAGCATGCCAGTACAGAGCTGCCAGAGCGTTTGCACCCGGAGCGACCCTACCTGGATGACAGCTGGCTGGATTTCGACCCGCGAGTCAGCTGGCTGGAAGCCACGCTGAAATCCCTGCGCCCACAGAAAGTACTGGTCATCTGCGCGCATGCAGACACCGCGGTGGCCCTTGAACATCACCTGCAGATGCGCGCCGGCATCCGCTCCGCAGCCTTTTATGAGGGGCTGTCGATCGTCGAGCGAGACCGGGCAGCCGCCTATTTCGCCGACGAAACCGGCGGAGCCCAGACGCTGGTCTGTTCCGAAATCGGCAGCGAAGGTCGCAATTTCCAGTTTGCCCAGCACTTGATCCTGTTCGACCTGCCCCTGAACCCGGATTTGCTGGAGCAACGCATCGGCCGCCTTGACCGTATCGGACAGACACAGGATGTACAGATTCACGTACCCTTTCTGCGCGGTACCGCGCAGGAAACCCTGCTCGACTGGTTTGACGTCGGGCTGAACCTGTTCCGCGACAGCTGTTCCGCAGGCTATATGATTTTCGAACACTTCCGCGACAGGCTGTTGCAGCAGCTTGAGCAGCGCGACGAACGTCTGACTGAGTTGCTCGACGACACCGCGGAATTTACCGCGCAAACCCGGGCCGAACTGCGCGAGGGACGCGACCGCCTGCTGGAACGCAATTCCTGCAAGCCGGCGGTGGCAGCCGCACTGATCGAACGCATCGATGCCGCCGAAGGCGGTGACACACTCGAGCACTACCTGGAAGCACTCTGCGAGGCCTTTGGCGTGGAGACTGAATTCCATTCGGAGCATGCGCTGGTGCTGCGGCCTTCCGAGCACATGCTCACCGGACATTTCCCCGGAGTGCGTGAAGAGGGCACCACGGTGACCTTCAGTCGCGAGCGCGCGCTCGCGCGTGAAGACATGGAGTTCTTGACCTGGGAGCACCCGATAATCCAGGAGGCAATGGACATGGTGCACTCCACGGAACTGGGCAATGCCGCGATCGGCACCATTTCACTCAAAGGCGTGCCTGCGGGCACCCTGCTGCTGGAAGTGCTCTACACCGTGAATTGCATCGCACCGCGCCAACTCGGGGTTGAACGCTTCATGCCGCTGAACCCCATGCGTTTTCTGATTGATGCCCGCGGCAAGGATCTGGCCGATATCGTGCCGCATGGTCGTCTGAACGAGCTCATCGAGAGAGTCAAGAAGGCCACTGCCCTGGCCATTATCAAGCAAGTGGGCGACGAAGTTGAAACCAAGATGTCCCGTGCGGGTGAACTCGCGCAGGCGCGACTGGAGAAAATTCAGCGCGAGGCAGAGACCGCGATGCGCGCACTGCTTGAGGCTGAACTACAGAGGCTGGTGTCATTGCGCGAGGTCAATCCGTCCATTCGCCAGGAGGAGATTGACCATCTCGCGTACATTCTGGAGGAGTCGGCAGTGCATATTCGACACGCCAACCTCCAGTTGCAGGGGCTGCGTTTAATCATCAGCACCTGAGTCGCACTTTGGTGCCCCGCGGGTTAACATCGCTGCCAGCTTGTTAGCCGTATTCGCTGGATCGAGGCCACGTCAGAATAATCATGAAAAATGCGATCATCACCGGCATCACCGGCCAGGACGGCGCTTACCTGGCAAGGTTTTTGCTCGCCCGGGGTTACCGGGTCACGGGCGCTTACCGGCGCACCAGTTCCGTCAATTTCTGGCGCCTGCAGGAGCTCGGAGTTCTGCAGCACAAGCAGCTCGTGCTCGCGGAATTTGATATTACCGATCTGTCCAGCTGTGTCCGCCTGCTCGACAAGGTACAGCCGGATGAAATCTACAACCTTGCGGCGCAAAGCTTCGTCGGCGTATCGTTTGAACAGCCGATTGCCACGGGAGAGATTACCGGGCTCGGCGTGGTGAATCTTCTGGAAGCCGTGCGCATTGTCAATTCGAGTATCCGCTTCTACCAGGCATCAACCTCGGAACTGTTCGGCAAGGCCCAGACGGTGCCGCAGAACGAGAGTACGCCGTTCTATCCGCGCAGCCCCTATGGCGCCGCAAAACTCTACGCACACTGGATGACAATCAATTACCGCGAAGCCTACGGCATTTTTACCACCAGCGGCATTCTCTTCAATCATGAGTCGCCCCTACGCGGGCGTGAATTCGTCACGCGAAAAATCAGCGACGGCGTGGCCCGCATCGCCCATGGACAGCTCGACACACTGAAACTCGGCAATCTCGACGCACAACGCGACTGGGGCTACGCCGAGGACTATGTGATTGGCATGCACAGTATGTTGCAGGTTGAAAACCCGGACACCTTCGTTCTGGCGACAGGCCGCACGGCTACTATCCGGGAATTTGTCGACCTGGCATTCGCGGCGACGGACACACAACTGGAATGGTCCGGGCAGGGCGCCAGGGAATGCGCCGTGGATACCCGCAGCGGGCGCACGGTCGTTGCGATTGATCCGGATTTCTACCGCCCGGCGGAGGTCGATTTGTTGATCGGCGATGCCGGCAAGGCCGCCCGGGAGCTCGGCTGGTCCGCCCCCACCACCCTGGAGGCGCTGAGCCGGATGATGGTGGACGCCGATATGCAGCGCGTCGCAAACGGCGTGTCTTTCTAGGGCCATGCAGGAAGCTCTGCTACTCTCGGGTGCCGACGGCTTTACCGGAAAGCATTTTCAACGGGTCGCCGCGCAGGCGGGTTACCGCGTACTCGCCCTGCGCAGTGACCTGCGCGACGCAGACGCGCTCATGCAGGAAGTGGCGAAGCAGCGGCCAGCAGTAGTGGTGCATCTGGGCGCGATCAGCGCCGTCACCCATGCGGACGAGCTGGCTTTCTACCAGGTGAACCTGCTGGGCACGCGCAACCTGCTCACGGCACTGCGCGCTCAGGATGACCCTCCACACAAGGTCGTTCTCGCCAGTAGCGCAAATATATACGGCAACAGTCCCAATAGCCCGATAGCCGAAGATGCGCCGCCCGCACCCGTCAATCACTACGCCATGAGCAAGCTGGCCATGGAAATGATGAGTCGCGAGTTTAGTTCAGACCTGCCGCTGGTGATTGCGCGGCCTTTCAACTATACCGGCGTCGGTCACGATGAACGCTTTGTCGTGCCAAAAATTGTGCGCCATTTTCGCCAGCGCAGCGCGCGCATCGAGCTTGGCAATATGAACGTGGAGCGCGAGTTCAACGATGTGCGCGATGTCTGCAATATTTATCTGCGTCTATTGCAGCAAGGCGCCGCAGGCGAGACCTACAATATATGCAGCGGCCAGACTCACAGCCTGCAGCACGTTATCGACGAACTGACGAGGCTCACCGGCCATTCCATGCAGGTGGATGTCAACCCGGATTTTGTTCGCGCCAACGAAGTGCAGAGGCTCTGCGGCTGCAATGCCAAACTGGAAAGCTGCATTGGCGCAACAGCCCATAGAGAACTTGCAGACACGCTGAGCTGGATGCTGGCCGACACAGATAGCTGAACGCAAACCAACGGGTTCACAACGCTAACGGAGCGCGCGATAAACGGCCTGGGTTTCGCGCGCGCAGCGCTCCCAGGAAAATGCGGCGGCGCGTTGCAGCCCACGCTCGCCCCACTTCGTTCTGGCCTCTTTGTCATCGAGCAGCCCGCGAAGTTTCTCCGCCAGTTCCGCTGGCTCCGATGAATCGCATAACAGGCAGGCCCCCTGCGCAAACTCCGCCATCGAGGTGCCCGCCCGACAGATAACAGGCACGCCGCTGCTCATGGCATCCAGCACGGGCAAACCGAAGCCCTCGTACACCGATGGATAGGCAAACACTGTGGCGCCGGAGAACAGCGAAGGCAGCCTGGTCGACGGGACGTAGCCGAGATGACGCACACTGCCCTCGGCTTTGAGCGCTTCGATCTGCGCCAGCAATGGCGCATTGCGCCAGCCGGAGGAGCCGGTAAGCACCAGCGGATACTGTTTGCGCAGTTCCAGAGGCAGCATTTCCCAGGCGGCGAGCAACACATCGATACCCTTGCGCGGCTCAAGCGTCGCCACCAGCAATACATACTGCTGATACGCGAGGCCGTACTCATCCAGAACGGGGGCAACCTCTTCCCGGGTACGCGGTACATAACGCGCGTCTACACCCTCGTAGATCGTTGTGACTTTTTCTGGCGGCAGGGGAAAAGCCTGCAGCAGCTCGTCGCGCACCACATCAGACACGGTGATCACATGGTCGGCGCGCGCGAGGGTGCGCGGCAGCATGGTGTTCAGGCGCTTCACCACATGCTCGGGATGAAACTGCGGGTAGCGCATGTGGGACAGATCGTGAACCGTTGTCACACAGGGGCCAGCGTAGGGTTTCAGCAGGTAATTGGTCTCGTGATAAATGGCGTCCGGTACCGCGTTCGCGTAGCGTTCAAAACGGCGATCCATCAGCTTGTCGTAGAGCGCTTTGGTTCCCGGGATGGCACCGATGGCTTCGCGTAGAGTTTGAACCAGCGGTTTCGCCGCGCTCCCCGCGCCCGCCTGATCGCCGAGATGAGCCGCTGTAGCGGCGAGTTGTTGCTCGCCGTTCTGCCAGTGCGTTCCGGTGAAGCAGTGCACTGACTCCACTTCATCGCTACGCAGAAACTGCTCCAGCAGATGCAGGCTGTAATGTCCCACGCCGGTAACCGGCGGACGCAGCGATTCCGCATTGAACAACAGGTTCACGCTGTGAGCGTCGCAGCTAGTGACATGCGGTCACGCTAGAGAACGTCCTGACCGAGCAACTGAAGCTCGACCCTATCCAGCAACTCGTTCAGCGACAGCGTGAAGACCTCGCGATTGAAGGCATGGCTGCGTGCATAGGCCTGGGTGGCAAGCGTGATACGCATTGCAGGATCAGACAGTAGCTCCAGTGTATAGCGCCGCAGCTCCTCCAGGCTGCGGAACCGGTAGCCCGATTCGCCGTGCTCGACGATTTCCCGCTGCCCGCCGCCATCTATGACGATCGGTACACAATAATTCTGCATTGCCTCGACCGTCGTCATGCCAAAATGCTCGACGCGCTCGGGAAGGTCCTCGTCCAGGCCACAGCTGTGCCAGAATATGGCGGCGCGGCGGTACAAATCATGAATCTCACTCACCTCGGCATTCGGCATGAGCAGGATGTCGCAACCGGCCTGTACGGCCACCTCCACTTCCTCGCGCACGAGATCCAGATACGTGTTGTTGGGTATGCTGCCGCCCGCCAGCACCATTCGCCAGCCACGAGTTTCCTGTGGATAGTCCCGGCACAACTCGCTGAAGGTCCGCACCATTTCAACCTGCTTCTTGCTGGCGCTGATTTCAAATCGCGACACCGACAGAATAAGCGTTTCCTTCTGCTCGGGGCTACTTGCGGCATTGTACATATGTACCGGTGGATAGATGCGCTGGTCCGGCTCGAGATTCCAGCGCTTTTTCACCCATTCACCGGTGTAATCGCCGTTGATAATCAGGTGCGAATATTTGTCCACCTGAAAAAACTGGGAACGCTCACGGTCGGGGAAGTGGCAGACAAAAATCGATTCCGGCGCCAGTGGATTGACCTTCCCCAGCATGTTGGCATTGATGAAAATGTCGTAATTGAGGCTTTCGCGCGCCACAATATCGAAAACGTTGTAGGGCTCGAGCATCACCATCCCCTCATCCGGCATGAAGCTGTCGCGTTCCTCAAAAAACGGGATGGGCAGTATCTTCATGGCGCAGCGAGACAGATCAAGATCGAACCAGTCCCGGTACTTCTGCAGCGTGGTCTGCTTGTTGAATATATAGGTCACGCTATAGCGATCCTGCATAATTGCAGCCATTTCCGCCACGTAGCGTTGGCCGCCACCGGCAAAATGCCCCGCGTGATCATAAATTCCAACACGTATTTCGCGCAGCCCCAGCACAATTTCCAGATGTGAGAAAAATTTGGCGGTACCCACATCGCCAAAGTACTCAGGCAGCGTATCCCGCAGCAGGCGCAGCACCTGCACCACGGTGTCGGTATCCTGGTACTGGCACATAGACCTTATGCTGCCGAGCAAAGCGCGGTAGAGATGGTCCACTTCGCCCTGCCCGTAATAATGCGAAGAGCCGATGCACGCCGGAAGCTGCAAGGGAAAATGCTTGGCCAGTATCAGAAACCGGTTGCGATTGCACAGGTACTTGCACAGGGCATCGGAAGTACTGCCGTGATAATGGTGGTGCATCACGCTATCGGGTGCGTACCACAGTTGCCATCCGGCGCGCCGCGCGCGGATGCTGTAGTCGATATCCTCCATATACATGATGAACTGCTCGTCCCAGGGGCCCACCTCCTCAAGACAGGCTCGCCGGAGCATGACGGAGCCACCGGACACATAATCTCGTTCGGCAGGCTTCGCGTAGCGTTTGGAATCCTCCTTCTGCCAGCCAATATCCGCGAAATAAAACTGCTCTATTTCCTCAACGCCCACGCTGTTGATGGTGGTCGTGCCGGCAAGCAGAATTTTGCTCTGCACCGCGCCGATGCGATCACCCTGCGTGATTATTGCGAGCAGCCCCTGTAGCCACTGGGGTTCAACTGTCGCATCGTTGTTGCTGATAACGACGAAATCGCCGCATGATCGGGCAATTGCGAGATTCAGGGCACGCGCGTAATTATTCTCATCGTTCTCAAAAAACTGGATGTCTGCTATCTGTTGCAGCTTCTCGATGCTGCCGTCGGTGGAGCCGTTGTCCACCACAACGATCTCCAACGCTATACCGGCAGTATCAAGGGCGCGCAAGGAGGCAAGAAACGGCTCCAGGAACTTACCTGGATTGTAGGTTACCGTGACAATCGAGACGCTGATCTGATTGCTCACGACACACGGCTCTCGGCAATAACCAGCGTGGAGCGCAGCGCGGCGAGCTCACTTTCCAGCGTATCGACATCCACAGTGAACTCTGGCGCTTCGGCATGCCTCAACCGCGTGGGTCTGGGACTGGGGGGAATAACGCGAGTTGGATCCTGATAAGCGGACTGCGGCACATGTACCAGCTTCTTTGGCTTGACTCTCACCCACCAGATGCGCACGTCATTTACGCGATGACCGATCTCAACGAAGATCGCGGAAACGAAACTGCGAAACTCGCCATTCCGGATCATCCAGGCAGCGTTCACTATCCGTTCCCTGATGTATCGCAGTTGCTTGATCATTTGCGGGTATCCGCTCCATCGAAGGTAAAACACGCGTGCCTGGACGCATCGGAACCACACAGAAGGCCACAGCGCTGCTGCGTCTGCGACGCGCCCCTGGCATATTTTTATCGTGCGATCCATTCTAACCGAAAGCCAATAACTGACAAGCCTGAGTCCCGGCGGCTGGAGCGGCTTTTGCATTGCCAGGCCATAAACTGTCAAGTAATGTGATCCACTACGCTTTTATGCCGCGCAAGACCGCCCGGCAGCATGACGGAAACAGCAGTCCGTGCAAATCATCCTGCATATCGGCACAGACAAAACCGGCAGCACGGCCATTCAAACCTGTCTGCCCGCCAACCGGGATTGGCTGCTGTCCCGCTCCGTCTACCTGCCCACCACCGGGCTCGGCGCAGACAACGGGCACGCCAGAGTGCTCGAGGAACTGGATACCGGGCTTTTGCAAGAGTTGGCACGCGAGCTGGGACAGGCCCGGACCGCCGGCTATGCCAGGGCGATTGTGTCCTGGGAAGGCATGGTGCGCTTCAATCGCGGGCAGATTCGGAGGCTGGCTGATACCCTGGCAGGCTTTGAAGTGCGGGTACTGATCTACGTTCGCGATCAGGCGGAGATTATACAGTCGGCGCATCTGCAGTGGATCAAGATGCATGCGAATGCGCGTTCGCTGGGTACTCTCGCGGAACCGGCAACGCTGCGCGAACGCATCTTTGCCTACGCATTTTTACGCGACCCGAGGCGCAACTACTACCGTACCCTGCGGCGTTGGCAGCGCGGTCTTCAGCGGCCGACATTTTCCGTCAGAGCCTTCAGCAAAGAGAGCCTGACCGGCGCAGACGTAATCA
>TARA_R110002073_G_C9499607_1_pt1 | contig 37892 bp, 24 predicted proteins | sample TARA_R110002073 | Tara Oceans TARA_R110002073 (sample SAMEA4397174) | marine metagenome | biome: Polar Biome; feature: [DCM] deep chlorophyll maximum layer (ENVO:01000326); material: water (ENVO:00002006), including particulate matter (ENVO:01000060) such as... | depth 40 m
CCGCAAACCCATGAGAATCAAACACTTAAAAACTGCACGACCTCCCTTATGGGGAGGAAAGCACCGTGGCTGAACCCAATCGATTTGGATTCACAAGAGCCAATCCACGTCTACACGATGCCTCGAGGGAGCGATCTTATCACACCACCTGAGGTATTGCTTCCAATGGGGCCCCGAAGGCGCAACTTTCGCAAACTGTCGCTCAACAGCGAGACTTCACCCAATGCGTTTCCAAATCAATTCAATGTGAGTCAAAGTGGTGGTCTGCGGAGACTGCCAATGGGGCACAATGCAGTCCCCACAGAACCACCTACAAAGTGGATGACATCACGGGGCAAGTGATATCAAGCCGAACTTTGATTCGCATTTGCGAACACTACCTGCATCGGACGGGTGAATATGCGCAATGACCTAACGGAAGACAAGCCCTACATTCTCCCCAAGGCCCCCAAGCACTACTAGACCCCGCTGATCGGGCGGTCCGCCGACCGCCTCAACATCTCCTGCATCATTCGGCAGAACGCCCCTCTTTGACGCACCTCACCCCCTTGACTGCAATTGTTGGCAAACCAGACACCCGTATCGGTTCCCGCGAGCAAAATCTCTTCGGCTTTATGAAGGTCGTTCGGCATGAGCGGTGCCTCCATACACGCGATTCCCTGCACATTCGCCCACTGCCGAAGGAGCCCAAGAGTCACTCCTTTTAACACTTTTTTTTCCGGTGGGACGATCAATCGTCCTTCGCGAATAATCGCGATGTTGGCCAAACTGGATTCCGTCACACTGCCATCCAGATCCAGCAGCATCCCCGTGGCGGCAGGATCCACCTGCTTTGCTTCGAGATCAGCCAGATAGTAGTGCAGCCGATTCCGAACTTTCGCCTGACGAGGCCAGGACTCCATTGGCGGCTGAACAACATCCGTGATGACGATGGGCTGGCCGTGCAACTGACGATGAGCCACCGCGTCATGGTCGATGGCATTGAGGTGCACGGCCCAAGTCGGATCAGATTTGACAGATCCTGCTGTTACCCAAATGGTCATCCCGACGTCAGTTTGCTGGACCAATTCAGCGTTCAGCTTCAAACACTCCTCGATCAACCTTTCGAGCTGACCGGTGGAAGGCCCGTTTTCGATCTTCAACAAACGAAGCGTCTCACGCAGTCGCAACAAGTGCTGCTCGGCACAGAAAACCGTTCCGCCATACGTTCGAAGCCGTTCGACTGCGGTCACTCCCTGACGAAAGCCGAGGTCGCTGATCGGCAGTGAGATCTGATCGAACGATCGCCATTCTTTGATGTCCCAGGCAGGACAACAAAAGTAGGCGGTGTGCGTTGCAAACGATTCGAAGTTCCCTTCTCCGAACGCAATCGGAGGGACACTCAAGTTGACGGAACCGCTCGGTTGGATTCAGCCGGTTCTGCTGCGATGACATCACCACGCTGGGCGGTTCTCGAGCGTCGCCAAAGCGCAGCGATCTCTGAGAACAACGATTCTGCAGACGTCTGATGATAAATCGAATCGGCGGGCAAACCTTCCGTGAGTCGACGATGTGCCTTGCCCAAGTTGTGATACGGAAGCCTCGGAAACAAATGGTGCAAAGCATGGAAACGCGTTCCAATCGGTCCCCACAATTCGCTGGCCCAAGCGTGGTTGGGATAATTCACCGAGTCCAACAACTGTTCTGAAAAACTCATCTCGCCGCCATCGTTGGTCCAGCGATGAGCCCCCAACGTGCGGACTTCGTTCAGAACGAGAATCCCAACGCCAACGGCATAAGCGATCAACCAAAAAGGATCGAGCCATTGATCTCGCAAAATTCCGCCGCGAATCAGGAACCACACGCACCAGGCAAAGCACAACGCTTCTTGCAACAACACGATTCGCATCACCTTCGGTGAGGCATCGGGACGTTCATAAAACGGATCAACAACCATGGTCGAAAGGTGACGATGAACGAGCGGTCGCAAACTCGGCACGATCCAGCACAGCGGGCTGATGACCAGAAACCGAAAGATCGCCAGCAAAGGCAGGAACAACGCTTGCCCGATGAAGACGGCGATCAACCACGGCCCCCGGTTGCTCAAAGGCAAATACTCACCGTCGTGCTCCGTCCCGTAATGCTTTCTTCGGTGATGGTCGACGTGCGGGTAGTAAAGAAACGAGGGCACGAAAAAGAAAATTCCACAAAGAGCGTTCCACGCAATGCGGAACGCGGTGAACCCTTTCTCGGGCAGGTGCACCAGTTCGTGGATGAACATCAACGCCCGCATGTAAAGGATGAGCGTCAACACATAACACACCGCCATCCCGGCCCAAACCTGCGGCGTGAATCCGTAGAACCAGGGCAGCAGGAAAATGCCGTGAAGGAACACGTGCCCAGCCAGAATCGACCCGAGAAAGTCCACCCAGTAAATGGCTTGATTGGGACGCTGCAAATCGGAGATAAGAGCTCGCGCCTCTGAGAACCTAAATCCGTGACAGGAGGCGTTTGGAGTGGTGCCGCTCATTTCACTATGGAAAAAAAAGGGGGTGTGAACGAGTCTTCGCTTGTGATGTAAGATCAGAGTTAGTCAATGAGATAACAAAATGCAATTCGGATTTGTGATCCCAACCCGCCAATGAGCGGTTGCCGTCGAACGAATCCCCCTCGCCGAGATGGTTGCCGACGGCACTCGAGCGAAGCCAAACACCTTCTTGAAGACGTATAGGACGCCAACGTTTTGACCCAAGTGGCCACCCAATCAACCGGTCTCCACATCGTCGTCGTGGGTGCCGGGGCGGCGGGAATGATGGCCGCTGCCGTGGCCGCCCGATCGGGTGCACGCGTCACGCTACTCGAGAAAAACACCAAAACGGGCGTGAAAATCCTGATGTCCGGCGGCACCCGCTGCAACATCACTCACGACACCGATTCCAAAGGCATCACCGAGGCGTTTGGTCACGCGAAACGTTTTCTGCAACCGAGCATCGGCAAGTTTGGTCCCTCCGACGTCATTGCGATGTTTCACGAACTCGGCGTTGAAACCAAACGCGAAGAGACGGGCAAAATATTTCCGGTCAGCAACCGAGCCATCGACGTCCGAGACGCCCTGCATCAATCCATGTTGAATGCCGGTGTCCGCCTGGAACTTCGTTGCTCAGTCCAAAATATTCAGCCGCCGTCGGACTCATCGAACCAATGGCGAATCAGCTTCGATCAGAATGGCCGGGCCGACGAGCTCTTCGCCGACCGAGTGATTGTGACGTCCGGCGGACGAAGCTGGCCGGGGTGCGGAACGACGGGCGACGGATACGAATGGTTGCGAGCCCTCGGGCACACCATCGTGGCGACGCGTCCAGCATTGGTTCCGTTGGTAGGCGGCACCGATGCAACTCAAGCTCTTTCCGGCCTGACGCTGCCGGACGTCAACGTATCAGTCTTCACGCCTGACCATCGATCAGGCAAGAAACCCAAAATCCAACGTCGGTCCTCTTGGTTGTTCACCCACTTTGGTTTTTCCGGCCCGGCCGCGATGGATGTCAGTGGTGTCATGACCGCTTACGACCGGATCCAAGATTCTGTCATGCGACTGGATCTCGTGCCTGAAACCAGCGAGCCCCAACTACGCGAAATCTTTGGTCGCCGGGCAGGCGAAGCGGGCAAGCGATCGGTAACGAACATATTGCAACAATGGGTGCCTTCTCGTTTAGCACTCGCGATCTGCGAAGAATGCCATCCGGCCAATACGAACTGCAAGCTCGCCGAGTTGCCGAACAAAGAGGCCAATTTGATGATCGAAAAACTCAAACGTTGGCACCTGCCAGTCAATGGAACCCGTGGGTTCGCAAAAGCAGAAGTCACTGCCGGCGGTGTCAAGCTCAGCGAAGTCGATCCGCGAACGATGCAAAGTCGACTGGCAAATGGTCTCTTTATCGCCGGCGAGATTTTGGACGTTGACGGCTGGATCGGAGGCTACAACTTCCAAGCCGCCTTTAGCACCGGACGCTCAGCCGGACTCGCGGCGTCCCAAATAGAAGACGCTTGAGACACACGACTCGATCATAGAAAATCAAACCTTGCGATTCGCCACTCACCTCTCACGGACGACACCAACGCATGCCTGATTTGATTGCTCAAGGTGCCGGGGATGGATTCCGTTGGCGCAAAGGTCTTCCCGAACTGGTCGCCGGTGTGGACGTATTGTTGGGACGCCAACCATCTGGTTCGCCCGATCCAATCGCGATTCAGTCTTCCGGTGGCGAATTGTCTGATACCGACACAGCGGATTCAGAACCCACCGAACGAGAAATCAATCTTCAACGAGACCGTCGTCGAACACGAACGATTCATTGGCAAGTCGCTTGGGATCAATCGATCTCACGTTGCCACGCGATACTGACCATTTTAGAAAACGATCGCATTCAGGTTCACCGAGACGCTCGAGCTCGCAACCCAATCTTTTTTCGCGGTCGCCCCCGTGACCGATTCGTGGTCGTGCCCGGCGAACACTTTGTAATCGGCGAGACCACCTTCACGCTCGCACGTCGCCCAGGGTTCACGGACGACGTCAGCCATGTGATGCGAGGCCAGTCGATACAGGAGCGAGCCATTGATGCATCGACGCCTCGCGAAGGGCTGATTTCTCCATCGCAACGTTCTGCCATGATCGACAGCGCGGAGGGCGTTACCGAGATGGCATTCGACGCATCGGTCCTGCGTGAAAGAGACTTCCGCGACACTCGACGTCGTATCCAATTGCTCGCCCGTCTTCCTGACATTGTCGCCGGCAGTGTCGACGATGAAGAACTATTGGTTCGCGTTTCCGACACATTGCTAAGAGCCACTCCGTCCGCATCTGCAGTAGCAATCGTCCGTGCGAATGTCCCAGACCGTGTGGGATCAGATTTCGATGCGGCGAAGAACGAATCACCTTCGGACATGAAGGTGTTGCACTACGATTGCCGCGACAATGGATCGCAACAACATGCGGTCAGCGCACGCCTGGTCACAACAGCACTACACCGTCGCGAAAGTGTTCTGCATTTATGGGAAACCGAACGCAATGGTGGCGTCGAATTCACCGCGGCCGAAAATGTTGACTGGGCCTTTTGTGTGCCTCTAAGAAGCGAAGCCTGCTCGGGTTGGGCCATCTATGTCGCGGGATCACGTGCATTGGGATCCAACTGGAAAGAACTCTCTGACGACTCAGCCACGCTGGCGGATCGATTGGGCGACGATGTGAAGTTCGCGGAGGTGGTGGGATCTCTGATCTCAGGGATCCGACAAACATCACACTTCCAACAGCGTCACTTGGCGATGAGACGCTTCTTCGCTCCGGTCGTTCTCGATGCGTTGTCAGGCCAGGACCCACAGAGCTGGCTGCAACCTCGACAATGCGATCTGTCGGTCATGTTCTGCGACCTGCGTGGTTTTTCGCGAACGTCGGAGATGCAAAGCGATCAATTACTCTTACTGCTCGAACAGGTCAGCGCAGCACTGGGTGTGATGACGCGTCATATCCTCGACACCGGTGGGGTCATTGGCGACTTCCACGGCGACGCTGCCATGGGATTCTGGGGCTGGCCTATTGAGCTGCAACTGCCCCACCCGCACACGGACCTCTCAGCATCCGCTCACGTCGTTGCTAGTGTTCTCGCGGCTGCGAAAGCGGCGGCAAGAATTCGAAAGGACTATGCGACCGGGCAAACCGAATTTCGTTGCGGAATCGGCATCGCATCTGGCCCCGCCGTCGCGGGCCGAATTGGTACGGTCGATCAGGTCAAAGTCACCGCGTTTGGCCCGGTCGTGAATTTGGCCAGTCGCTTAGAAGGCCTCACCAAACACTTCGGGGTCGAAGTCCTCATGGATCATGCCTCGGCGAGTGCATTGCAAGCTTGGCTGAAACACTCGTTAACAACCGATGAGACCACACCATTTAGGCTCCGCAAACTAGGCCGAGTCCGCGTCGCGGGCATGAAAATCCCGGTCGACGTCTATCAATTGGTTGTCCCAAGTGGTGGCAGCCAAGACCTCACGGATGCCCAAATTGAGGCTTATGAACAAGGATGGGAAGAGTTTGCCAGCGGTGATTGGGACTCGGCTTACCAACGGTTACTGGAACTGCCAGCGTGGGATCGCCCCAAGGACGTGTTGCTGCGTCTGATATTGCAACACCATCGAATTGCCCCTCCGGGATGGGACGGTGTCCTCGATTTCCCGAAGTAGCGCGACCAGCCGCGCGAGTATCAGCAGACATTCGAGGAGTCTTCGATCGATTTCTCGTTCGGGATACGAATGAATTGGCGTGAAGCACGCCAGACGACCTCGCCGGGCGCATAAAAAAACAGCGAACCAAATTTTCATGGTTCGCTGCTGAGTCGATCAATGTTTTTGATCGGAAAGGCAAATGACTCGGTTGAGCGAGTCTTAGCCCATCAATTTTTCGAGTGCGGTCAAAGCATTCTTTGCATCTTGGACGCTGCCCATTTCTTCCACGATGCGCTTCACTTGCAACAATGAATCCAACGAAACTTCGTTGCTTGCTGCTGCCTTGTTGGTGCTACCAACTGGACGACCACGTTTGGCCCCTTTGCTGCTCTTCTTCACGCTTGGAGCCGACTTCTTGGCCGACTTGCGAGCGGATTTCTTAGCAGACTTGCCCATGGTGGTGGACTTCACGGTGCTAACGAAAGCAGGCGTGACGACGATTCCCTTCTTGCTCAGTTCAGCCGCAACTTCCATTGGCTTGGCGTCGGGGTTCGCTCCGTAGTAATCACGAATCGCTTGTGACTTGTTCGGTCCACCAGATTTTTTGGCCACGTTTTACTCCATAAGTGTGTTTAGAAAACTTAATTCCGCAACACGTTATAAAAAGTAGAGTTACTGTCAATACTTCAAAGAGAACAACAGTCATAAAATAGATGACATTATCATAGAAGTTGGCCTACATGCGTTCGGCAACATCGATTCCCAACAAAGACAACCCTTTCTTGAGGACTCGACCGGTCAAGACAACCAAAGCCAAGCGGGTTTGCATCACAGAGGGATCGTCGTTGCCTAGAACGCGGCAACTCTCATTGAATGAAGAGTATGTCTTCGCGGTTTCAAACAGGTAATCGCACAAAGCATTGGGTGCGTAATTCAAACGGACCTGTTCAACCGCTTCTTCAAATCGCATCAACATCAATGCGAGAGATCGCTCATTAGGGTGGGTAAAAGTCATCGGTTGTGTGGCGGCGGCTTGTTCGATGACCTGTTCAAATGCGGGCAGGCCTTCACCATCGGACGCACGCCGCAAAATGCTTTGGGTCCGGGCGTATGAGTACTGCACATAGGTCGCAGTGTTGCCTTCCAGAGCGACCATTTTGTCGACATCAAACTTGTAGTCGCTTGTTCGATGGTGTGACAAATCCGCGTATTTAATAGCACCAATGCCAACGATTTCGGCGATTTGCTGCTGTTCCTCTCCGCCCATCGGGGGATCCATGGTCGCCAAACGGTCCGGATTGCAAACCACGTCTTTGGCACGACTCACCGCATCATTCAATAAGCTTTCCAATCCGATGAGCGAACCGCTGCGAGTCTTCATGGGGCGACCATCGGGCCCCAGTACGGTTCCGAAATTGACATGCACCAATTGGACTTCGCCCATGCCCAAGGGTTCAGCCATCGCGAAAAACTTCTTGAAGTGTTCGCCCTGGCGTGAATCCACCACATACAAAATCTCATCTGGGTGGAACTCATCACGGCGATATTGAAGTGTGGCCAAGTCCGTTGTCGCATACAAAAACGCACCGTCGCGTTTTTGAATGATCATGGGGCTATCAAACCCTTCTAGAAAGACACAGATCGCCCCATCACTTTTGGTCGTCAGCCCAAGTGTGGTGAGATGTTCGACGACGCCCGCCAATCGATCGTGATAGAAGCTTTCGCCAAGCGTATGATCAAATTGAACATTCAGGCGGTCATAGATTCGGTTGATTTCATCTTGGCAGTGAGGCAAGAACTCTTTCCACAACGCCAAGTTCTCCGCGTCACCTTCATGCAACTTGGCCGTTTCTTGAAGAACCGCGACATCCACGTCGGAGTGTTCAGAGGCCAATTTGGACAATTCAGCGTCACTATCAACCGCATCGATCTTAGCCTTCAGAGACTTGATATCCGCCTCGATCGAGGCAACTCGCCGAGTTGCGGCTTCCGCATTTTTCCGGAGCTTCTTCTTGTCCTTTGGCTTGAGACTTTCGTCCGATTCCGCTTGATCAGACGCCTCTTTTGCCGTCTCAGCATCGCTTTTCGCAGCGGAGAGCTTGTCCGCCATCGTCGCCAATGACTGCTTGGCCTTTTGATATTCGATCAGTTGATTGGTCAGCCGATACAGAGACGACAACTCTGGGACTGGATTGGCGGCTACTTTTGCCGGATCACCAAAGTTTCGATAACCATAAATGATGATTCCGAACTGGGTGCCCCAATCACCCAAGTGATTGTCGGTGACGACATCTTCTCCATAGAAACGCAGCGTCCGGGCCAAGCAATCACCGATCACGGTGCTGCGAATGTGTCCCACGTGCATGGGCTTGGCCACGTTGGGCGAAGAGAAGTCCACGATGACTTTCTTCGGGTCGGTGGTTTTGGAGACACCAACTCGTTCATCCAACAGCATCTGTTGAATCGAATCAAAGAGGACCGAATCCTTCAAACGTAAGTTGATAAATCCGGGTCCGGCGACCTCGGGTTCTTCGAATAGATCGGTGACATTGAGATTTTGCACCAGTTCGGCAGCAACATCTCGAGATGTTTTGCCCACTCGTTTTGCCAACGGCATGGCGGCGTTGGATTGGTAGTCACCAAACTTCGGGTCAGCCGCCGGACGGATCATGCCCGCGTAATCGCTGGGCGAGTCCGTCAAAGGCTCGAGGGCTTGGACAAATCGTGCTTGAAGAACATTGGGTAGATGCATCGAAACCTACACACCTGAAGAAAAGGTGGGGAAGAAAAAGAAATGGGACGTCCAAACGCGGTTCAGCGTTGCGTCAAACCAAGATCCGACAGCGGAATGGGGGTGGCATCGGCCCACAATGATTCCAGGTCGTAGTACTCACGGGTCTCTTCATCGAACAGATGAACGACGAGGCTGCCGTAATCAAGCACGATCCAGCTACTCTCTTGATAGCCTTCGATTCCTTGACGCCGATCGCCCAAACCTTTTTCGAGTGCGTCATCGGTTTGCTCGCTGATCGCGTGCAATTGTCGACGGCTGGTCCCGGTGGCGATGACAAAGAAATCAAACTCAGCCGATTGCTCGCTGACGTTCAAAACCATCACATCTTGGCCGTTGTTGTCCAACGCGACCCGAGCGGCCTCAGTCGCCAATTTGCGGGCATCTTCCAATCCATGCGGACGAATTGCCCGACTGGGATGAGCCATAGGATCAGCAGATGGGGTGTCGTTGGAGGAAGAAGGCGGTTGATCAGACAAGTTCAAACAACTTTCAAGCGAATGGGGAAAGAATGGAGGGTGGAGCAATCCCACGTCTCGGAGTTGCCCCGTAGTGTAACGCGTTTGTTTTTTGGGGGCACCCGTCAAACACCATCCGGATGCGTGTTTCTGTCGTGTTTTCCCGCGTCGGATCCAATCGCTGGTCTCGGTCAATCCGCCCCCGCTGGCGACAACTTGGCCGATCGAAAACAATGCCCTGTCCCATCCGCCTCCTTTCAATCCATATGCCCCCAAATGGGGCGTTTCATCATGGCTGATTTTATCGAACCAGGCAAAAAGGCTCCCGCCTTCACGCTCAAAGACCAAGACGGCCAGACCGTCAAATTGAAAGATTTGGCTGGCGCTCCGGTCGTTTTGTTTTTCTATCCCAAAGACAACACACCTGGATGCACCAAAGAGGCCTGTGCGTTCCGCGATCGATACGCAGAGCTGCAATCCGCGGGGGCACAACTGTTTGGCATCAGCACCGATTCCGCCGAAAGTCACGTCAAATTTCGTGACAAGTTTGAATTGCCGTTCCCTTTGCTGGTCGATGAAAACCACGCCATGAGCGAGAAATACGGCGCGTACCGGGAGAAGAACCTGTATGGCAAAAAGTCGATGGGCATCCAGCGTTCGACCTATTTGATCGACTCCGCGGGCAAAGTCGTCAAGGTTTGGAAACGTGTGCGAGTCGACGGACACGACCAACAAGTTCTCGACGCCCTCGCTTCACTCGCAGAGCAAAACTGATCCCATGAGTGAGCAAAAATATTGCATCGGCATCGACCTCGGAACGACAAACAGCGTCGTTGCGTTCGCTCCTCAATCCGACGCGGAAGTGAAAACGGCGGACCAAGCCCCTGAGATTCAGTTGCTACCGATCCCTCAGGTCGTCGCATCAGGCCAGATCGAATCGCGAACCTCCCTGCCATCGTTCCTCTACCTGCCTCGCGATCAAGAAGTCGACGCGTTGGAAGTGACCAGCGAACACGCACGTTTCCCGTCGTCGACCGAAGGCGTCGCGGGCGTGTACGCCAGACAACAGGCCGCCGACAATCCGCAACGCGTCATCGTGGCAGCGAAAAGTTGGTTGTGCCAGCGCAAGGTCGATCCGGATTCCCCGGTTCTTCCTTGGCAATCGCCTGATGAAATCCCGCGAGTTTCCGCGGTGGAATGCACCGGCATCTTCTTGCGGCATTTGGTGGCAGCCTGGCACGCCCAATTCCCCGACGCTCCGATCGATCAACAACAAGTGGTTCTGACCGTTCCGGCTTCCTTTGACCCCGCGGCCCGTGAGTTGACTCGGCGTGCTGCCATTCGAGCTGGATTGAATGAGAACTTTGTTCTTCTGGAAGAGCCTCAAGCCGCGGTCTATCGCTACCTCGCATCGACCGACGGCAAGTGGCGCAAATCGTTATCCGACGGAGACACCATGTTGGTTGTCGATGTCGGCGGCGGCACCACAGACCTGACATTGGTCGGTGTTGAAGAACAAGACGGCGAATTGATGTTGAAACGCGTCGCGGTCGGCAACCACTTGTTGGTTGGCGGTGACAACATGGACCTCGCACTGGCCTATCAAGCCGCCGAGCAATTTCGCCAGTCCGGCCACGACTTGGACCCTTGGCAGAGCACCTCGCTTTGGCACGCCTGCCGTGACGCAAAAGAACGATTGCTCAGCCATGACGGTCCCGATTCGCAATCCATATCGGTGCTTGGACGTGGAAGTTCGCTGATCGGTGGAACCATCACCACCGAAATCCAACGCAGCGACGCAGCAACACTGCTACTAGATGGCTTCTTCCCGCAGTGTGCACCACAAGATCGGCCTCAAGCCAACGTGGTCAGCGGTTTCCAAGATGTCGGTTTGCCTTACGAATCGGATCCTGCCATCACCAAACACATCGCCGCTTTCCTGACGGACCAGTCCGCTTTGAATAGCGAGAATGATGGCATCGGTCCGGTGACTCACTTGTTGCTCAATGGTGGTGTTTTCCGAAGCCCGGTAATGCGTGAACGGTTGGAGTCGACGCTTTCGTCTTGGACCGATTCCAGCGTCAACACTTTGTCGTCAGAAAGCGATTTGGATCACGCCGTCGCAATTGGTGCCGCCTACTACGGTTGGACCAAAACTCACGGTGGCATTCGAATTCGTGGCGGCACGGCCAAAGCCTTCTACATTGGAATCGAAACCGCAGGCATGGCGATCCCCGGTGCGCCCCGACCTCTTCGTGCCGTGTGCGTTGCCGCACAGGGAATGGAAGAAGGCACCCAAGCCGAGGTTCCCGGACAGGAAGTCGGCGTCGTCGTCGGCACGCCAGCCCGTTTCCGATTCTTCTCGTCCACCACTCGTGCAGGCGATCACCCCGGCGACCGTTTGGATCGCTGGAGTCCTACAGAGCTTCAAGAAAGCGAACCGATTGAATTAACGTTGGACCAAAATCGAGGCGAAGACGCCGCGTCGGGCTCTGCCGACAACGAACCCGCCCAAAGTTTCGTTCCGGTGCAGTTTGAATCGCGAGTGACTGAGCTGGGGATGTTTGAACTTTGGTGTCACGACAAACGGGGCGATCGTCACTGGAAACTTGAATTCAACGCTCGCCAAGAAGACGAGTCGTAATCTCGACATGAATTCTCGCAATCCTTCGAATGAACAAGACGATCCACTTCCGCCGCGTTATTGCATCGGGATTGACTTAGGCACGACCAACTGCGTGCTGGCCTATGTCGATACCGAAGCCTCCGCCAAGGAGGCCGGTTCCTCCAAACCGGAAGCCGATCAAAGCGAGGAGAAGCAACGCAAAGAAAGTGGTGCGTCTTCGGCCAACGCAAACACCGAGTTCACCGTCCGCACTTTCTTGGTTCCCCAATGGGTCGACCTGGGTGTGGCGGAATCTCGGTCGACGCTGCCATCGTTTCACTACACACTTCATCCATCCGAGCAACTTCCGCACAGTGACGCTCATGATTGGTTGAACCCATCGGATGATGCGTTGTCGTCCTGCGTGGGTGAGTACGCTCGCATCGCGGGACTGCTGCATCCTGGTCGCCAAATCGCGTCGGCAAAAAGCTGGCTGTCTCATGAAGGGGTCGATCGGACCGCGGACTTGCTGCCTTGGCACGGCGACCATGATGTTCCGAGACGGTCGCCGGCGGACGCCTCGGCCAGCTACTTGAAACATTTGGCTGACGCATGGGATGCCGAACACCCCGATCATCCGATGTCACAACAAGACATCGTGATCACGTTGCCCGCATCGTTCGATGAGGTCGCGCGCGAATTAACAATTTGTGCGGCAAAGATGGCGGGTTTGCCTCGCATCCAATTGATCGAAGAACCGCAAGCTGCATTCTATGCCTGGCTGGATCGTCACCGAAACGAGTGGCAAGACTTGGTTCAGGTCGGCCAACTGATTTTGGTATGCGACATCGGTGGCGGCACGACGGACCTAACACTCATTCGAGTCCGGCCGGCCGACTCTGACGACCAATCAAACGTCGTGCAGTTCCACCGCGTTGCCGTTGGAAAGCACTTGATCCTCGGCGGGGACAACCTCGACTTGGCGGTTGCCAAAGCGGCGGAAGCCAAACTTGGACGAACGTTGTCACCGCGGCAATGGCAACAACTTTTGGCAGCAGCCCGTCAAACCAAAGAAACCTTTCTCTCGGAACCACGGCCTGAGCGCACCACAATTCACTTGCCCGGCGAAGGATCGTCGCTGATCGGTGGCGGACTCAGTGTCGAAATGACCGCTGAAGAAGTCGACTCATTGCTGCTCGACGGATTCTTTCCCGAAGTCGACATGGAATCCGAAGTCGACGCGCAGCAAAGTGGTTTTCAAGAGGTCGGCCTGCCATACGCTGCTGACCCCGCCGTCACCAAACACCTCGCCGAATTCCTTCGCGAACATCGCCGCACCGGATTGGACGATACAGAGGCCGATGACAACGCGACCGATCAGCCAAAGCCCAAAGAAAGCGACCAAGTCAATTTGGTCCTTTTCAATGGTGGCGTGCTAACGGCACCCGCGATTCGCAAGCGAGTCATCGGCTCACTGACAAAGTGGTTTTCAGAGCCCGCCGTCCTAGAATCTGCACGCTTGGATTTGGCTGTTGCTCAGGGTGCCGCCCACTACGCAATGGTTCGGCGAGGGCATGGAGTTCGCATCGCAGCAAACTTGGCTCGGACCTACTTCATGCAGATCGAACAAAACCCGCCGCGAGCGGTTTGTGTGATTCCCGCTGATGCGCAGGCCGGCCAATCCTTCCGGATCGATCAAGTTCCGATGGACTTGCGAGTTGGCGTGCCGGTCAGCTTTCCACTTTGGGTCAGCAGCACACGTCTGGCCGATCGACCGGGCGAAGTGGTCGACATTGATCCGAACACGATGACGCCGTTGCCACCCATTCAAACGGCACTCAAAGATCGCAAACGGCGTGATCAATCCACGATGCAAATCGTGATCGAATCAGAACTTTCCGAGATTGGTACGGTCGGACTGTTTTGCGTTTCAGACGCCAAACGTTGGCGTTTGGAATTTGACATTCGTGGAACACTCGAAACCGATCGCGAATCGCATGACTACGCCGGCGAATCCGCTGGGATCGTCGACGAAGAAACCCTCGACGAATGTCGACAACTGATCGCTCGCGTCTTTGTGGAAGGCACACTCAAGCCTTCGTTGCTGATCAAACGACTTCAAACCACCATCGGCACCTCTCGCGATCAATGGCCACCGGCGTTGCTTCGTCAGTTGTGGGAATCGTTGATGGAGGTCCAAGACCATCGTCGCCGCTCGCCGGCTCATGAATCACGTTGGTTGAACTTGGCTGGCTTCGCCCTGCGTCCCGGTTACGGTGTCGCGGTGGATGATTGGCGGACCTCGCAGACCTGGCGAATGATCTACGGAAAAATCTCGCACTCCGATCATCAGGTCCGTGCCGAGTCCTACGTGATGTGGCGTCGCATCGCGGGGGGAATGACGGCGGGCCAGCAAAGTCAGTTGGCGACCTCGTTGGGCCGCTGGCTCCTCGGGGGAACATCCAATCAAGACATGGCCGAAGCCAACGAGGCGTGGCGGACGATTGGTTCACTGGAGCGACTGCCCATCGACCAAAAACGATCATTCGCGACCGCCGTCATGGAATCGCTGGATCGTAAAAAGGCATCTCCGCTATACCCGAGTCTGTTCTGGACACTCGGCCGTCTCGCGTCTCGCGTGCTTGCGTATGGGCCATTGAATCTGATTGTCCCTGCAACGGACGTTTCGCATTGGCTGCAGAAGCTTTCGCATTCACCGTCGCTGAAGACTGGAGACGAAGCAACCAAACGATTGGCCGCCTTCACGATCACTCAGATGACTCGTCGCTGCGACGACCGGTTTCGCGATGTCGACCAACCCACGCGAGATCGAGCGTTGAGTTTGCTGGATCGGCTTGGTGCACCCGACCACTGGATTGAATTGGTCAAAAACGGTGGCCAACTGGACCACGAAGAACAACAAGCCGTTTTTGGCGACACGCTGCCACTGGGGATCGAACTTCGAGGTTGAGCCCCGTTCACCTCGAGGTGCCACATCAAATTCGCTTGTTTTTGCTAGACTGCATCCGCTCTCGACCTCGTGTCAGTTTGTTCTTCAAGGATGCTAATCGGTGACTTCGTCTCAATCCCCAGCCAGCAAGCAGTCTCCTTCCGGTAAACAACCCTCAACCACTTGGCTGATCGCTGTTTTCGCGATTGGTTTGCTCGCAGCGGCCGGCTATTGGTTCAGTCGTGGCCCGGTGGTTCCTCCCGACGATGTCCCAGGTGATAGTGGCGAAGACCAAACCCGGCAGCTTGCTTCGCAGAACCTCGACTTGAACCGGGTCGCGTTGGCGTCGATGGAAAACCTCGATACCGACGATGCGGAAACAGCCTGGGCTTCGCTTTCAAAGTCCCGGCCGGAAGACCTTTCGATCGCTCTCAACCGAGCACTGAATCGAGCACTGACGATCGACGAATTGTCCGCCGTCGCCACCGATGCATCCGCCAAACCAGAAGAAAAACAAGCGGCTCGACAACGATTGGCATCGCTGCTTTCAGAAACTCGCGGTCTGATTCAGAAGTATGTTGAGCTCGGCGGCGATTCCAATTTGGCGACTTGGATGAACGCGCGAGTCGACCTGAACGAAGCCAATTTGCTGCCGCGATCGGTGATGCAATCGATCCGCAAAGAGGTCTTTGGACGGCTGATCGAATCCATTCAGAAATCAGCCGAGGCAAAAGGCGACAAGAGCAACTCCATTTTGCTGGCGGGCACATTGACCCAGGTCGTCGATGTGCTGGAGGATCCGATCCGCGGGATTCCACCAACAATTCTCGAACCGGCCGCCACCGCTCTGACTCAGCTGTCCAATCAACAACCCAACAACCTGTATTTGGCCGTGCGAGCCGCGCGGCTCGGAATCGCAAACGAATCCAAAGCGGCGGTCGATGCAATCCGTCGAACACAAACACTCGCAGCCTCGATCGAGCCCACTCTTCGCCAACAAACCGCGCCGATCGGAAAAACGCCTGCCGAATTAGTCGACGGAATTGTCTCGGCTGTCGAGGCAGGAAAGTTCGATGAAGCCGACAACCAAATGATGCTTTGGTTCAACCTTCTGAACTCGACGGAATTGATCAAGACCGACCGACGTCGAGCATCACCTCACCCACTGGACCTCATTCAGTTCGAATCGCTACGTCGGCTTTCCGCGGAAGTATCGAAAGGATCGCGAATTGATTCGGCGTCGAAGGCTTTGTCGTTCGACATTCAATCGTTGAAGGCTTCCGGCGACACCAATGAAGGAACATCAGCCAGCGATCTAATTCCCATTGATGCCAACCTCGACTTCAAAATGGATTTGGTGTCGCTTCATCCCGACAAAGACTCCGCCACTTTGTTCCTTTGGATGCAAGGCGACGAAGGCTGGCAGAACTACGGCATGCTGACCGTGGACGGCCAATGGACCGGCATGATGGTCGCCGATTTGTTCATGGTCGACTCCAGTTCCCCAGGCCGACTCCGTCAGGACGCGACGTCGCGCAGCCACAACACACTTCGCAGCATCATTCTTTTCGGAGGATCGGGTGCTCAATTGGTCGTCGTCGATGGACGCGACTTTGGCCAGCCCGATGCGACCGGCGATGACTCGCTGGAGACCAAAGCCGCCGACGGGTTGGAATCGCTTCAACAAGTTCACGCGATGATCAGTGGCGATTTCGAAGGGGATGGCGACCTGGATTTGATGGCAGCCACCGAGCGAGGATGGGAACTCCTGGTCAATCGCGGCAACCGAACGTTCTTTCCGCTTCCAACAAATGAAAATCAAGCCACGTCGTGGGACGAGTCCGATCCACCCGTCGCTTTCGCAATTGCGGATTTGGATCGCGACTTGGACTTGGACGTCGTGACCGTTCACCCTCAGTCGGGTCGCGTTGGTTGGATCGAAAACTTGCTGCATCTGCAATTCCGCTTTTCCTATCTCGAAGACATCCCCGCGCTACCAGGCGTTGACTCTTTGGCGATCGAGGACGTCGATGGAAACGTTTCGTGGGACATCATTCTGGGCGCTCCCGAAAAAGGGCAACTGGTGCTATCTCACACGGGCGACATTGGCATGTGGCGAGTCGATACGGTCACGCCGTTTTCTTGGCCAACGACGGAAACGCAGGAGCAACCGACCCTGACCAACCGAGGCTCACTCATCGTCGCCGACCTGGACAACGATAGTTTTTACGAATGCCTTCGTGGCGGAATTGCCTCATCCGCGTTGGAATTATCTTCCCTCTCATCGGCTGATGAATCATCCAACGAGTTTGGCCCTCAACAGGATTTGCAATGGAGCGTTTCCGACCAGGCATCCGAGTTCTTCGTCTACAGAGCGACTGATTTTGATGCCGATCGAAACGTCGACTTGGTCGGGTGGTCTAAATCCAATGACACCAGCTCATCAGCGGTCTCGGTTGCTTCCAACACGACGGAACTGAGCGGCAAAGCCATCTCGGTTCGCTTCAAAGGGATCGACGACAACAACGCGAACAGCGGCCGAGTCAATCACTATGCCGTTGGATCGGTGTTGGAATTGCGTTTTGGTCCGCACTACCGCTCTCGAATCGTCACGGATCCAACCACCCATTTCGGACTGGATGGCTTAAGTGGCCCCGGCAACTTGCGAGTCATTTTCCCCAACGGATTGACCCAGTCGGTTCCTGAAATTGAACCGGGAGTCATGATCGAAGAGGAACAAACACTCAAAGGATCTTGCCCATACCTGTATGCCTTCAACGGGGAACGGTTCGAGTTCGTGACGGACTGTTTGTGGGCGGCCCCATTGGGTTTGCAAACCTCACCCGGAGTTGTGGTCCCCGATCGACCGTGGGAACACCTGTTGGTCGACGGGAAGTTTCTGGCTCCCAACGACGGAGCCTACGAAATCCGAATCACTGAGGAACTGTGGGAAGTCGCTTACTTCGATCAACTGGAGTTGGCTGCGATTGATCACCCCAAAGACGTGGTCGTCTTCACGAACGAAAAGGTCGGGCCACCATCGCTCGCTGAACCAACTATTCACGCGTTTGATCGATCCGAACTTCAACCGCTATCCAAAGTGACCGACACGACAGGAACGGACGTGACCTCGCTCCTTCGCGAAACGGACGGCGAGCATGTTCAGGGATTTCCCCATCGATACCGTCAAGGACTCTGCCCGCCCCACTGGATCGACTTGGACCTCAGCGGCCGTGTATCTGAGAACACATCCAACGATGCGAATATTCACCTGGTCCTCAATGGCTGGATCCTGCCGACCGACACCTCTCTGAACATCCAAATCGATCAGAATCCCGAGCTGCCTTCACCTGAACCGCCATCGCTGTGGGTACCTGATGAAGCATCGGACTCTGGCTGGAAAATGGCCTCGCCTTTCATCGGTTTCCCTGGTGGAAAGAACAAAACGATCGTGGTCGATATTACCGAATGGGTGAATCGCGAAGACCCTCGAGTGAGGATCCGAACGACCAACCAAATTTATTGGGATTCGGCCGCTGTGTCCGTTCGAACGGACGAGGAAATCGAGCGTCTTCGTTCGCTTGTCGAAGTTCAACCACTCACCCTGCAATCTGCCGAGGTGGCTTGGCACGGCTTCTCCAAACGAAGCCACCCTGGACCGAAACAGGCCGAAACCTATGACTACCAATCCGTTCAGGATTCACCTCGATGGCCACCTCTCGATGGACAACTCACCGAGTACGGTCCCGCCGAGAATTTGATTTCCGACTGGGACGACTCGATGGTGGTCATCAGTGGAGGCGATGAGATCCGCTTGCGTTTCGCGATTCCGAAAAAGCAACTCTCAGATTCTGAGCAACGCGATTTCGTGTTGCATGGAGTCGGTTGGGACAAAGACGCCGACCTCAACACCTTGGCCGGCCAATCGACGTTGCCACTGCCATTCCAATCGATGAGCCAATACCCACCGACCGCTTCTCAAAAAGAAGAAGCGGTCAAGTCAAGCAAGGCCAACTCATCTCACCTTTCGCGAGAACAACCCTTTCGCGAATTTTGGTCGCGTGGTGCTACGACGCGGGAAGGTTTGAGCGAGACGCCGGTTCAATGAGCGGGCTGCAGTTTCGCTTTTTTCGTCATTCGTAAGTTCAGGAACTCAACGATCAAAGAGAACGCCATCGCAAAGTACACATAGCCTTTGTTGATTGGCGTTCCGACGGCTTCGCTGAGCAATACCACTGAGATCAAAATCAGGAACGACAAAGCCAACATCTTGACCGTTGGGTGTTCCTGAACAAAGTCGCTGATCTGATTAGCAAACGTGATCATCACACCGACACTGATCACCACCGCGGCGATCATGATTGGCAGATGCGACGCCATGCCGACCGCTGTGATCACGCTGTCGAGTGAGAAGATGACATCCATCACCGCGATTTGAAACAAAACCGATCCCACCGTCACCGGTTTTCGTGATTTGACCGCCGCATCGGCTTCGGGCAAATCCATGTCCATTTGCGGATCATCATCGTGCTCGCCCTCGATCTTGTGATGGATTTCACGAACCGCGGTGAACATCAAGAACAATCCGCCGAACAACAAAATCAAATCGCGGCCGCTGATTTCGTTGACTTCCGCGTCGGCGGCCAAATGCTCTCGCAAGGATTCGATCGGAACCAGCGATGACAGCTCGAAGATCGGCGACTGCAAGCTCATCAGCCATCCGATCATCATCAACAATAAGATTCGCATCCCCATCGCGACGAACAATCCGAATCGCCGAGCAAACGAGCGTTTTTCCACGGGCAGTTTCCCGGTCAAAATCGCAATGAAAACAATGTTGTCGATGCCGAGAACGATCTCCATCAGAGTCAACGCAAACAATGCGATGAGTGATGGAACGGACCACAGCGGTACATCCGCAGCAACTTCAACCGACGACGCAATCAAATCCATCACGGGACTCACAGCAAGGAATTCTAAACTCGCAACACAGACAACACGCGAACCCAATCAACGCACTGGTCGCAGCGACGAGCGATTGAGGTCCGATTCAGGCGGGAGACAGCCAAGGCGCGGCCAGACCGGCCAACCCCATCAGCAATAACAATGCCATCGTGATCCGTCGCAGACGCTGCGTCCCCAAGGCCGTTCCGACTTTCAGACCGACCCAAGTCACCGCCAGCAAAATAGGAATCGCGGCGGCAGCAATCAATGCCGGGGGAATCACGCGGGATCCAAAGAACCAAACCAACACTGCAATTCCGGGTGCCAAGCTGATCAGGTACATCGAAAACAGAAACCCACGCATTCTTCGCGTGTCCCAGTCATGAGCCTGCACCCAAAGCACCATCGGCGGTCCGCCCATCCCGACCAAGCCCTGAAGAAACCCGGACAGCGGGAACACCAAATAGCTCCAGAACGACGCCACTTGATCTCGCGGCTTTGGTCGAAACAACATCGTCGCCAGTGTCGCCGACAACACCGCCACCCCGACAATTTGGCGAAGCGTCACCATGGAAAACGATTCCATCCACTGCAGTGTCAGCACGCCGAGCGGCAGAAACAGCAAACGAGCCGCTCCCGGCCAAACAAGTCGCTTCGAATCCAACGCATCGCGGAACGAGACCACGCCCCACAAGTTTTGAGGAATGGTGGCGACCAGCAACGACGTTTGGGCTTCCGGAATGGAATAACCCGCCCACAACAGCAACGGAACAATCACCAACCCGCCCGCGAATCCAGCAGCGGCTTGAACAAAGATGCCCAGGCACAGCACACCCACCAGTTGCCACGTCTCCGGTTGAGCGAGGATGTCTAGAAAGCTCACGCGGAATCCGAGGTTTCGTCAGGCCCCGTCAACTTCGAATTTTCGCGATGACGCGTTGAGTCGCGTTTCGTTTTCTTGTCGAGGTTTCGCCGCAGGGCATCGGTCAGATCGATTCCGGACTGGTTTGCCAAACAAATGATCACGAACATCACGTCCGCGAGCTCGTCTGACAATTCTCCCAGGACCACACCCGACTTGGTGGACTGCTCGCCCTTGGTTCGCGAAAGAATGCGAGCAACCTCGCCGACTTCCTCGACCAACTGAGCCAGATTGGTCATCTCATCGAAGTAACGCACGCCGATGGTTTGAATCCATTGGTCAACCTGCTCTTGCGCGTCCGCAATCGACATGGACAAAGGCGTTTGCTTCACGGAGTCCGAAGATGATTGCGACATCAAGTCTTTCGTCGAGATCAAAAGGGGGCTGACCCTTTGGAAAACATCTGGTTCGCTCGGATTGGAAGACAGGCCCGAAAAGAATCAGCCCTCTTTTCGGTACAAGCCTCTGCGTCAAGGTTTGGCTAACAGGAGGTAGGTGCCACTTTTACCGGCGACCGCCAAGTCGGTCTTACCGTCACCGTTCAAATCCTCGGCAACGATCTGCAAACCGGTTCCCACGCGACCTTCGTCAATGACGTGACGCTGGAACGATTTTGACGCAACATCGAACGAGTACCAGTAGAGACATGGAACTTCTTTTCCGCCTGGGTCATTTCCGTTGTGGGCGTAGTACCGCTTTCCGGTCACCAGATCTTTGTTGCCATCGCCATCCAAATCCACCCAAACCATGGAGTGAGGCTGGCTGAAACGTCGATCGATTTCGTGCTCTTTCCACTCGATGGATCCGGAATCAGTAACCCCGGTGTTCTCCCACCACTGCAATCCATAGTTGTGACCTTCGCCATAGATCAGGTCCTGGTCACCGTCTTGATCGATGTCCTCGATCAACATTGGCAAACTGGCGTGCAACTTCCAATCGCGGTGAGCGATCCAGGATTGCCCCCAAGGGTTTTCGGCAGGTTGTTCGTACCATCCCCAACCAACCAGGATGTCATTCCGACCATCGCCATTGATATCACCAACACCGATTCCATGGCCGTTGAATTCTTCACCCAACACGTGCCGTTTCAGTTCATAAGCCGGTTTGCCGTCTTCCGCCGGTTCGCTGGGCTCCAATCGCCAGATGACAGTCGGCACCTCATTTTTCCAACTATTCACAATCCACTCAGGACGCCCATCGCCATCAATGTCTTCGAAGAGTTGACCCTCGTTCGCGGTCGCTCCCGTATCAACCAAGGTGGATTCGGCCCACATTTTCCCCAGACGCAAATCTTCTTCTCCTGGGTTGCGAAACCACTTCACTTCCGTCGGCAAAAACGATCCCGCGATGACATCGAGACGACCATCTGAATCAACGTCGAACAGATAGTCGCCGTTGCTCTGGACGTAACCGTTCCAATCTTCAATGGCTCGCAGAGGGCGTGGAGCCCAATCGCCGTTTCGGAACCAATTGCGTCCGGCGACCAAGTCCGTTTTTCCATCGCCGTCGACATCGCCCGCCGCGATTCCTTCGTTTGCGTCCAAAGTCAATAAACGAATCTCAAACGACAACGGCTCATCCGCTGACACCACAGAAATTGGAGTCGCCAGAGAACCAAACAAGAAACAAACGGCAAAAAACGTACAGAACCGCATCAAACAACCACTCCAGAAGAAGGACGCCACTTTTCGCGGTCATTGTAGTTCAAACCGAGAGCTAGCTGGCGCGGTCAATCTGAACCGCCAGCACCGGTTTGCGATGTCGATTCCAAATGGCGAGTTGATGGCATTGCAGGGTCTGCGTTCCACCCGGTCGCTTGTTCCATCGTCGAGATATCCGTGTTCGCGCCATCAGTGATCAAACGAGCCGATCGGTCGTGCGTGACAAAGGTCCACCCCCACTGCATCAACACCAACAAACGGTTGCGAAACAAAGTGATGTACATCAGGTGAATGAACAACCAAATGAACCAGGCAACAAAGCCCTTCGCCTTGTAACTTCCGATTTGTCCAACCGCGGTGCAGCGACCGATCACGGCTAAGCTGCCCTTGTCTCGATATCGAAATTCGGGGCGAGGCTTCGATCGCAGATCGGCGCGAATACATTTCGCCGCCTGAGCCCCCATTTGCATCGCGGCGGGAGCCAATCCTGGCACCTCACCACCATCTTCCATCTTCACCTGAGCCAAGTCGCCACAAACGAAGACCGTGTCATGACCGGGAATCGAAAGATCCGGGCTGACCGGCACACGACCGCCACGGTCGGATTCGATTCCAGCGGCTTCACACAGGATCGCACCCAAAGGACTCGCTTTAACTCCCGCTGCCCACAACACCGTCCGCGTATTCAAACGACTGACTTCTTCAGTCGTCTTGTTTCGAATCATCACATGCGTCGGCTCAATCTCCACCACGCGGCATTGCGTCTGGATTTCAACGCCCAGCTTCTCTAGATCATGTGCGGCACGTTGCGGCAATGGTTCGGGATAAACGTCCAGCGGCGCATCTCCCGACTCGACCAAAACGATTCGTGCGTCGGCCGGTTGGATGGATCGGAAATCGTTCTGAAGCGTGTGACGAGAAATCTCGGCCAGAGCACCGGCCAGTTCGCAACCGGTTGGGCCGCCGCCAACGATGACAAACGTCAGCAGATCATGAATTTCATCGGGATCGTTGCTGCGTTCGGCAGCCTCAAACGCACCCAAAATTTGCCGACGTATTTCCGTTGCGTTTTCAATCGTCTTCAGCCCGGGCGCGAGTGGACGCCATTCTTCTCGGCCAAAGTAATGATGAATCGCTCCTGTCGCGACAACCAAGTAATCGAACGCAATCACCGAATCCGTGGTGTACACCTCATTCGAATCCAGCGAAATGGATGTGACTTCTTCCAGCACCACGCGAGCGTTCTTTTGCTTTCGCAGGATCCCACGCAATGGCGTCGCGATGTTTGCGGGTGAGAGTTCGCCCGTTGCGACTTGATACAGCAACGGTTGGAAAAGGTGGAAATTGCGACGATCGAGCAATGTCACTGAGACGTCGACCTTTCGCAGGTCTCGTGTCACTTGCAAGCCAGCGAAACCGCCACCGACCACGACGACGTGAGGACGCTGTTTAGATGCGTTGCTCATATCCAATCTCTTTCTTCACAACGTTCGGAAATACCTTCGTCGAGCGAAATCGATTTCGTCCGTACTCAACCGACCGCTTCGCTGGTTGTTCCAGTTGACACCAAATCAGTCCTTTGGTGCAGGACACAATCGGTCCATCAATTCAGGCGGCAAAGAACGCAAATGCAAATCGCGTTGTGGGAAGGCGATTTCCAATCCCGCCTCGTTGAACCGCTTGTTGATTTCGGTGTGCAACTGGTGGATTGATTTCAGACGCTCATCCAAAGTCGACAGGTAGCACCTCAAAACCAGATTCAACGTCGAATCGCCGAAGCTTTCAAACGTGACAACGGGCTCGGGATCCTTCGAAATCTTCGGATGTTCCTCACAAATCTTTCGCAGCAAATCACAAGCAAACTCAGTATCGCTTCCGTAGGCAACACCAACATTGACGACGATCCGGTTGGTACTGTCCGTCAGCGTCCAGTTCACCAATCGCCCGGTGATCAAATCCTTGTTAGGAATGATGAGCTCCTGCCGGTCCCAGTTCGTCACCGTGGTCGCACGAATTCGAATCCGAGCCACCACTCCGGTCGTGTCGCCCAGCGTGACGACATCACCGACGCGAATGGGTTGTTCGAACAACAAGATCAAGCCGCTGATGAAGTTGGCAAAAATTTCTTGCAGTCCGAAACCGAGTCCAACGCCCAATGCGGCGACCAGCCATTGAATGTTCTGCCAATGCAAACCCAGAGCCTTGGCCGTCAACAGAATCCCGATTGTGATCAGAACATACGTGCCAAGAGTCGTGATCGCGTAACGCGCGGGTTTGTCGAGCGGTAAACGTTCCAGCAACACGCCTTCCAACAAACCAGGCAAGTTCCGCACCGACACCCATGTCAGCACGATGATCGGAATCGCAAAAACGATGTTCTTCAGCGTGACCGGCGAGACGATCCCTTCGCCATCAGTGGTGGACCACAGTTTGACTTGATCCAAGTACTCAACGGCGGGCAACACCGGCGACCACACCAATGCGATTCCAACCAACGCGACGATAAACAGAATTGTTTGCAACAAACGTGTGGTCTGCGCGTTGATCTCCGAGGCTTCCATGGAAGTGCTCGGTTCGATCTCAACTCCGCCCGCTCCGAGACGCTCCGATTCTTCCAATCGTTCGCGGTGAACCGCCATCGTCAATCGGCGGCGATTGGTGAGCAACCATCGATTCACAAATCCGCTGACATAGTACGTCAGCAAACAAAGCCAGAGCGTTAGATAAAGCTGCTCGACCAAAACTCGAGCACCGCTACCGAGGCCAATCAGAGCGATGAATGCGAGTGCGAGCGGTACGACCAGGATGAATCCGAACCAAAGGAAACGCAATCGAGACGTCCATCCATTTGGATTGAGTTGGATGTGCTTTGAGAAGACTCCTGAGGTGGGCGAAAACGATCGCCAAAGGACGACACTGATCAATATCATGCCGATCACCAACATGACGCGACCGAACGCCGCGGCGGCTTGCCAGCGACCGAGATTTTCGGCGATCCCATAGAAAAGAAGAATCGGTACGCCGATGTCGATCAGCAATCGCAACCATTTTCGAAGTGTTGAAATCGATGCCTCATCCGCGCCAAAGTGAGCCGCGGCCAAACCATCACGACGCAAACATTGACGCAGCAATTCAATCGGAGTCACCGCAACGGCGGCTAAATGAAACGCTTTGGCGGTGGCTCGCACGATCGCCTCGCTGGCACCGGACGCCGACAACGCGTCTCCGATGATCCACAGCAATCCAACCAGCGGCAGCACCAACGCCCAAGACAGCAGCGTTGCCGCCAAGGTGGGTTTCAACGAGACGCTTTGGCGACTGCGGGCACGTTCCCCGTGGGTCGCAATCCGCCGCCGCAATTTTGCACCCGCGTAGATGATTGTGAAGATCGCCATCAACGCAATCGCGATCAGTTCCGGACGATTGAGCAAACCTTTCAGCAAGCTGCGTCCCAAAAGAATCAGATTGTCGGGATGGACGATCGCGCGGAAGACCTGCCAGGACACGACTAAGTCGTTCAAGCGAAACGCCGGCTGACTTTTGATCCAAACGATCTTTGTATCGATGATCGAAGTCAGCTCCATCACCAACCGTTGCTTCTGCTCGAGCTGGCTTTGCAAACTGACCATTTGAACGATGTAGTCACTCAAGTCAGCGATGAACTTGTTGACCAAACGGATCTCACTCTCAGACAGCTTTCCCTGAGGGATCGACACGCCTTCGATGTTTTCCAGCGACAGCCCGATCGACGAATTGTCCAAGATCCCTTCGAGCGTCAGCTCCAACTGCGTCTGCAGAGCCCGATTACTCTCGATGCTTTTCCTGAGTTCAGCAATTCGTGAATTGATCGGCCCAAGTGCGGGAAGCTTGTTCTTGAGCAACAGCAGTTCCACACCAAGCGTGCTGGTCAAACCACCGGACGCCGTGATGTTCTCTTCCAAATTCGTTGTGATCTTCGTGCGTCGCTCGGACAAACTGTCTAGCTCAGCCCGTTCGTCGTTGAGCGATCGACTGATACGATCTTTTTCGCCGGCAATTCGCATCCATCGTTCTTCGAGCGATAGAACCAACGACTCACTTGGGTCGCCGCCTTCGGCTTCCATCGTGCGTCGAAATTCCTTCAGGTCCTTGGCGATTTCGCTTTGCCGCTTCTTCGCAAGCGTCGCCGACCAAGCTCGTGCTTTTGCTTCCGCTTCGGCGACCTCTTTTTCCGTCGCGGTTTTCATCAACGGCAGCAAATCGCCCTGTGATTCCAGCAGTGTCTGTTGTTGCTGATAGGCGGCGAGTCGCTGACGTGCCTCGTCGAGCTTTGCTTTGGTTTCGACTTCGCGAACGTGACGCAAACGCCCGTCCGGGTCATCTTTGATTTCGCCAATCGTCTCGCCCGTCAAAGACTCGATTTCTTTCCGAGTTTGAACGATTTGCTCGGGTAGTTTTTCCAGGGTCTCTTTCCGAGCCGTGATGTCAGACTCGATCTTCTGCAGCTTGCTGCGAGCAGCGTCGAGACTGAGACTTGCTTCAGCTTGCTTTTGCTGAATTTCTTCGATCGCCATGTAGCGATCGACGTTGATCGGCTGGACCGAAACTTCCTGATTGGCGAGCGTTTTGAATCGCTTCTTTTCTTCCGCGATCGACAGCAGCGACTTTTCATACGACGCGGTCCGATTGACCGCTTCTTGTCGAGCGGTAAGGACGGCTTGGAGGCTTTTCAGCGACTCAAGCAACCGATTCTTCAGCATCGGATCCATGTTCGCGTCGTTGTTGACCGACTCGATTTCCGCTGCAACGGCCTCCACACTGTTCAGGTCGCTGTTCGCCTTTGGCTTCGCTTCGGTGGTCCCACCACCACTCGCCGCAGTTCCGGTCGCATCATCGGCCTGGAACGGCGTGTACGCCGCGACTTGAGCGATCGTTTGGCCCGGCGAGCCTTGCGGCTGAACGTTCAGCGAGGCCGGAATTGGCGAAACCGTCTGAGCGAGCGAACTGCTGGCAACCGACACAAAAACGCAGCCCAATAGGATCAAGCCGAGCGGCTTTGAAATCTCCGCGTGCCGAGTGTTTTGTGAAAAGTCGGAACGCATGGATGGTCCGTCAAGGAACATGGTGAATCGTCGATGCAAAATGTCGGTGGTGGTCATTGGGAATACAGGAAACCAAGTCGTTGAAGTGTCTCGAAAAGGTAATGGCGACCGAAAGCCCAAACCCGGAACTGCAACGGATTACTCATCAAATGCACCCAACGAATTCCCATGAAAGGCGACACCCGGCCGCGTCAAATTGCGTGCCGTTTCATCTTTGAAATTCAAAATCCAAGCGGTGTTCCGAGTTGCACGTTGACTTTGGCAGCACAATTTTGGTAGCTGCATCGAACATGAACGAGACAATCCCACTCACCGCAGCCCTCACCGCCTCATCGCGAAAATTTTCCGCGGTGTCATATCCGGATGGGCGTCTGGTCCGCGGCCTTCTGATTGGGTGGTTCTTGATCGGGTGGTGTGGCCCCATAACGACCGCGACGGTCCGAGCCGACGAAGCGGCAATCAGTTCCGCTGCGGAATCTTCCTCGGCTCCAATCGAGAACGATGCGTCTGAGTTCGTTTTGCTTCGAAACGATCGTGTTCTTCGAGGCGATGTTCAGATCTCTGGAGAATCCGTCATCGTGCGCCGTGGTGGATCGGAAATCCGACTTCCGGCCAAAGAAGTCATTGGTTCCCGAGACAACCTGGACGCCCTTTTCGAACTCCGAGAGCAGTGGCGTTCCGCTCGAACATCGCCAAGACCGATTCAGCAAGCGTTGTCAGCAGCCCGTTGGTGTGTCGACCAAGGTCTGCACCGACAAGCGGTGGAACAGCTCATTATCATCTACCGTGCTGACCCACAGAACTCAGAAGCACAACATCTGGAATCACGGCTTCGCAACCTGACGCGACCGAATGACCCCAAACCCAAAGCGAGCGAAGTCCAACCAGCCAACTTCGTCGAAGCCACCAACGAAGCGAAGCAGGTTGATGTCCAGTCCCCAACCGCCGAACCGACGGATCACCTGCACGAAGCGGTGATGAATTCTTGGTTGCTCCATGCCTTCACCGCTCGGGTACAGCCAATCCTTTTGGCAAAATGTGCCCAATGCCACGACCAAAATCTGAGCGATCAAGCGAGCGACTTTGCATTGCATCGTCCGTTGCACTCCAGCCGCCCGGGTCGCCGCATCACCGAAGCCAATTTGCGAGCAATCCTGACGCTTTGCGAGCCAGGCAATCCTGACGCGAGCCCATTGATTCAGATGGCCAAATCCGATCACGGTGCGAAAGCATCTCATCGCAGCGAATCAACCAGCTTGCCAACCGGTTCCGTATTGCTGCGAACGCTCGAGAGTTTCGTGGACCAGCTTCCGCTTCGAAGCGAGCTGAAAGTCGTTGAAGTTGATCCGATCCTCGCCGAGACACCACGTGCGAGTGATGCGACCAGAGTTGCTCGAGCATCATTCATAGACGAGGCAGCCGGCGTTGATTTCTCAAGCGACAAGACACCACCATCGTCCGAATGGTCGCCAACGAACGCCAGCGAATCAATTCCTTCGCAAACGACAAACCCGCCATCGAATGATGCCAACAAACGCGGTCCCATCCGCCCCAAGCGGCTGCCGAAAGTGGAACAACCTCTTTCCAAGGATCTGTTCAATCGGCAAACGGAATTGATCGAATTGTTTCGCGGAACGCTGAACTCCAACGTGAAGTGAAGCGAGTTCTCAACGGCGAAGCATCGGTTTTGCTGATTCGCAGCGAACCTTTGACATCTCGTGTTCTCTTGTTGTTCAATCAATCACATGAAAGAACTCAGGCGAACCAGTGCAATGGATACGATGCACGAGATGTTGGAAATCACCGGCCCCGCGACGGCAACCTTGCCCGTCGGCGATGGATGCTCACCCATTACCGTGATCGGCACTGATCCGATCCGGCAATCGTTTGGCAGCCAAACCTTTCAACAAGCAATCAACAGTCGTTTGGCACCGGGCGTGTCACAGGTCGTGCTGAATCCCGACGCGCACGTTGGATACGGTGCACCGGTCGGTTGCGTGATGGTTTCGCCGACGCACGTGTATCCGGGCCCCGTTGGCGTCGACATCAAATGCAGCATGAGTTTGCTGCAAACGGATTTGCCGGAAAGCGAAATTGCCGATTGGAAGATGCGTCGTCGCGTGATCCAAGCGATCGCGAAACGCGTTCCAACGGGCGCGGGCCGCGGGCAACGACACGTGCCCAAGAGCCGAAGCGTGGACGGGCCGCTCGGATTTCAAGTCGCAACGGAGGGTGCTTCGAGATCTGTTCTGAAAAAGCTGGGCATCCCCAAGTCTTGGGCGAGCCGCTGCGAAGATGCATCGCATACCGCCCCGGACGGTTCAGTGGATACGTTGGCAGCACGTTTGGAATGGATGGGACGCGAACGAGACAAACGCGATCGCTTGGAAAGCAAGTTCCGTCAACTTGGAAGCTACGGTGGCGGCAATCACTTTGGCGAAGCCGAAGTCGTATCACTGTCAGAGAAACAGTACTTCCGTTCGATTGGCGAACAATGGGGGCTGCGGGACGGTTGCGTGGCGTTCTTGTCGCACTGTGGCTCGCGCGGTTTTGGCCATGATTTGGCGATGAGTCAATTCCGTGCAATGAAAGCTCATTTTCAATCCAATGGCTTGGCGTTCCCGGCAGGAGATCCTCAACTTTGCTATGCCGAAGCGGACTCGCCCGAAGGCCAACGTTATCTTTGCGACATGGCCATGGGAGCCAACTTCGCGACGGTCAATCACATGCTGATCAATCAGCTGGTCCTCGAGTCTTTTCGCGAAGTGTTTCCTGGCATCCGGGGCGAGTTGGTCTACTTCATCAGTCACAACATCGCTCGCCAGGAGCCCGTGGACGGACGCTTGCAATGGGTTCATCGAAAGGGTGCAACGCGGGCCTTGCCCAAAGGACATGAACAACTGGTAGGCAGCGAGTTCGAAGCGACCGGGCACCCGATTTTGTTGCCAGGGAATCCACGCGATGGATCAAGCATCATGGTTGCTCAACGGGGAGCTGCCGCATCTGCCTTCAGCGTGAACCATGGTGCAGGGCGACAACTCAGCCGCACCAAAGCCAAGAAGAATTTGAACCAAACAGTCATCGACCAAAACTTGCTTGACCACGACGTGATTAGCAACTGCCGTGTCTACCCGCGGGACGAAGCTCCGGATGCATACAAGGACTTCGCCGAAGTCCTGAAAAGCGTCACCAAGGCTGGGTTGGCCGATGAGGTCGCTCGATTAAAAGCCAAGTTCGTCTTAAAAGACGGTGCTCCCGCCGACGATTGATTCAAATCGCCACGCGATCTTTTCAAGCGTTCGTCGACTTTCAAAGAGCGTTTGCGTAGGCCATCTCAATGACGTCGTTGGTTTGCTTCCCTTGATGACCACTGATCATCGGTGGGCGTTTCTCCTGCAACGCTAGAGTGAAATCCGCGATCAATGGTGAGTGAAAGTTTTCTGCCGGCGGATGAGATTCTCGGGACATTCCATCAGCGGTAAACAGCAACAGTTCGTCACCGTTGAGATCTTCGATGGTGACTCGTCCCTCGGTGCCGATCACCTCCAGCCGATCGGGCGTGTTGACGGTTCCGAAGTAGCATTGCAACACGCCGTGAACTCCGCCGGCAAATTGCATCAGCAATGTCGCCGCCTGCTCCGCTTCGAAATCAGGTGAATCGATTCGACTTGCTTTGACCGATTGGACTTCGCCAAATAGATGCAGAAACAAATCCAGACGGTGACTACCAATATCCATCAAGGGCCCGCCTCCCCCTTGAGCAAGGACAACTCGCCAATCATCGGCAGGGAACCGATTCGGATTGCCTGTCACACAAGCGATCGACAAGACTCGTCCCAGCGAGCCAGCGTCGATCAGATTCTTGACGCGTTCAACGGCCGGATAAAACCGTCGGTAGTATGCAACTCCAAGTGTCACTCCGGATTTCTGACATGCCTCAATCATTTGCTGGCATTGTTCCGGATCGATCGCCATTGGTTTCTCAACCAACACGTGCTTTCCCGCATTCGCCGCCGCGATCGTTTGCGGGCAATGGCAGCTAACCGGAGTGGCGATGTAGACCGCGTCGACTTCCGATAGTGCGATCAACTGTTCCGAGTCGGTGAACCGATGCGGAACGCCATTCTGATCGGCGAACAGATTCAGCTCCGGTTCACTGCGTCGGCAAACTGCCACCAATTCCGAACGCGGATCTTCCATGATCGCACCAGCCACCCGTTTATGAGCGATATCGCCTGTGCCAATCAGCCCCCAGCGAACTGTCATTCGGGTTTGCTCCGGACCGTACGAGTAGAAGGGGTCACGATGCCAATGCATCCATTTTGAAAAGGTATGGAAGTCGAGTGAGTCGAAGCATCTCAAGACATTTGCTGTCCCGAGTCGGCTGCTCGGTTCAGTGGTTGGCGGCAGCGGCTTTTTGAGCAGCCTTGCCGATCGCTTCAACGCTCTCGATCACCAAGAAGTGACCATGGTCACTGGTGACGAAGACAGCGGTATCATCCCAAGCCTCATTCTCTTCGACCCAATTGATTATCGTCCCAAACGCTTTGTCGCCACTGAACACGGCGCCAATGCTGCTGTCCAAGTTGTTTGCATGGTTGGCCCAATCAACATCACCGGCTTCGACCAACAACCAAAAATCAGATCGTTCGTCTGAATCCTTCTGCGGTGCAGAAAGAAACTCCAACGCAGACTGAGTCATATCGGAGATCGTTGGATTCTCCACAACGTCGGCGTGGGTGTAGCGTTCCGTGCCTTTGACATCAAAGGTTGGATTGAAATTTCCATCGGCGGTTTGAAACGGCAGGTGACCGCCCTTGGTTCCGAAAAAGCCAACCAACCGTGCGTCTTCTTGGATGGCCTTCTGAGTTGCTTCTTGCAAGACTTCCGAGCCTGGTCGTCCTTTGGTGCGTTCCACGACGAGGTAGGAGTTCTGTTCACCGGCTTTGTATTTCTTCTTTAGAGCATCACGGTCCGATTCGTGGAAATACTTGTTGCCTTCCATGAAGTTCTCGCCTTGTGATTTGTCGGCACCCGTTCCTTCTCCCCAACCACCACCGATCAACAGGTCCAAACCAGGAAGCGCATCTTGGCGGTGAGACGACGACGGAAGACCAACCAAGTCGCGAGAGATGTCTTGATAGTCCTGACGAACGACGTTGTTTGCATACGAAGCCGCGGGTGTCGCGTGGCTGACAGGAACGCTTGTCACCGTGCCAACTTTGAATCCCTCTTTTTGCAACTTCCGCGCGATAGGAATCGCGTGCGATCCATCGGGCATGACATTGATTGAACCGTTGTAAGTCTTCACTCCTGACATCAAGCTCGATGCCGTTGCAGCGGAATCAGCGACCGTGTGCGGAACCAATCGGTCTTGTCCAATCACATAATCTCGGCGTGACTGCTCATGCCAAGGTGCCCGCCCACCATGATCGGGTGAGTAACCGCCCGTGGACTCTTTGCTGGGGGCAGTGACTGTCTGGGAGTTCACGTCAAGTTTTGCGCCAGACGCAAACGGTGTGGTGACCAAGAACGTGAAGTCCGTTTTGGTTCCGCGATAGTCTTGGAGGAGCAGGCCGGTCCCTCGACCACTGTCATAGCGATTGGCTTGATTGTGATACAGCGCGGCCGCGCGTGTGGTCGGCCAATCCATCCCGTCAAAAACCATCAGGATGACGTGACGTTTGCCCGCCTTCACGGCAGCCATCTGCAAGTCATAAACGTCGACTTGATCGTGATAGTTTGCGTTTGGATTCAATGACTTCTCATCCACGCGTCCAAAGTGTTTCTTCAGTCGTTCTGGATCGCCGTACATGCTGCCTTTTTCGCGCAGGTCATTCAGCGTGTAGCCGAACGTGTACAGCGGCACCAATCGATTGCTGTGATTGGTCCACGTGCTGTACTTCTTTGGGTTGCTTCCCCAGTGCCCCCACGGGGCGGATTGTTCCTTGATTGCGTTGGATTGCATCTCACGCATTGGATCAACCACCGGTTCACCGGACTCGGTCGTACCAGGTGCTCTGGCGTCATCGATGTCGACCAAACTCTTGGCTTTCTCGAGAAGCTTCCCGACCGTTTCTTCTCCATTAGCGGGCACCACAGAGATAGAAACGAGTAGACAAACAGCGAACTGCAATCGCAACGAGATCATTGATTTACGGTTTTGTGGAGGCGGGACGCGAGTCGGAACAAAAGATTTGAGTGACATCATGTCTTCAAAATACCACTCGTCAAACGGGGCAACGATGAAGATCGTAGTAAGAACCGACTCAGAAGTGTCCTCAAAATACAGCCGAAGTGCTGCAACCGATTACTGCGTCTACCCGAGTTGGCGCCGCAGGTGAGTTAAACGGCGACGATTAGAGGAACTCTAATCCTCGACAGCCAGCAATGAGGTGACATTCCACGCCACCCCCCTGGCAAAATTCCTTGACGACCGGTTCAAGCAATCGTACTCTCACTGTCACTGCTCCAGACATGATCTGGCAGAAAACGGGCCATCAAAGCACGGAGGAATTGCATTTGTATGACGAGCGCAAGACCCAATCTTCAGCGGGACGCATCAATGGGTGCATCTGACGCTTTGGTCCGCGATGGTGAGAACGCCTCGCAAACGATCTTGATCAACGCAGCCTTTCTGCAAGAAATCAAAGACAGCAACCCGAACCTTTGGCACGCCGCCAGCGAATTGAGGGCGATGTGCGAATGCGATGAGTGGGATGCCGAGACGACCACCCGAGATCACATCAAACAATTCGTTCGCGCACTTGGTGAGCTGCGAGATCTGATTTCACTGCAATTCGGTTTGGAAGAGTCATACGGTTATCTGCAGGCCTCGGGGCCGCCCCCCCAATTGGCTCCGTTGCAGCCTGATTTCGAGGACGTGCAAAAACAGCTGCGTCAGGCACTCGAACAGCACTGCAGGCTGTATCTCGACCTTTGTGACCTCGTCGAGCAGTCCGAGGAATTACAATATCGGGGATGCGAACGTTCCGCTTTGCTGACTTTCGCCGAACAAGTTGCCCAATTCTCTCGTGAGATGACCCGACATGAACGTCTCGAAGCCGAACTGATCGAAAGGGAGTTGTAGAATGCTAGGTGATTCACGCACCAAACCAATGGAAATTCTGTTGGTGGAAGATGGCTTGGTCGACGCGAGAGTGACCATTCATGCTCTTCGACGCAGCGGCTTGCATCACCGATTGACGCTGGTTCGCAGCGTTCACGAAGCAATTCTCTTCATGAAACGAACGGGCATCTTTGCACGAGCCCCACGGTTGGACTTGTTGCTGCTCGACATGATTCTGCCCGATGGCACCGGAATCGATGTCCTCGAGGAAATGAGCGAACTGCAGCCAGATTCGTCTCGCGTCACGACTGTGGTTTTGACCGCCTGCGAGGATGCGTCCTATCGAACTCGGTGCGATGAGTTGGGAGTGTACGACTACATTCAAAAACCGGTCAGCGAAGATGAGTTTTTGCGTGTCGTTCGTGATCACAAGAAATTGATGATTCACTTGCAGCAGGCCGCCGTGTCCGCTGCAGCGGGCAATCAAAGCCCTTCGCCTTCGGGGTCCCTGCGAGCCTAAGCGGAATTCGCAGTTGAGTCGCTCAGACCGGTGACAGATGAAACCGTCATCCGTATGGGCGATTTGGTTCCATGCCATGTCCACTTGGGACATATCGTTACGGCACATTCCGCTGACGATCGGCCCTGCCAGGCAACGGCAAGCGGCCCAATCCGGATTAGATGAATCCGTCCGGCGGTCGTAATTTGATATCTCGCGTGGGCTCGAACGCTGCGGTGGTTGGCTGGATTGATTGCCGCCCAAACTTGCGTGACTTCACCAGCATCCGCTCCGCGTTCATCTGTTGAGTCGGACGTTGTTTCTGCCGACAACAGCTTCCGAAGCAACACCGAGTAAGCACCGCGGCTGCGTTCCTCTGGCATCATTCTCGCGGCGAAAAGCCAGCGTTGATGCTCGGCCAAATCGATTTGCAAATGAAGATCGCGTTCGATGAAAGATTGCATCGCGATCCAAACGCCGCCGACGATCTGAGAAGACGACTCGCTTTCGCTCTCCGATTGGGAACTTCGATCCGTCGCTTGTGTGCGAAAGACGGCGTAGGCGGTTTCGGCTGGCTCGTTTCCCGCTGCGTCGTTGAGATGCGACGACGATTCCTGAGACGAAGCACCGTTGTACAACGTCGCTCGCTGCACGCGTTCCAGCTCTTCAGCCGTTTCGACTTTTCGAGCTTCATAGCTATCGGCCGTCTTTTGATCGTTTGGTTCACCATCAGCCGATGACTTACCCAGCCTCACGATTTCCATGCACCGGTACCGAAAGCACCACGCTGGAACCACGCGGCACCACACAATGCCGAGCGTGTATCGCAGGCCTCGACCTGACATGACTACCGGCTCATCGCAGCTTGGCGAATTTGCCGCACCAGATCCGCATCGGGACTGCTCAACGTCATCACTTGTTCCCGTTGTTGGCCATCGGGGTTTCGCAGGATCACGATCATTTCAGTTGCGGCTCCGGCTGAAGTCGTGGCAGGGACAGCTGGTTCCGAGATTGGAGCAATGGCTCCGTTCTGACGAGGGGCATTGAGTGCGGGTCCGCCGGCAAACTCGTTCGATGCGGGCTGGGTGTTCGCCAATTGATTGGTCACCGGAGCCACAGGGGTTCCTTGATACAAACGCCCCAGTTGGATGCGTTCCAATTGCCAATGGACAGACCCTGGCCCGGTGTAGATTCCAAGATCAGACTTGTAGTCCGCCGCGTTGCAGACGCCGATCAGCACACCGCGATCATCGAACAAACCGCCGCCACTGCGACCGTCGATCGGAGCGCCATCGATTTCCAAGTTGGACATACCGAGGTTTTGATTGTACTTGTCGACACCGGTGATGCGGGTGTCCCGACGACTCGGATCGTCACCGCGGTCACATCCAAAGCTGAATGCGGTTTGACCGACTTTGACCTTCTCACCTTCCTGAATCACCTTCACGGGTTTGACCGCGAAGCCAGGTCGTATCGCGACCAAACCGATATCACGATCGCCCGCGTCATAGTCGACGACCTGTCCGGGCACGGTGCGAACTTCGCCAGCGACAAACAAGTCCACTTCGATTCGATCTTTGCCTTCGCCATCACGGAACAAGTGACCGCACGTCAGAACCAAGGCTTCGTCACCGTTGGTGTCAATGATCGTTCCAGTACCGGCTCCGTAACCACGACCGTCAAACACTCGCAAACGCACCGTCGCCGCTTTCGCGTTTTCGATTGCATCGGCCAGCGACATGCTGGGCATCGGCTCCATCGCCGCGTCTTGCGAACTGACCAAACGCTCGGATGATCCGGCCGCTTGGTTGTTCATCGATTGCCAATCACCGGCGAAGCCTGAATCTCGATCGGCACGTTCTTTTCGAATCGCACGACGTGGGCTGCGATCGACTGCGTTTTGTCCAGAGGTCAGAGGTGCCAACCGGGTTTGCGGTTCATTCCAAGCTTGCTCGGACGACGCACTTCGTGTGGGAATCAGGGGACCGGCTGCGGTTTGGTTCAACGCGGCGGTGAGTTCGCCCACCGTTTGAACTCCCAACAATCGCGTGACTTCTTTGCCTTCGCGAAGCACCACATAAGTCGGCGTGCTGCGGATTCCAAAGCGGCGGGTCAGGTGAGCTTCGTTGTCGACGTTGACTTGGCGAACAGGAACGCCGCGAGCGATCAACTCAGACACGATCGGCTTCATCGCCAAACACGGTCCGCACTGCGACGATGAGAATTCCAGCAGAACGGCATCGTTCGCCGAGGCAGTGGACGCGAGAGCGGAGACGGCGAAGCACACTGTCATGAACTGAATCATGAGGTGCCGGGCAAACCAACGAATTTGCCGTGATCGGTCGAGAACGCCAGCCAGTTGATGAGTCGTTTGCACTCTCGTCCCTCCTTGGACGATGGAATAGTTCAATCAACACAAAGTGTCCCTGAGCTCTCCATCACCTTCCTTGGCAACGAAGAAACAACCTTTGTGTCCGTCGCGCGATGGTCGGACATCCTCCCGAACCACGGCAACCCCAATTGAATTGGCCATCCGCCAAAACTTGAGCGTTTCTGGTGAGAAAATCAAAAAAAGTTGAATGCGACCATTCAGATGTCGGGATTCATCCCCATCGCAGCGTGCTTTCCCCCCGAATCCCGCGGTCGTGCAGTTTTACAAACGCAGTGCTCGCAAGGTTGAATTCACCCTCCTGAACGCAGTTGGGGAGGGTCGGAATGCGAGC
>TARA_R110002073_G_scaffold296322_1_pt1 | contig 37616 bp, 38 predicted proteins | sample TARA_R110002073 | Tara Oceans TARA_R110002073 (sample SAMEA4397174) | marine metagenome | biome: Polar Biome; feature: [DCM] deep chlorophyll maximum layer (ENVO:01000326); material: water (ENVO:00002006), including particulate matter (ENVO:01000060) such as... | depth 40 m
CCTGTATTCAAGAATTAAAAGAATTAGACAAGGTTCAAAGAAAATATGAATCTAATAAAGAGGTTGTTTTTTATGTAATCAATGCTAACTTTGGAGGCGATACACCTGAAAAATTCCAAAGGTTTGTTGATAAAAAGAATTACAACTTCAAATATGCTTATGACTACGATAGTAAAATATACCATCAACTAAAATTACCTAGAGGAGGGTCACTACCAGCATTGTTAATTGTCGACAAAAGTCAAACCATAAGAATGTTACATATTGGATATAATACTGCAGAAACAAATTTCTCCAAAAGCATTACTCAAAAGATAGAACAATATTTGAACGAAAAATAAATTAACGACTAACGTCGTCTATTTTTTCTAGACCTATCTCGATTTTTATTACCAGAGTTCGCAGAACGATCATCTCTAGGCTTTTGATTTCTTGACTGAGGGTTTCTTGAGTTGTGATTTTTATTAGATTTCTTTTTCTGAGTTGCCGCTCTTTTAGGAGGGGCGTTATCTGTAGGTTCATAACCTTCTATAATCTCAGTTGACAGTTTCTTACCAAGTAATTTTTCTATTTCTCTTTGATATTCTGTTTCTTCACTACATACCAAAGAAATGGCTTCACCACTTGCACCAGCTCTTCCTGTTCTTCCAATTCTGTGAACATAATCTTCAGGAATATTAGGCAATTCGAAATTGATAACATGTGGCAATAAAGGAATGTCTAATCCACGGGCTGCAATATCTGTTGCTACTAAGACTCTAATATCATTGGTTTTGAAATTTGACAAAGCTTTTGTTCGTGCTCCTTGACTTTTATTCCCATGGATTGCAGCAGCAGATATTCCAGATTGAAGCAGCTTTTTTGTCAATTTATTCGCACCATGTTTGGTTCTCATAAAAATCAAAACTTGATTCCAATTTCCGTTTTTTATAAGATTAGTAACTACTTCTGTTTTTTTGTTTTTATCAACTTTATAGGCTTTTTGAGTCACCATTTCTGCAGTTGAATTCTCAGGAGCAGCTTCTACCATTGCAGGATTTCTTAAAATCCCTTGGGCTAATTGTTTAATATCTTTAGAAAATGTCGCAGAGAACATCAGGTTTTGCCTTTTAGCAGGCATGAAACTGATTATTTTGTTGATATCTCTCACAAAACCCATGTCCAACATTCTATCTGCTTCATCTAAAATTAAGACATCAATTCTTTTAAAAGAAACAGCTTTTTGATCGTGTAAATCCAATAATCTTCCTGGAGTTGCGACTAAGATATCGACACCTCTTTTCAGCGTCGCAATTTGAGAAGCTGCTTTTACTCCACCAAAAACAACAGCAGAATGAATATTTAAATAAGAACTATACTCTCTTACATTATCATAAACCTGAGCGGCTAATTCTCGGGTTGGAGTTAAGACTAAAGCTCTTAATGGCCTATATTTTGGATGCTTGGTTTCCGATAAGTATTGAAGTACAGGAAGTGTAAACCCTGCGGTTTTTCCGGTTCCTGTTTGAGCAGAAGCCAAAACGTCTTTTCCTTGTAAAATTAGAGGAATTGCTTTTTCTTGAATTGGAGAAGGCGCTGTATAGCCTTTCTCTTTGACAGCTTTTAACAAAGCATCAGATAAACCTAAATCTTTAAATTGCATGTATAATATTTAAGAAAAAACGAATGTTTTGTTTTTTCTGGATAGCGAGGCAAATGTACGTCGATTAATTGTGTGTGTAATTGATTGATGAAATTTTTTCGAAAGACAAAAAAGCTCGTCAAAACGAGCTTTTTTAATTTTTTATGAACTAGGTCATTTTTTAACAAGCCCAGCTATAAAGAGCACTACTACGGCTCCAATAACTCCAGTTGCAAGATCACTAACAATTCCCTCTCCAATAGAGATCCCCGCCAAACCAAACAACCAACTTCCAACAAACCCTCCAACAATACCTAAAATAATATTCATAAGAATTCCAAAACCACCGCCTTTCATTAGCTTTCCAGCTAAAAATCCGGCAATAGCTCCAATCAGTATACCATATAACATATGCAAAAATTTAATTAGTTAATAATCTCTAAATTAGGAAAATAAGCTAGGAAATAGAAAAAGAGTTATTAACAGGGAAGGAAAACGAAAACAAATTTTTATTCATTATTTTTGGTTTTCACTTTATATATGTGATACTACAAACAAACAAAACACAATGAAAACTCTATTCAAAACCTTTTTATTTGTCGCTTCTATTTCTTTAGCCGCACAACAACCAGCAACCAAAGCAGATATTGTTAATAAAGCTTTACAAGAAAAAGAAAAGCTAGCAGCAAACTCTATCATTAAAAATGTACAATTAATCAACATCGGACCTACAATTATGAGTGGTCGTGTTGTAGATATTGATGTTAATCCAGAAAACACAACAGAGTTTTATGTTGGGTATGCCTCAGGAGGAGTATGGTATACTAATAATAACGGAACTACATTCACACCGGTTTTAGACAATAGTCCAACTCAGAATGTAGGAGATATTGCCATTGATTGGAAAAACGGAACAATTTGGGTGGGAACTGGAGAAAGTAACTCCTCGCGTTCTTCTTATTCTGGAGTTGGAATTTTAAAATCGACTGACAAAGGAAAAACATGGAAAAATGTTGGACTCACAGATTCTCATCATATTGGTAGAATCATCATCAATAAAAACAATCCGAATGAAGTAGTTGTAGGTGTTATTGGACATTTATATTCTGCAAACATAGAACGAGGAGTTTATAAGACAACTGATGGAGGGAAAACTTGGAAAAATGTTTTATTTATAAATGATTTAACAGGAGTGATAGACATTAGTGTTTCTCCTAAAAACCCAAATATTTTATATGCAGCCTCATGGGAGCGTATGAGAAAATCTTGGGATTTTGATGGTGATGGAAACAATTCAGCAATCTATAAAAGTACAGATGCTGGAAATTCTTGGAAAAAAATAACAACCAAAGGAAAAGGGTTTCCTATTGGAAATGGAGTTGGTCGTATTGGTTTAGCTTCTTTTAATGATAACGTTATTTATGCTTTTCTAGACAATCAATTTAGAAGACCAGCAACCCCAAAGAAAAAAGGAAGAGGCATTCAAAAAGAGGATTTTAAGACCATGTCTGTTACCGATTTTTCGAAATTGAATAACAAACAATTAAACGGGTATTTGCGTAGCAATCGTTTTGATAAAAAAGAAACAGCAGCTTCAGTAAAAGCCGCTGTTAAGAATGGAACAATTAAGCCAAGTCATTTAGCAACATATTTAGAAGACGCAAATTCTAGATTGTTTGATTCTCCAGTAATTGGAGCCGAAGTGTATAAATCTACAAATGGAGGAAAAACATGGAAAAAAACACACAAAGGATATTTAGATGGAGTGTATAGTTCTTATGGATATTATTTTGGAATTATAGGAGTTAGTGGGCTCGATCAAAATAAAATATACCTCGGAGGAGTTCCTTTGTTGAAATCTGATGATGGAGGAAAAACATTTTCAAATATTGGAGATGCAAACATGCACTCAGATCATCAAGCTTTGTGGGTGAATCCAAATAAAGCAGGACATGTAGTAAATGGAAATGATGGAGGAATCAACATTACTTTTGATGATGGAGAAAATTGGTCTAAAAACAATCCACAAGCAGTGGGACAGTTTTATGCAATTAACGTAGATAATAAAAAACCATACAATGTTTATGGAGGCTTGCAAGACAACGGTGTTTGGTATGGGCCAAGTAATTATCGTTTTTCAAAAGGATGGGAAGGACGAGGAAGTTATCCTTACAAAGCAATTGGTGGCGGAGATGGAATGCAGGTTCAAATTGACAATAGAGATAATGAAACGGTATATTCTGGTTCTCAATTCGGATATTATTATAGAATAAATCTAAAAACTAGAGAACGAATTTCTATTCACCCAAAACACGAATTAGGGGATTCTCCTTATCGATATAATTGGCAAACTCCAATTTTATTATCGCCACACAATCAAGATATTTTGTACATGGGAGCCAACAAATTGTTGCGATCTATGGATCAAGGGGCTACTTTTCAAGTAATTTCTGACGATTTAACAACGGGTGGTAAAAAAGGAAATGTGCCTTATGGAACCTTAACGAGTATTTCTGAAAGCCCTTTTCAATTTGGCTTGATTTACACCGGTTCTGATGATGGGTTAATTCACATCACTAAAGATGGCGGAAACTCCTGGGTTAATATCACAGGATCATTACCAAAAAACCTTTGGGCGAGTAGAGTGATTGCCTCGAAATTTAAAAAAGAACGTGTGTATGCAACGTTAAATGGATATCGTTGGGACGATTTTACAGCCTATGTGTATATGTCAGATGATTATGGGAAAACGTGGAAAAATATCAGTAGTAATATTCCAACATCAGCAGTAAACGTGATCAAGGAAGATTCTGAAAACGAACATGTTTTATATGTTGGAACAGACAATGGGTTGTATGCATCTTTTAACAATGGAGGTGAATGGCATCCATTTACTAATGGACTTCCAAATGTAGCAATACATGATTTAGTGATTCAAGAAAGAGAGAAAGATCTGGTTGTTGGAACTCATGGAAGAAGTATCTATAAAACGAACATTTCTCATCTTCAGAAATTTAATGAAGTGAAAGAAAAAGAGATTCATGTTTTTAAAGTTGATGGAATTCGTTTTTCTTCAAGATGGGGAACTTCTAGAAGACAATGGTCTGACCCTTTTACACCAGAAATAACGATTCCTATTTATTCTAAAGGAGCTAAGAAGGTAATGGTTGATGTTTATCGTAAAGAGATTAAGGTGAATTCATTTTCTGTACAAGTAGATAATGGATTTAATGAAACTTCCTTTGATGTTTCTTTTTCTAAAAAAGGAAGAACCAACTATCTGAGTAAGTATAGAGATGCGTCTATTAAAAAGGCAAATAACGGAGTGTATTATCTACCGAAAGGAAAGTATACCATTAAGATTGGAGAGTCGGAAACGAACTTTGAAATTAAGTAATTATAATCATTCTAAATACAAAGGAAAATAGTTTTTAAAACTTGTTCGGCAAAGCATTGAGCAGTACCTTTGTATACAATAAAAACGAACTACAAGATGAGCGGATTTTTTAAATCTTCAATTGGAAGAAAAGTAGCCATGGCGCTTTCAGCTTTTTTCCTCATGTTTTTTTTACTTCAGCATTTTGCCATAAATATTTTATCTGTTTTCAGCGCAGATGCATTTAACGAAGTATCCCATTTTATGGGAACAAACCCATTAATTCAATACGCGTTACAACCTGTTTTAATTTTCGGAGTTGTATTTCACTTTGTAATGGGGTTTGTTTTAGAAATCAAAAACAAGAAAGCAAAAGGAGTTTCCTATGCAAAAGACAATGGAGCAGCAAATTCTTCTTGGATGAGCAGGAACATGATTTGGAGTGGAGTTGCTATTTTGGCATTCATCATTTTACACTTTATTGATTTCTGGTTTCCAGAAATTAACACCAAATTTATTGAAGGCGATTGGTCTGGAATGCACAATGGAGAGTTTAGATATTTTGAAGAACTACAGCATAAATTTCATGGGCATATTAGAACCATTGCATATTGCATCTCATTTGTATTTTTAGCATTGCATTTACTGCATGGATTTAATTCTGCTTTCCAATCTATGGGAGCTACAGCAGGAAGAAAAAAGACCTTAAAAAAAATAGGGAAAGCCTATTCAATTATCATTCCTTTAGGGTTTATTTTTATTGCATTATACCATCATCTTAAACACGTATTATCATAACATATGGCAACTTTAGATTCAAAAGTACCTAAGGGTCCAATTAAAGATAAGTGGACGGATTATAAAAATCATATCGATTTAGTAAACCCTGCAAACAAGCGTCATATTGATGTGATTGTTGTTGGAACGGGTTTAGCAGGAGGATCTGCTTCTGCTACCTTAGCTGAATTAGGATATAATGTAAAAGCATTTGCTTACCAAGATTCACCAAGACGTGCTCACTCAATTGCAGCTCAAGGAGGAATTAATGCAGCAAAGAATTATCAAGGAGATGGAGATTCTACATACCGATTATTTTATGATACAGTAAAAGGAGGAGATTATCGTTCTCGTGAAGCTAACGTATATCGTTTGGCTGAGGTTTCAGCAAACATCATTGATCAATGTGTGGCACAAGGAGTTCCTTTTGCACGTGATTATGGTGGATTGTTAGACAATCGTTCTTTTGGAGGAGTACTGGTTTCAAGAACTTTCTACGCAAAAGGGCAAACAGGACAACAATTATTGTTAGGAGCGTATTCAGCAATGAACAGACAAATTGCTCGTGGTAAAATTGAAATGTTTAACCGTCACGAAATGTTGGATGTTGTGATTGTTGATGGAAAAGCAAGAGGAATTATTGCTCGTAATTTAATTACTGGTGAAATAGAACGTCATTCAGCACATGCTGTAGTCATTGCTTCTGGAGGATATGGAAATGTTTATTTCTTATCAACGAACGCCATGGGGTCTAATGCAACAGCTGCATGGAAAATACATAAGAAAGGAGCGCATTTTGCGAACCCTTGTTATACACAAATTCACCCAACGTGTATTCCACGTTCGGGAGATTATCAGTCTAAATTAACATTGATGTCTGAGTCTTTGCGTAACGATGGCCGTATTTGGGTTCCAAAGAATATGGAGGATGTAATGGCAATTAGAGAAGGTCGTAAAAAACCAACTGATTTGTCTGAAGACGAAAGAGATTATTATTTAGAAAGAAGGTATCCAGCGTTTGGAAACTTAGTCCCTCGTGATGTAGCTTCAAGAGCTGCTAAAGAACGTTGCGATGAGGGATACGGAGTAAATGCAACCGGAGAAGCGGTGTATTTAGATTTTGCTTCAGCAATTCAACGATACGGAAAAGAGCAAGCGAAGATTCATAATATATCAAACCCTTCCGAAGCAAAAATATACGAATTGGGTCAGGCTATTGTAGAAGAGAAATATGGAAACCTATTTCAGATGTACGAGAAAATTGTAGATCAAGATCCATACAAAACGCCAATGATGATTTACCCTGCGGTACATTATACAATGGGAGGAGTTTGGGTAGATTATAACCTAATGACTACAGTAAACGGATTGTACTGCATTGGTGAGGCAAATTTCTCTGATCATGGTGCAAATAGGCTAGGAGCTTCTGCATTAATGCAAGGGTTGGCTGATGGTTATTTTGTATTGCCATACACCATTGGAGATTATTTATCTGATGATATCCGTACTGGAAAAATTTCAACCGAAACGAAAGAGTTTGATGAAGCCGAAAAAGATGTAACTGATAGGATCAATTTCTTTGTGAATAATAAAGGAAGCAAATCTGTAGATTATTTCCATAAGAAGTTAGGAAATGTGATGTGGAACAAAGCAGGAATGTCTCGTAATGCAGAAGGCTTAACAGAAGCAATGGCAGAAATTAAAGCCATTCGTGAAGAATTCTGGAAAGATGTAAAAGTACCTGGTAGTTCAGATGAAATGAATCCTGAATTAGAAAAAGCAGGACGTGTAGCGGATTTCTTAGAATTAGGAGAATTGTTCGCAAAAGATGCTTTAATGAGAGAAGAATCTTGTGGAGGTCACTTCAGAGAGGAATCTGTAGAGTTAGATGGCGAGCAAAAAGGAGAAGCAAAAAGGAATGATAAAGATTATGCGTTTGTAGCTGCTTGGGAATATAAAGGAGAACCAGCAGATGCGGTTTTACATAAAGAAGAATTAGAGTTTAAAGACATCGAACTAAAACAACGTTCATACAAATAAAAAGACATTATGAATTTAACACTTAAAATTTGGAGACAAAAAGACGCTTCTTCTAAGGGTCAAATGGTCGATTATAAAGTTACTGAGATTTCAGAGCATATGTCTTTTTTAGAAATGATGGATGTCTTAAATGAACAATTGGTAAATACAGGAGAAGAACCTGTAGCATTTGATCATGACTGTAGAGAAGGAATCTGCGGAATGTGTTCTATGTACATCAATGGAGAGGCTCATGGCCCAGATCGTGGGGTTACTACGTGTCAGTTGCACATGAGGATGTTTAAAGATGGAGATACCATTACCATTGAACCATTTAGAGCCGCTGCATTTCCAGTGATTAAAGATTTAGTTGTAGACCGTACTTCTTTTGAGCGTATTCAGCAAGCAGGAGGGTATATCTCGGTAAACACTTCTGGAAATACGCAAGATGCAAATGCAACGCCTATTTCTAAGCACGCAGCAGATGAAGCAATGGATGCGGCAACCTGCATTGGTTGTGGAGCTTGTGTGGCTAGCTGTAAGAACTCGAGTGCAATGTTGTTTGTTGGTGCTAAAGTATCTCAATATGCATTATTACCACAAGGACAAGTAGAGGCAGCAGATCGTGTTCAAAACATGGTTGCTCAAATGGATTTAGAAGGTTTTGGTAACTGTACCAATACAGGAGCTTGTGAAGTAGAATGCCCGAAAGGAATTTCTTTAGAAAACATCGCTCGTATGAATAGAGAGTTGATGAAAGCGAATTTCTAATATAAGAGTGTCACCTCGAGCGGAGTCGAGAGGCCTTTTTAATATCACTAAGTAAAACAAAAACCCCAAGCAATTTGCTTGGGGTTTTCTATTTTTAGAATAATAGTTTACTTCTTAGCTAACCAAGCATCTCTTTTTTGCTTCATGTCATCCGTTAATTCTAATCCAGCTTTTTCATAAGTTGTAATTGAATAACGAGGGTTTTTAGCCAACGTTACTTTTGTTGATTTTACTTCATTATACCTTTTGAAGTCAATAGTGATTATATCACCCACTTTATGGTTAGATAAAATAGAGGAGAAAGTGTTTTTTTCATTCACAGACATTCCATTTACGGAAACAATTTCATCTCCTCTGTCCAAACCAGCTTTATAAGCAGGACTTCCAACGGTTGGATCGCTAGCAATTTTTCCTTTAGAAACTCTAGGCCCAAAATAAACACTTGTATTGTTTTGTTCTAGAGAAACACCCACACTTTCAAACAAGGTTTTATAATCAGGCATATCACTTTTATAGATATAGTTGTTGAAGAAGTTGTCTCCAAATTCTTTGCCAGCATATTCATTCAATGCTTGGTGTAAATTATCAACCGTATAAGGAATCTCTTCTTTTCCGTATCCATTCCAAACGGTTTTCATGTAATCATCTAAGTTTAAACCTCCTTGTTCATTACGCAATGATAAATCCAAAGCCAAACCTAAAACACTTCCATAAGTGTAGTAAGAAATAAAAGTATTAGTTCTGTTTACTGGATCTACAGATCGAGCAGCATCAACAAAAGGGGCTTGATAGCTCATTTCAATTGGATTGAAATAGGAAGTTCCGGGAGAATTCCAAACATAATTGAACCCACCTGCTAATCGACTAATGTATTGTTCTGGAGTATTTATTTCAGCTCTACACAAGATTAAACCTGTATAATAACTTGTAAAACCTTCTGCAAACCAAAGCTCACCACTCATGTTGGCTTCTTCAAAATCGAAAGGCTCTAAAGATTTAGGACGAATACGCTCTACATTCCACGCATGAAAAAACTCATGAGAAACAGTACCAATTGCTCCGCCTCTAGCTAAACTTCTAGTAGAAGTTAAAATAGTTGAATTTCTATGCTCCATTCCATCACCACTAGCATTTGGAATATAACATCCTAAGAAAGTATATTCTCCAAAATCGAAGTCAGGTAATTCACCAAAAACAGCTTTTTCTTGTAATACTGTCGCTTTTACGTCTTCGAAATAATCGTCCAATTCAGCATCGGTTCCGTTGTGGTGTAATACAAAATTGATTTTATATGTTTTGTCGTTAGATGCTACATCAAATGAGCGGACTTGATGATTGCTTAGTTCTGTTGGACTATCCATAAAGTATTGTAAGTTCGGAGCCCAATAGTTATTTTCAGATTCTTTTTTTAACTGTGTTGCAATTTTCCAATTTAGATCTTTTCTTGGGTGAAACATGACCTTAATTGGTCTTTCCGACTGAGAAGCCGAATACATAAAAGTTGCAGGGATATTTAAATGCGCATGTGTTTCATCTACCTGAGCATAAGTTCCGCCACCTCTGTTAGCAAATAGGGTATAGGAAACATTTACAGTTCCATCGTGTTCAGCAACTATCCATTGATATGGATCTGGGCGTGTAATTTTCAACTCTTCACCTTTGCTGTTGGTAGCTTTTACATTGTAGGCATTTTTAGCAAATTCGTGTAAAGCATATCTTCCAGGAGAAGTTCTACTCATTCGGAATGAAAATTCACCTGAAGGGACTTCAGAAAAAGTAACATGAATTTCAGCCTCATGATGTATTGCATTATTAAATGAAATATGATACTGTACAGCAGTAGTTCCAGAATCAGCTTTTTCAGAGCAAGAAATTAATGAAACAAATAAAGAGAGAACTAAAAGTTTTACAAAATGAAAACGCATGAGATAACTATTTTAAATTATTCCAAAGCTACATAAAAAACTAGTTATTATCTACATATTCTAAAATATCAGAAGGTTGGCAATCTAGCGCTTTACAGATGGCTTCTAATGTAGAAAAACGAATCGCTTTTGCCTTGCCTGATTTTAAAATGGATAGGTTTGCAGTAGTAATCCCTATAATTTCAGCTAGGTCTTTACTTTTCATTTTTCGCTTTGCAAGCATTACATCTAAGTTTACAATGATTGCCATACTAAATAGTTAAATCGTTTTCTTGCTTTAGTATTCCTCCATTTTTTATAAAATCGGAAAAAATTAATAGACCTAAGCCAACTAGTAAAACCAGAAAACCCAGAATAAAGTTGTTAATTAACTCGCTCAATGTGAATTCTTTATTAATAATGATTATGTAGATAACCCTACACAAAGCAAAGAGGATAAAAATAAATCCAGCACGTTTAAATTTAGCTTCACTTATGTCATTGAAAAAGCCTTTTTTTATAACGTATTTTATTCCTTGTTGTACTATAAAAGACCCAAACACAATTAAAGATAGAAGAGAGGTTAATGCTAAATTATTAAAAACACCAAGGACGTGGTCGTTTTGATTGTTTAAGTGATAGAGATCTGGAATTACCAGTAAGGCAATTTGCATTACTATCATTATTGTCGAAGAAATATTTATAAAAACTAGTAACCGGTATAATAATTTTATTTTTTGCATAATGTAAATATAATCTTTGCTCTTTTATTTTTCCATAAACCAAAGGACATGCCCACAATTGTCACAAATATAGTTAAGCGCTTTTTTGTTTAACCAATCTAGTTTAAAGAAAGTCATTTTTTTTGTATTCATTAGAGTTTCTCTCTCCCAAAAAGTATCATTATTGCAGACTGTGCAGTTTAGTTTATTCCCTTTAATAGTTACTTGTTTTGATATGTGTGAATTTGCCATGAGTTCTTTTTTTAATAGTTATAAGTTGATTCATTTACCCAATGAAATTTCCTGTTGAGAAGTCTAAACTGAGATACGGGGATGTTTTTTAATTGAATACTTAGTTTGTTGTTATTCAAATCTCCTTGTAACTTTAGTTGATCATTAGAAACTTCATAGGTAAACTTTTGCGGTAATGAGTTTTTATCATCTTTAAAAACAATTTCTTTTGTGTCAGAGTTCTCTTCAAAACTGTATCTATCGATGTGATTATTCATTTTTTTGACCACTGCTTTTCCTTTTTGATCGATGATAAAATACTTCCATCGATCATCATTTGTTAAAAGAGGAGCTATAGTGTCTTGTTGCTTTACAAAAGTTTCAACTTTCCAAATACCTCTAAGTTTGGAAGAAGACCTAAGTTGTTCTGTGGCTTTGAAATTAAAGAAACATTGAATAACAACTAGAATTGTAACGACAATTATGATGGTTTTTTTAATAAAACGAATTGTTTTTAGTAGAAACGTATTTTTGATATAATTGATAAGATGAATCTTTTCTACTGCTTCATTCTTAAAGAAGAAATTTAGTATTCTTTTTCTATTCGTAATCAATAAAATGGAAGCCATTATAACTAGATGAATAGAGAATAACTTTACAGGAATATCGTAAGTAAGGTTCATGAAGGCTACGTTCACCATGATTCCTAGAACAACAAGACTTCCTAGCATCACTGTCTTACGATTTAGCAATAGCAAACCTCCAATAATTTCCAAAGAACCAAGAAATATATTATAGACCATTGAATGCCCCATAAAAGTCCATGCTAACCCCATAGGTGACATTTCTCCTACAGGCTGAATTAATAGTTCTAGACTTGGATCAGCAAACTGACCTTTAAATACTTTAGCCAAACCATAAATAATCATTGCAATAACTAAAAAGACTCTTAATACAGTTTGAAACCAATATAATAAAGTAGTGTAAGAATTTCTTTTTTTACCTACAAGGGTCCATATAAATGTTGTAAAAAAGGCTAATAAAAGATTAAGAGCAAATCGGACATAATCAAAAGATCGATCTCCACTACCCGTACTTTCCATTTTAAAATCGGCACCCCAATTAAGAATTGTATCTGCAAACCAGCGTAAAGGAGTTTCTATAAAAAGAGCTAAAAACAGTAATAAGATGAATAACGTAAAGTAGCAAAAAGTAAATCTAAAAATTGTTTTGGATGTTAAACTCCAGTTTTTTTGTGATAACTGATTAGAATTCATTCTCTTTATTTTTTTGCTTTTGATTCGGCAAATATATAAAAATTATCGAAAAACAATAATAAAATATCAAATAAGAGTAATTTTAAACTCCTTAAATCACATAATTATAATCCCAAAAGGATAAAATTGTTTGTTAGAGTACGCGAATTTAACTTAGTTAATTAATGCAATGAGGAGTTTTTTGTGATCGTTACTGTTTTACCATTTTTCAGTTGTAATTTAAAAGGTTCACCAGAACTGGCTACTTTTCGATGGTATTTATCTAAAGAACAAAAATCTGTGAATTGTCTATCGTTATAGAGTAGTATTTCATCTCCCTGTCTAACTCCTTCATTCCAAATAGCGCTTCCTTCTTGTATTCGCATAATTCGCATCTTTCCTTTGTGATATATCACAGAACAAGAATACCCTTGATATGTTTCGTTAATTGTAGAAGAAGAGAGATATAATCGATCGCTTTTTAAACTTAAAAACAGCTCTTTCTCATCCCATAAATTGTTTCCTATTTTAGAAGACTTCATATTATTGTAGTAAATTACAGGAGACAATCTTACTTTTTTTGAAGAAGTTTCTGGCAATTGAAAAATTTTTGGATTCGATGAAGTTAAGATGCCATTCACATCAAAACTTCCAGAATAGATGGAAATTTGAGGATAATCATCAATCTTTGTAAAATTATAATTACGACGTGAAATATTTGAGGAACCTCCTGCTCCAGTATCCAACAAAAATTTGAATCTATTGTTTTTAAGGTTCAAAAAAACAGAGGGTCGATTATTTCGAAAATCAAAATCTAATTCATGCATTTCCTTTACCTTTTCTGGGAAGTAATTAGACGGATACATGATTAAAATTTTATTCTTATAGTCAATAGTCCAATTGAATTGTTTAATAATATCTACTCCTAAAACTCCGTCAACATTATAACAAGAAAAGATCGTGTTCTTTGGGGTGTTCAGTATGCGGTGTCCAGTAATCTTTCTGCTTCCTAATGCTACAGTGCCACTTTTGTAAAAACGCATTTTACTTTTTAGACCACTAGATGAAGTTACTGTAGTTGTTTTATTGGTTTTTCGAAGGGTTTCTTTAGCCCAAGAATAGGCTAATGTAATTTGCGCCCCTGTATCAAAGGCAAATTGTTTTTCAACACCATTAAAATTTATTGGAATAATAATTACGCCTAAATCATTTCTAAAAGGAATGGTATCTTGATAGCTTTGAGTGTTCTGAGCACTCATTGTTTGTAACAGAAGAATTGAGAAGAGAAAGAATAGTTGTTTTTTCATAAATCTGATGGTTTTACTTAAACCTTTTTAATCACGTTGGTTACAATTCCCCAAATAACAAAATTATTTTCTTCTGTGATTTGAATGATAGGATAATCTGGATTTTCGGGTTGTAACCAAACCTCATCACCTCTTACTTTAAGTCGCTTTACAGTGAATTCTCCATCTAAAAAACAAACAGCAATCTTATTATTTTCTGGTTCTAAACTTCTATCGATGACCAATAAATCATTGTCATCTAGTCCTGCCCCAACCATAGATTGACCGCTTACTTTTGCAAAAAAAGTAGCTTCTTTATTCATGATTAACTCTTCATCCAGAGAGATGCGGGTTTCTCTAAAATCGTCTGCTGGCGATGGGAATCCTGCCGAAATTCCAGTATCAATAAAAATAGCACCATTGCTATCGGAAATCTTAGAAGAAAAAATTTGTAGGGACATAGTAGGTTATTTTACAGTAATAATATCATTAATTTTTGTGGTGTATTTTGGAGACAATCGTTCTTGACGCATTTTCCAAGTACGTTCTAAATCTTGATTTGCTAGTTTTATTTTATCTGCTTTAAATTTTTTGTTTAAACGATCAATAGCAGACATTAATGGTTTGTGTTTTGGGTTTTCTTGCGAAAACAAATCCAATTGATGGTTGTCTGCAGGAACCAATCCAGTTACAATAACACCAGCTCGTTTATACTTAACGCCAGATTTAAAAACTGTGGCTACCGCTTCTACAGCAGCTTTTGTAATGGTTAACGTTGAGTCTGTTGGGTAAGGAAAGATAACCGTTTTAGAGCCTCGATGTTGCTCAGAATCCTTTTTATGTCGATCACTACTTAATAGCACTATTATCATATAACAACTCGATTGTTGTGCCCTTAATTTTTCTGCGCAACTGGCTGCAAACGTAGAAATACGCTCTTTAATATTTCCAATATCAGAGTAGGTATATTCAAAGCTTCTTGTAGTGGCAATAGCACGTTTATTTTCTTTGATATCTAATTCTATTGTAGGAATTCCTTCTAAGTCTTTTTTTAATTTCCATTCTGTAATGGAGAAATTTTTCAAAACCCAATCATCAGATAACTGCGTAAAATCGAAAGCGGTTTTACAGCCTTGATCAAGTAGTCGCTTCTGCAAACGGCGCCCTATTCCCCAGACACTTCGAATGTCTGTCCATTTTAAGGCTTTTACCCGTTTTTCTTCAGAATCGATAACATAAACGCCACCCGTTTTTTTTGGAAACTTTCTTGCAATTTTATTGGCTACTTTACTCAGCGCTTTTGAAGGAGCGATACCTACAGAAGTAGGAATCCCTATCCATTTTAAAATACGGTTTCTGATGGCAGCTCCATATTCTTCAAAATTATAATGATCAAAACCTTTAAATTGTAAAAAAGCTTCATCAATACTATAAACTTCAAGATCTGGAGTGTATTGCTCTAGAATTTTCATGACTCGTGCACTCATATCTCCATACAAGGGATAGTTAGATGATAAGACATGGATGTTTTTTTGTTTGCAAAAACTTTCCCATTTAAAGATAGGAGCACCCATGGGTAAATCGAGTGCTTTTGCCTCATCACTACGTGAAATTACACAACCATCATTGTTGCTTAAAATAGCAATAGGCTGGTTTTGTAAGCTCGGATTAAAGACCCGCTCACAAGAAGCATAAAAATTATTACAATCTACTAAGGCAAACATCGTTATAAATATACAAACAAGAAATTCTATAAGATAACCTTGAGTTACTTATATTTGAAAAAATTAGAATCCGAATGAATGTCTTTGATATTGTTATAGCTGCATTGTTGATTTTTGCTTTTGTAAGAGGTTTTATGAAAGGTCTTTTTGTAGAGATCGCTTCTTTAATTGCTTTAGTAGGAGGTATTTATGGAGCTATTTATTTTTCTTATTTTGCAGGAGACATACTAAAAGAACGAGTGGATTGGAGTGAGAATTATATTTCTTTAACTGCCTTTGCGATTACATTTATTGCCATTGTTGTTACAGTTTCATTGCTAGGGAAAGTCTTTACAAAGATGGCAGACTTTGCTGCTCTTGGTTTAGTGAATAAAATTTTAGGAGGTATTTTTGCTTTGTTGAAGAGCGTTGTAATTCTTAGTGTAATCTTTGTCTTTTTTACAAGAGCCAATAAAACAATTCCTTTTGTTAGTGACGAAACTTTGTCAGAATCTATTTTATATGAACCTGTAAGGAGTTTAGTTCCTACAATTTTCCCATCAATTATAAGAGAAATCGAATCGAAAGAAGTAAATCTTAATTCAGTAAGTTTTTACAAAAAATAGCATCTTTTAGACAAAAAAACCTATGAAATTCTCCCGCTTCTTTTTGACATTTTTTCTTTTTTTTTTCTTCCTAGGAACAAGTTCTGCACAAAACTGTACTCTTCTAAAGAATAACTCTTTTACATATAGAGCTGCTAAAAACAATGTGTTGGTAGAGTTTAAAGAAAAGGAATATATAGAATACCATTTGAATAAGAAATACTACATCAAGTCCAAAATAGAATGGGTTTCAGATTGTGAGTATTATCTAGTTATAGAAGAGTCAACCTTACCAGATTTCCCATTCGAAAAAGGAACTAAAATGCATATTATTGTTACTCAAGTAAAAGGCAACAAAGTCTACTACAAATCCTCCCTGGCAGGAAGAATTTGGGAAGGAAAAATGAAAAAGGTTCGAAAGAAATCTTAAGAATCTTTATGATCTTTCATCCATTGTAAAGAATCTTTAAAGCTGTCGAAAATACATTCTTCTGAAATCAAATCTGGAATCATATCAATACGCTCCAGCATGTATCTTGGCTGTTTTTGAACATCTACAAAGAGGACATTTTTACCATCTTTTTTTAAATCTACAATGATATCTTCTAAAGCATAGAGTCCAGATTGATCTATATATTGCATTCGATCCATTCGAATGATAATAGTAGATGCAGATGCTGGAATCTGTTTTGCTAGTGCTTGAAAATCGCTTGTAGAACCAAAGAACAAAGGCCCTTTTATATGTTTTATAAAAATTTCTTCTCGTAATCCTTTAGTTAATCCAATTTCATCGGCCCATGGTTCTTCTTTTAAAGATTTCACATCGGATCTTTCAGCTGTAAGATCTCCAATTCTTTTCATGAAGACCAAAGAGGCAATTACTAGTCCAATACCAACAGCATTTACTAAGTTCCAAAAAGTAGATAAAATTAATACGATTAACATTATAAGTACTTCAGAACTTAACTTAAAAGGTAAAAACTTAAACTTAATATCTTTTGGTAAAGAAGGAATTGCTTTTAACCCTTTATAATCCATAACGCTAATACCAACAGTAACTAAAATACCGGCTAATACGGCTGCAGGAATCTTTGAAGCAATAGGACCTAACCCTAAAACAATAATTAACAACATCAGACCAGCGATCATACCAGACAATCTAGTTTTACCACCAGCATTAATATTTACTACTGTTCTAATGGTTGCTCCAGCACCTGGAATTCCTCCAAAAAGAGAAGCAATACTGTTTCCAATTCCTTGTCCAATTAATTCTTTGTTAGGCTTGTGTTTTGTTTTGGTCATATTATCTGCCACCACACTAGTCAATAAAGAATCTATAGCGCCTAATAAAGCAAGTGCTAAAGCGGTAAAAATATAAGGTGTAATGCTTGCTAGACTAAAGCCAGTAATAATTTCCATATTAGGTATTGGAAGACCTGTAGGGATTTCTTCTATGGGTCTATAATCCAAACCAAAGCCGACCGCTATTCCGGACATGACGACTAAAGCGACCAATGTACTTGGAATTTTTGTGGTTATCCGTTTAAATCCAAAAATAATAATGATCGTTCCTATGGATAGCAATAACTCTAATAAATTGATTGATTTTAATGCCCTTGGCAACACTTTTAATGTACCAATAACTCCAGAAGCGTCTTTGGCTGCAAGTGTTTTAGATTCGCGAGCGATATCTTCAGTAGAAACTTGTTCTGCCCTTTTAATTGTTTCTCTAAAATCTTCAAGGACTAAAATATCTTCCCCTGCTTCTTCTCTTAATATATTTTCTAAAATTAATTCTTCAGCTTCTACTTTGAAATTCTGTACAAACTCTGTATCCTCTTTTGGATAATATCCCAGAGAAGGTGATAATTGAGTAATGATAATAATAACACCAATAGCAGTCATAAATCCTGAGACTACTGGATACGGAATGTATCGTATATATTTTCCGAGGCCTATTAGACCAAGTCCAATTTGCATGATTCCAGCCAATAGAAAAACAGTTAAAATCGCTGGTAAGGCTTTACTTACATCTCCATCATTGGCAGCAATGATCCCTGCAATAACAACCATACTTACAGCTGTCATAGGGGCTGTTGGCCCTGAGATCTGAGTATTTGTCCCTCCAAATAAAGCAGCAAAAAAACTGATAAAAATGGCACCATAAAGTCCAGCAGCAGGTCCTAAACCTGAAGAAACACCAAATGCTAAAGCTAGAGGCAAGGCTACAATACCTGCAGTAATTCCTCCAAAAGCATCTCCTTTGAGGTTAGAAAAAAAGTTTTTCATAAAAAGAACAAATTAATTGAGGTCTAAAATACTTAATTTTTAAGCAAAAAAAAAGCCGATACATCATGTATCGACTTTAATTAACAGTATTTTTTTAAAAGTTAAAAATTCACAAAGGTGATGATGTTAATTTGATCCCTGCTAGAAGTCTCAAATACTTGATTCATATACCCTAATTCAATTTTAACACCTTTACTAACTTTATATCCTAGACCAGCGTAAATTCGATTTCTGTCGAAAACATTCGATTCTCCATTCAGGAAAATCTCATTATAGGCAGATAAATAATATTTCGAATCCTTGAAAGGAACATTCAATCCTAGAAAATAACGAAAGCGAGTTTTAAAATTATCCTCAACAAAGCGTTGCTCAAATCGATATCGATGCTGAAGGGTTACACTTCCTATGGATTGTTTGGTAATGAACTGCTGAAAAATACGATGTTCTTCAACGGTAATTTGTTCATTCCCATTGCCAGTAAAATTTTCTGAATTGATATATCCATAACCTAATAAAAGATTACTTCTAGATCCAATATTATATCCTAATCCTGTTCGAATTAATAATTGCTCTAAATCGCCAATAGCATTGTAATTTCTATGCTGAACTTCATGATGAAGATTCCATTTAGAATTTAATTGTTTACTTCCAATGTATACAAGCCAATTCCCTAAGTTGCTATCTTGACTTTTAGCAGCATAGGGGATTAGTGATAATGCAATTATAAAGAGAAACTTCTTCATAAGTTTTGTGTCTTATTCGTAAAAAGTTACTGAACCATCTTTGATATCGTACATGGCACCGATAATCTTAATTTCACCGTTGTCTTCCATTTCTTTTAAAACAGGACTTTCAGTTCTGATATTATCCATGGTCATGTACACGTTTTTCTCAGCAACATTGTTAACAAAATCAATGTTTCCTGAATTTCTCTGACTTGCATCAGTAGGTTCGGTAACAGCTTCAACAGCTGGTTTTAGTTTGCTAATTAGTGCTGTTAAATTTCCTAATTTAGCATCATCACAGGCTCCTTTTACAGCGCCACAAGCAGTGTGCCCTAAAACAACAATTGCTTTGGTTCCAGCTAATTTACAAGTGAATTCCATACTTCCTAAGATGTCTTCATTTACAAAGTTACCGGCAATACGAATGCTGAAGATGTCTCCAATCCCTTGATCAAAAACGAGTTCTGCCGAAACTCTAGAATCTACACAGTGTAAAACTGTAGCAAAAGGGTATTGACCAGTACTCGTATCTGCAACTTGTCCTAACAAATCTCTATCGACTTCTTGATTTGCAATAAATCTTCCGTTTCCTTCTTTTAATAAATTGATTGCAGCATCAGGTGTGATTCCTGCTTGTGTTTCTTTTGTATGTGCTTTCATAATTTTATGTTTTTTTGATTATTAATTTGATACTAAAATAGATACATTTAACTTGTTAATAGCATCGTTATATTTCCTATTTATGCACAACAAGTTAATATTATTTTTTGATACATAATTAGAAACATTTTTGATAGAATTGTCATTTCTTTCAAAAACATATGCCACCGTTTTTTCATTTGAAGAAGGTTGTAGTTCTTCTTTGGTGACAATATTAAATGACTTTAATGGCTTCAGAGAATTTCCAATCAAATCCTCTGCAAATTCTAAATTTGATGAAGGCTCTAAATCATTTAGAATCCCCAAAGCAATTTCTTGATTTGGTTGTAAACCATTTTTATTAGAAGCAATCATAATAACTCCTGAATGTACTTTTAAAACAAATTCAGTAATACGATCTCCAATAAAATTAAAAGGGTTTGATTTTTTCTTCCCTAAAACAATAATGTCAGGTTGACTTTCTTTGATGTGTTTTTCAATTTCATCTTTTATATTCCCAAAAGAGAATACGAAAGGAATACTTGTATCATACTCTTTCGATACAGGATTTATCAAGTTTTGAATTTGCTTGTTAATAGCCGTATACTCCTTATTAATAACTCGCATTGCAGACAGTTGATTGTCTTTTTCTACAATATCTGATGCACTTTTCACATGGAAGAAGTTAATGTCTCCGCCAATCATTTTAGCAAGGCTTATTGTGCTTTTTAAGATACTTGATGTATCTCCATTTAAATCTGAAAGCACTAAAATTTTATAATTGTTTTTTTTCATGATGTTTTAATTTAGGCTGTTTTTGGTCTTAGTTTGAAGAACTCAATAAAACTAGATGGATTTTCTACGATACCACGTTCTGAAATTAATTTAATATCAATATTTCTTTCTTTGGCTTTAAATGCAAAATCTTCAAGAATTTCAACAATATCATTGTCCAAATATCTAGTTTTTCTTACATCTAATTCTAAATATGTATCTCTTGGTAAACTATCTAATTCATTCAAAATAGCCCCTTTATTAAAGAAGGTTACTTCTTCAGCCAAGGTCATTTTTATTTTATGAACACCATTACTTTTATCTTCTATATGTAAGAAGTGAGAGTTTTGGAAACTCTTAATTAAAATAACAACAACTCCAACAGCTAACCCCATTCCGATTCCCATTAATAAATCTGTAAAGACAATTCCAAGAACAGTTACTGTAAAAGGAATGAACTGTTTCCAACCTAATTTATACATTTTCTTAAACAAAGCAGGTTTAGCTAATTTATATCCTACAATTAAAAGAATGGCAGCTAGTACAGATAATGGAATTTTATTTAATAATGTTGGAATTAAAATCACAGAAATTAATAAAAAGAAACCATGAATAATAGCAGACATTTTGCTTCTACCTCCAGATTGAATATTCGCAGAACTTCTTACAATTACTTGAGTAATTGGTAAACCACCAATCATTCCAGAGATAATATTTCCAGTTCCTTGTGCCAACAATTCTCTGTTGGTTGGGGTTACATTTTTATGAGGATCTAATTTGTCTGTTGCCTCAACACATAATAACGTTTCTAAACTTGCTACTAGAGCAATGGTAAATGCAACAATCCAGATGTCAGGGTTTCCAATCATACTGAAATTAGGAAAACTAAACTGACCTAAAAATGAAGACATGTCTTCTGGAATAGGAACGCTAACCAAATGTGATGAATCAATTGCCAATGACTCGTTAGATTGTGTAACTAAAAAGTATACAATCCCAAATACTACTGCCACTAAAGGACCTTGAATTAACTGAAATATTTTTCCTTTTTTTGATAGCACTTTGTCCCACAATAATAAAATTCCTAAACCTACAAACCCTACAATTGTAGAGCCTACGCTAATGAAATTCAATGACTTAAATATTTCCGAAAATGTATTCTCTCCATCTACTTGAAAGAAAGCAAAATCCCCTTCAGGATTTGCATCATATCCAAAGAAGTGAGGAATTTGTTTTAGAATGATAATAAGCCCTATTCCAGTTAACATTCCTTTGATTACAGATGAAGGGAAATAATAACCAATAATACCCGCTTTTAATACTCCAAAAAGCAATTGAATAACACCCCCTAAAACAACGGCTAATAAAAAATTTTGGTAACCTCCTAAGGTTCCAATGGCGGTTAAAACGATGGCTGCTAATCCTGCAGCCGGACCACTTACTCCAATTTTAGACCCACTTAAAGATCCAACAACAATTCCTCCAACAATTCCTGCTATTAATCCAGAAAAGAGCGGAGCTCCACTTGCTAATGCAATACCTAAACATAAAGGTAAGGCCACAAAAAAAACCACAATACTTGCGGGTAAATCACTTTTAATAGTTTTAAACATGTAAATAATTTTAGGTCTCAAGCAAGGTTTTTTTTGCTTGAAAAATTAATTTTTAAAATGGGCTAGAACCCATAAATCATAAATGTGTAATCCGAATTATAAAGTGATGTGTTCGGGTGGAGGAGAAATAAGCTTCTTGTAGTGAGAAGTATAATTTTTAGAATAAAAACTCATTCTTTTTTTCTTTTCAAGACTAACAAAAAGAGATGCATTGTTATCAGAGTAATATATTTTTACTTCCAAATCTTTAGCAGATTCTTTTCCTTTTTTCTCTTCTTCTTCGCCAAAATCAGCAATAGCTGTTATTTCATAATCACCCTCACTTAAACTAATGTAAGTAGGAGCAACTATTGATGCTAGAAGAATGAATGAAAATAAATATGTAAAAATTAATTTACTCATGTTTGGTTTTAAAAAAAGCGAAGATACAATATGAGAAACAGTATTCTGTTAAATATTTTTTAAAAAACGTTCAACAGTTTAATTTCATCAGAAATCACCCAACCAATTTTTCCATCTGCAATTCGAATTTTTTTCCAATTATCTACAGTATCTAAAACATCGACCTTTGTTCCTTCATGAAGTGTAAAGATTACTTCACTATTTGATGTTGGAGCGTTTTTAATTTCTGTTTGTTGAATAAAAATGATGGCTTGGATATTTGTCTTTGAATAAGAATGTTCTTTGATTGCAAAAATCGATGAAGCGACAAGCAATAGAAAACTTAAGATACTTGTTACAAAGAAAAGACGTTTTTTAGTTGGGGTATAAGAAAAGTAAAAGAGTAAAAATAAAAAAGCTCCTATAATAGAAAGAGATACAGATACAATAGCCCATTCGTTGTAAGATAGTTTTTTTACAAAGTTTTCATCAATCTTTTGAAAGACAGATTTGGGTAATTCTTCTATGTTATCAATAGTCAACCTTCTAGCAAAAACTAAATTGTTTTGTGCATCCTCATTTAAAGGGTTTAACAATAATGCTTTTTCATAATTGTAAATAGAAGGGGCAACTTCATTGAGTTTATAATAACAGTTCCCTAAATTGTAATACAATTCGGTTGAAATGACACCCAAACCTTCAATTTGCTCATAGGTTTTTATGGCTTCATTATATTTTTCTTGCTTGTATTCATCATTTGCTTTCGCAAACAAATCGTCTGCAGATTGGGCAAAAACACCCTGACTGAGAAACAACAATAAAAGGAATATTTTTTTCATCTTAGAATTGTTTATCAATTTGAGTAATTACTTGTTTGGCCTTTTCATAATCTTCATTCATTTCTACAACAGTAACTGGTGAATACCTAGCCATATCGCAACTATTAAAAACTTCTATAAAAGAAGTAATAGAATCCTCGTCTACAGATTTACCTTTTAATAGTTCGGTTATTTTGTCTCTACTAATATCTGAAGTTTCAATCTGTAATTTAGCTTTTAAGTAATTGTGTAGTGCTTTCTCTAGAGCAATATAAAATTCTTCTTTTTTCCCTAATTGTTTTTTAGCTTGGGATAAATATTTCTTTGCTAAACGATCCGCTTTGCGGAGTTTATTTCCAACGATGTCGTTACTTCTAGCATCATTTTTCTTTGCAATTACAATTCCTATAGGGATAAAAAGCAATGGAAGAAACAACAATAAGTAGTAAGTGTTAGACTTGAAGAAATCAGATGTTTCTTTAGAATCGAAAGAAGTTTTGGTTTGTATATATCGAAAAGCAGCTCCTGTAGTAATCACATCTTTCTTTGTAGCCGAATTAATGTCGGAATTTGTAACCAATTCTTTTCCTTCTAAAACTTCAACAAATAAATCTTCGGATGTAATGGTGAAATATTTTTTCTTTTTTGGATCAAAATAAGAAAACTCAGTGTTTGGAATTTTATATTTCCCCTTATATTGAGGAACAACGGTATAATCTTTATTTACTGAACCTCGAATTCCCGAAGGAGTAACCCTAACTTTCTCTTTTTGTTCTGGAGTAAAAGCTTCTAGTTCAGTAGGAGTTTGTATTTCAGGAAGTTCAAATAACTTTAAATTTCCATTCCCTTTAACATTTACAGAAATTCTTGCTGTTTCGTTCGACTTTAACAAGGTTCTACTTGCAGTTACATCAAACTCAAAATCACCGACAGCTCCGTTGAAACTATTAGGTTTTCCTTCTAAAGGCAATTCCTTAGTGTTTACAAGTTTCTTTGCCGAAGCAAAAGTTCTTGTAATGTTTCTGGTAATTGGGTTTCCAAAGAAATCGCCTCTTCCCGTTGGAACACCGATAACAATATCCATCTTCATCGGATCAATTGTCAATTTTCCAGATTTGGTTGGAATTAAAAGTGCTTTTTTCAAAACCACATATCGATATTGCTCTCCATTATAGGTTCCTTGATTGGTTCTTAAACCATTAATCTTAATCTCTTGGTTCCAAAAACCATTATATTGTGGAGATTCTGTAACGGTAAAATCGGCAACACTAACATTGTTGCTAACATATAATTTGTATTCTACATAAACACCTTCACCAACATAGGGACTGGATTTTGAAATTTCAGCAACTAAATGTATGTTTTGTTGAGCGATATAGTTTGGGTCATTCGGATCTTTAGGGATTTCTACAGCATCTAAAACAATAATTTTTATGGGTTTAGATTTTAAGATGTTTCCATCTAATTTAATACTTGCCGTAGGGATTAGAAATTCTCCTTTGTTTAGAGGTTGAATAATGTAAGTATAGGATTGAGAATAACTGGCTTTTCCGTTAAACCACGACTGACTTATAGCCTGATGTGGACCTGCTACAATTCTAAAATTTTTAAATTCTGGGGGCGAAAAATGATCGGCACCTTGCTTATTAACAGTAAACTCAATTTTTAACCGCTGATTTATTCCAAGTTTGTTTTTGCTAACACTAGCAATTAACTCAGGCTCTTGAGCATGAAGAGAAATACTCATTAGAGCAAACAACACAAATATGTATTTTATTTTCTGCCTCACGTTCTAATTCAAATTCTTGGAAAGTATAAAATTTACCAATCTTTTTCTTTTGGTACTTTTCTACCTTTTGCCTTTTTGGCATTTAATTTTTTCTGAGTCTTTTTTTCCTCATTGTTAAGACTTTCTAGCAATTGCTTAATCTGTTGAGGTGACATTTTTCCTTTTTGAGGCTTTGGCTTTTGCTTCTTCTTATCGTCTTTTTTAGGATCTTGTTTTTTCTTATCCTTATTATCATCTCCTTTATCACCATCTTTCTTTGGATCTTTTTCGTCCTTGTCGTCACCGTCTTTCTTGTCCTTGTTCTTATCCTTCTTGTCGTCTTTGTTGTCTTTATTTTTGTCCTTATTCTTGTCTTTATCCTTATTTTTCTCCTTGTCTAACAGCTTCTGCGCAACAGCTAAATTGTAACGAGTTTCATCATCATTAGGATTGTTTCTCAGTGAGTTTTTATAAGCATCTACAGCACCTTGATAGTTTTTTCCTTCCATATGAGCATTTCCTAAATTATGGAAAGCGTCAGCTTTGTAAAAGACATCTTTAGAGTCTTTGGCAGCTAATTCATACTGAGGGATGGCTTCTTTGTAATTTTTTCCTTGGTACAAAGCATTTCCCATATTATAGGTAGCCTTTTTATAAGTGCTATTTTTTTCTAAGGCTTTTTTATAAGCAACAGAAGCATCTGTGTAGTTTTTCCCTTCGTATAATTTGTTTCCGTCTCTAACAAACTTCCTCGCTTCCCTCTGTAAAGAAATGGAGTCTTTTTGCGCAAAAGAAATGGTAGATGTTAATACCATCACTATACTGAATACTATGTATTTAAAATTCTTCATGATTTAGAATTTACTTGTCTTCTTCGTTAAATAAATCTACTTTTCTTAGCCATTTGGTCTTCTTGTCTAGCAAGAAAATATCCAAAACTAAAAATAAAATACCAATTCCTAAAAACCATTGAAATTGATCTTTATAATCTGAAAACTGTTTTGTTTCAAATTCACTTTTCTGAGCATTTCCTATGATATCTTCAATGACACTTACAGGCTTGTCAGTTTTATTTCCGTCAATATAACTCCCATTAGCAGCATCTGCTATTGCTTTTAACACGGCAGGTTTACGTTGTGATAGAACAGTTTCGCCTTTGTATTTTTTGTAACCAATTAACGAGCCGTTTATTTTTAAAGGAATTGGCCCACCTTTTTCGGTTCCAACACCAATGGTATATACTTTAATACCCTCTTCACTCATATTCTGGGCAACTTGCTTTGTTTCTTCTTGGTGATCTTCACCATCAGAGATAATAATTAAAAAACGATTTGTTTGTTCATCATTATTATAATAAGTCTTCGCCAAATCTAAGGCCTCATTAATTGCTGTTCCTTGACTAGATACCAGGTCTGGATTGGCATTCTGCAAAAACATTTTTGCCGCTGCATGATCTGTAGTAATAGGCAGCAAAGGATAAGAGTTTCCTGCATAAATAATAATCCCGACACGGTCACTTCCTAACTTGTCTATGATCTTTGAAATAATCTGTTTTGCTTTTTCAAGGCGGTTAGGAGCGATGTCTTCAGCCAACATACTTTTAGAAACATCTAAAGCAAAAACAACATCAACACCTTCTCTTTTTACAGTCTTTAATTTGGTTCCCATTTTTGGATTGACCAAAGCAAGAATTAGAAAAGAGATTCCTAAAACAAAAAATAAGAGCTTTAAAAATGATTTAAATCCAGAAACATTGGGTGCAAGTTTTGATAATAGAACTAGGTTCGAAAACTTTCGTTGTGTTCTTTTTTTCCACCAAAACACCAATAGAAAAACAACCACAATTACTGGAATTGCAGCGAAAAAATAAAAATATATGGGTTCTTCTATTCTGTACATTATATAAAACTTCTAAAAAGTGTATTTCTTAATAAGAATTCTAAGAAAAGCAATCCTCCAGCAATAAAAACTAAGAATCGATATTTCTCTTGATAGTTGTAATATTTAAACTCTTCTATCTTTGTTTTTTCTAATTTGTCAATCTCATCATAGATGGCTTTCAACTTCGTATTGTCAGTTGCTCTAAAATACTCACCTTCTGTTTCTTCAGCAATAAACTGTAAAAGCTTTTCATCAATTTCTACCTGTTGCTTTCTAAATTGTAACTGACCTGTTCTAGGATCTTTACTGTATGGAAAATCAGCAGTACCATTAGTCCCTATTCCAATAGTATATACTTTAATACTGAGTTCTTTTGCTAATTCTGTAGCTGTTTTTGGATCAACAAAACCAGAATTGTTAACCCCATCTGTAAGCAAAATAATCACCTTACTTTTGGCCTCACTTTCTTTTAATCTGTTTACAGCAGACCCAAGTCCCATTCCTATAGCGGTACCTCCTTCTAATTGACCCCATTTAATTTCTGAAATGGTTCTTTTTACGATTCCTTTATCACTAGTAATTGGCGTCTGAGTAAAACTTTCACCAGCATATACTACAATCCCTATTCTGTCATTTGGCCTTCTGTTTACAAAGTCGGTGGCTACAATTTTTAAAGCCTCTAATCGATTAGGCTTTAAATCACGAGCCAACATACTTGCAGAAACATCAATAGCCATGACAATATCAATTCCACGATTGGCTTTTACTTTTGTGCTAACGGCTACATTTCTAGGTCTAGCTAAGGCTACTAATAAAAAAGCAAGTGCTATTAATCTGAAAAAATATAAGAAAGGCTTCAGTTTTGGAAGAATAGATTTTTCTGATTTAAATCCTTTTACACTAGGAACGGTTAAAACAGCAGCGTCTTTTTTTCTCATGAAAAAATACCATACAGCAAGCAATGGAACTGCTATCAGCAACCATAAAAATTCAGGGTTATGAAACTCAAAATTACTCCAATCCATCTTCTTCAGTTTCTTCTATTATAGGTTTCGGCTTCAATTCATTTAGCACATCTTCGGCATCTCTTCTATCTTCTTCAATTTCATGCGACATTGGTTTAGATTTCGCAAACTTCACCAAATCTGCTTCGCTTAAGAGCGCCTTTAGTTTTTTTATAACTTCTTTATTTACTTCAATGGTTTCTGCCTCATTAAAGTCATAAAGCGTTTCAATTACTTCATCAGTAGTACTTTCTAATGCCGGAATTTTTAATTCTTTCTCTACATATGCTCTAATTATTCCTGTTAACTCACTGTAGTATTTCTTAATTTCATTGTTCTGCCACAATAACTTTTGATCTAATTGATGCAATCGTTCTATTGCTTCTTCATATGGAGGAAGTAATGAAATAGCTTCTTCTAGGTCTTCTTCTTTTTTACGAGTTTTGATATAATATATGATTCCCGCAATTAATAACAATCCTAAAATTACCCAGATTAAGTAAGGTTTAAAATCATCAAAACCATAAGGTTCTCCTTTGATGGATTTGATGGCAAACATTTTCTGTTTTGTCGTATCAACAGCAATAGTAGCAACATTGATTAAAATAGAATCAGTAATATAGGCCCTGTTTTTAATAAAAATCTGTTGAGAAGGAATATAGTAAGCGCCGCTGTCAAAACTTGTAAGTAAATACTTTTTAAGTAGGCTGTTTTTTAAGGTGTCAATTTTTAAATCCTTAACAATCTCTAGGCCTTTTATGTTTTCCAGTTTCGGAATAATGACATTTGAAGTGTCACTAATTGAAATCTTGTAATAGAACTGTTCTCCAATTCTAATATTGGTTGTATCCACCTCAACGTTTACTTGTTGGGCAGAAGACATTGAACTTATAATTAAAAAAAACAGCAGGATTCTTATCTTCATTTCTCTAACGTCCTTTATGTTTAAAATATCCTAATAGTTTTTTTACATAGCTTTCACCGACTCTTGTATTGATTGTTCCTGCACCACTTCTTTTAAAAGTATCATGGTAATAATTAGACAAGCGCAGCGCATTAGCTCTGTAATTATTTCGAGTAGCTCTAGAAGAGGTGTTAATAAGCTGGACCTGATTGGTTTCAGCATCTAGCATCGGTACCATTCCTAGATTTGGAATTTCTTCGTCGTGTTTATCATACACTCTAATTCCGGTAATGTCATGTTTGCTTCCAACAATCTTTAAAGTCCTTTCATAGTCATCATCCATAAAGTCAGAAAGCATAAAAACAATGGCCTTCTTTTTCATGACATTTGATAAAAACTTAAAAGCTTCAGCAATATTTGTCTTTCTGCTTTTTGGTTTGAACTCAATTAACTCTCGAATGATTCTAAGCACATGACTTTTCCCTTTTTTAGGAGGAATATACAATTCAATTTCATCAGAAAAGAGAATCAACCCTACTTTATCATTATTTTGAATTGCAGAGAAAGCCAAGGTAGCGGCTATTTCTGTAACGGTATCTTTTTTAAACTGCTCAGAGGTTCCAAAATGTTCAGAACCCGAAACATCTACCATTAACATCATGGTTAGCTCGCGTTCTTCTTCAAAAACTTTTATATAAGGCTCGTTATATCTTGCAGTCACATTCCAGTCAATAGCTCTTACATCATCACCAAATTGATACTGACGGACTTCAGAAAACGTCATCCCTCTCCCTTTAAAGGTAGAATGGTACTCACCTCCAAAGATGTGATCAGACAATCTTCTTGTCTTGATCTCAATTTTTCGTACTTTTTTAAGTATTTCTTTAGTATCCATTCTTTAGTTTACCCATTCCAACGGTAAAGACTCCAAGTTGCGTTCTTCTATTTTTGAACCAACTTTTATTTCTAGTAAAGGAGCTTTTTCTATTGATAATTTTGTGTCATTTCTTTCATTAATCCTACTTAAGACTTCTTGAATTGTTTTTTGTTGTGATAACAAAAGACTATTTAATACTTGATTGGATTCATTTTTAAAATCGAAACAATTGATGTGATACATCGGTTGTTTGTTTTGATAAATAATCCACTGTCCATAAGCATCTTCAGTTAATTCTAAAATTTGTTTACTGCCCGTTAAGGTCCTGTAGGTTGTTAATTTGTATTTCATAGCTAAAAATAGTTTAAGGGGATTTGGTATTTTTAGGGCGAAGTTTTATAGAATTTTACTCTATGGTACTTCTATTTCATTAATGATGGAATTTATAATATCAATTGATGAAATATTTTCTGCTTCTGCTTCGTAGGTAATTCCAACTCTGTGACGTAATACATCATAGACAACGGCTCTTACATCTTCAGGAATTACATAGCCTCTTCTTTTTATAAAGGCGTAACATTTTGCTGCTTTTGCTAAATTGATACTTCCTCTAGGAGAAGCTCCAAAACTGATTAGAGGATTTAATTTAGGTAAGTTATATCTCTCTGGATATCTAGTTGCAAAAATAATATCCAAAATATATTTTTCAATTTTCTCATCCATATAAACTTCATCAGCAGCTTCTCTTGCTTTTAAAATTTGCTCGATAGAAACCACAGGGTTCACATTAGCAAAACCACCAGTTAAATTTTGACGCATAATGGTTTGCTCGTCTTCTAATTTTGGATAATCGATAACAACTTTTAGCATAAAACGATCTACCTGTGCTTCAGGTAATGGATATGTTCCTTCTTGTTCTACTGGATTTTGTGTTGCCATTACTAAGAAAGGTTCATCCAATTTAAATGTAGTATCTCCAATAGTAATTTGACGTTCTTGCATTGCTTCTAAAAGTGCAGACTGCACTTTGGCAGGAGCACGATTAATTTCATCTGCTAAAACAAAGTTGGCGAAAATGGGTCCTTTTTTGATAGAGAATTCATTGTCCTTTATGTTGTAAATCATCGTTCCTACCACATCTGCAGGAAGCAAATCTGGAGTAAATTGAACTCTGCTAAAAGAACCTTGTACTGCTTTAGAAAGCGTGTTGATCGCTAAAGTTTTTGCCAAACCTGGAACCCCTTCCAGTAAAATATGACCATTTCCTAAAAGACCTATTAATAATCTTTCTATCATTTGCTTTTGACCAACAATTACCTTGTTCATTTCATTGGTTAAAAGGTCTACAAAAGCACTTTCTTTTTCTATTTTTTCGTTAATGGCTCTAACATCTACATCCATACGTATGTCTTGGTTTTTTATTATTTTTTATCAAGTGAAAACAAAGCTACAATAATAGGGATTTTTATATTGTTAAAGATAGGTTAAAGCTAAAATTGAGAGGTCGAAAATAGCCAAAGTTAACAGATGTTAACATTAGATAACACATGTTAACAATTGAGAGTTACGGTAATAAAGTGCAATTTGGAATTTTAGGATGGTTGTTTTCTTTATTTTCCGTCTTCTTTTAACTTAAATGTTTTCATGTATTCCCCATATGTGAAATACTTGATCCAATCTCCTAAATTGATGTATTTACTATTTTGACCTAAGTCAATTTCTAAAGGTAAGTGTCGGTGTCCAAACACAAAATAATCATAGTGTTTTTCAATCAGTTTTCTTTTGCAATATTGAACTAGCCATTCGCTTTCTTCACCTAAAAACTGAGCGTCATCTTCACCAGAAATCAATTTATTCTTTACAGACATATACTGTCCTAAACTTACTCCCCAATCTGGATGCATCCATCGAAAGAGCCATTTAAAAAAAGGAAAAGTAAAGACTTTTTTCATTCGTTTATAGCCTTTATCACCAGGGCCTAAACCATCTCCATGACCAATTAAAAAAAGATGGCCATTTATTTCAAATTCTTTTGGCTCATGAAATACCGGAATATTTAACTCTTTTTCAAAATAATCTCGCATCCATAAATCGTGATTCCCAACAAAGAAATAAATAGGGATTCCAGCATCACTAAGTTCGGCAAGTTTCCCTAAAACTCGAACAAAACCTTTAGGGACTACTTTTTTGTATTCAAACCAAAAATCGAATAAATCACCTAGCAAGAAAATAGCTTCAGCATCTTTTTTTACGGTGTCTAACCAAGCTACAAATTTTCGTTCACGAGGCAAGCTAGTCTCAGCTGTAGGAGCTCCTAAATGCTGATCGGATGCAAAATAAACCTTCTTGTTTTCAGAAGTAGTAATTGTAATCATCAACGCAAAGTAACGCTATTCTTGGGTACTTTCCAATTCCAATACTTTTTGAAGCATTTTATCTTTGGTATGGATAATTCTGTTAAAACCAACGTCTCCAAATAATTCGTTGGCAATGGATGCTTTTACGTACCAACGAAGTGTATTCTTTGTTCTAAAAGAAACGTTATTAATTTCTTTAAATTTAGAAAGATACAGGTCAAATACTTTTCCGTCAGCATCAAAATTTTTAACAAAGTCAGATAAAGACCATTTTTTAGTGATCTCTTTTCTGTTTTCATCAACATAATCAAATGCAAAATTATTAATGGTGTTGAAATAATAGGGTCTTAAATAAGAAGTCGTATCGATGGCAACAAAAACATCGGGAATAATTCCACCCCCACCGTACACAACCTTCCCTTTAGGAGTTTTGTATTGAAGTGAATCTGTAATTGGAATGCTGTCTTTATTTAGCAATTCGCCACTTTGAACTCTATCTCTATAATCCTTGTAGTAGTTCTTGTCACCATTTTTAGAATAGGGTTTCTGGATAGACCTTCCTGTAGGCGTGTAGTATTTAGCTGTTGTTAATCGAACTGCAGAACCATCGCCCAGATCCATCTCTATTTGAACCAAGCCTTTTCCAAAAGAGCGTCGGCCAATAATAGTTCCCTTGTCGTTATCTTGTAAAGCACCAGCTACAATTTCTGAAGCAGAAGCAGAATTTTCATCAATTAAAACATATAAACTGCCAGTTTCAAAATCGCCTTTTTTAGTGGCAAAATATTCTTGAACGTTCCCCTTGTTATTTTTGGTGAATACAATGAGTTTATCATCCTCTAAAAATTCATCCACTATTTTAGTAGCAATATCTACAAAACCACCACCATTGCCTCTTAAATCTAACACGAGGTTTTTCATCCCTTGTTTTTGTAGTTCGGCCAAAGCAGATTTGAATTCTGTATAGGTATTTCTTGCAAAACGATCTAACTTGATGTATCCAATACGATCATTCATCATGTAGGCCAGGTCGACACTTTTAATATTTACTTTACCTCTTCTAATCGTTACATTAAATAAGGAATCATTGGTTTTACGATATATTTGAAGGTCTACATCGGTGTCTGTTTTCCCTTTTAAAAACCGCGGAACATCATTATTTGTTAAATTTTTACCTGATAAGGTATCTTTATTGGCAGCGATAATTCGATCTCCGGCTTTAATTCCAGCTTTAATACTAGGGCCTCCTTTTATGGGCTGAATCACAGTAATAGAATCGTTGATCAGTCGAAACTGAACACCAATTCCCACGAAGTTACCCTGCATTCTTTCCTGTACATCTTGTAAATTTTCTTTTGGAATGTATACAGAATGCGGATCTAATTTCCCTAACATCTGTGTGATAGCATCGTCTAATAAATCATCCGAATTTACTTTATCTACATAATCCCGTTCGATATAATTCATCAAACGTTTAATCTTTTCTTCATTTTTTGAATTTCCATTCAAAGACAACCCTGTTGAACCTCCACTAAAAAGGGTTCCAATTAAGATTCCAAAAATGGTTGCTAAGGATAAGTATATAGGGAGATTATTTTTGTTCATAAGGTAAATATAGAAGTTCAATGCCAGCTTTCTCTAAAAATTCCAAACCACTGGTGTCACGATAAGATCTGGAATACACAACGCGTTTAATTCCTGCTTGATGAATGAGTTTACTACATTGTTGGCAAGGTGATAAAGTAATGTATAAAGTTGCGCCTTCGGCAGATTGAGTAGAAGAAGCTACTTTTAAGATGGCGTTCGCTTCAGCATGCAGTACCTCCCATTTGGTTAACCCTTCTTCATCTTCACAACAATTATCAAATCCAGAAGGCGTTCCATTAAAGCCATCAGAAATAATCATTCTCCCTTTTACAATTAAAGCACCTACTTGTTTGCGATCGCAGTGTGAAAGTTTTGCCCATTCTTCGGCCATTCTTAAATAGGCATTGTCGTATTTATGTTGTTTCGAATTCATACAAGAGCTAAAGTACAGAGATTTTAAAAAAGAGGAACGTTAATTATTTACCAAAAAACTCGGTCGATCATCATTGGAATTACAAAGCCAATAACTATGGACGAAGTGACTAGTACCCAATCTCTTTTCGAAAGTCGAAAAAAGTTTTGTAAAAGAGTTCCAACAATTAAAATACCAAAAACAATAATTACTTGAGATGCTTCAATTCCTAAAGCAAATTCTAACAAAGGGAAAAATTTATCTTCCTCTTGCCCAATCATCAACCGGAAATAATTAGAAAACCCAAGTCCGTGAATGAGCCCAAAAAACAAGGCAAAAAACAAATTGAGTTTTTCTTTTCCTAAAGATGCTTTATTGGCTCTGATCACGTTTGCAGCACCCGTAATAAAAATAGTGACAGGGATTAAAAATTCAATAATGTCTACTCTAATATTTAAAACACCATAAGCTGCCATCCCCAAGGTTAAAGTATGTCCAACGGTAAAAAAGGTGATGAGCCATAATGCTTTTTTCCATTGATTAAAACTGAAAACTACAGCCAAAACAATCAGAAACAAAATATGATCATAGGCGGCAAAATCGAGTACGTGGTTTAAACCTAATTTGAAATACAAAACAAAATCATCCATGAATAAAAATTGAGAACCTCAAAGATATAAAAAGAGGAGTTAAATGAATACTTGAATTTGCTTACGAGTATTTCTGCCTGTTTTTTGGATTGCGTATTTTCTTCCTTAAAAACCTGGGAACTAACAGGTAAATTTGGTATCCGCTTTACTATGGATTTTTTGAATCTATAAAATGTGACTCAAAAAGAGTAAAGATATCGGGAGTTATCTAGTTAAAAATAAAAGGCTAGAAACTTTAAATTATTAACCATTAAAAATATTTACATTATGGAACCAATGTTAGCATCAGTTATGATTTTTGCAGGAAACTTTGCCCCTAGAGGCTGGGCTTTTTGCGATGGGCAATTATTGCCAATTAGTCAAAACACAGCGCTTTTCTCTCTTTTAGGGACTACTTATGGCGGAGACGGTCGAACTACTTTTGGATTACCTGATTTAAGAGGTAGAGTAGCAATAGGACCAAGAAGAGGTCCAGGGTTATCCGATTATGATTTAGGACAAAGAGGTGGGCAAGAAAGACATGTTTTATTGATTAACGAAATGCCTACTCACTCGCATACAGCAATAGCAACAGCTGCTTCTGCTGGAGGGACTGCATCAATTAATGCAACAGCAACATTACACGCCGATTCAACAGGAGCAACGAACGATCCTACAGGGAACTTTTTAGCAAACTCTTTAACAACAAGTGGTGATAGTGTTAATACATATGGAGGAGTTGCAGATGTTGTAATGAATACAGATGCTGTTACTGTAGAAGGAACAGTAGATTTAGGAACAATTCCTGCGCCAACGGTTACTGTGGGAAATACAGGAGGACAGCAAGGTCATTATAATATACAACCTTTCTTAGCAATCAATTATATTATTGCACTCACTGGGTATTTCCCATCAAGAAGTTAAGTGATTTTTCATTTTTAGATTAACAAAACAGGTAGAAATACCTGTTTTTGTATGTTTTCGAAAATAAATAAATAAAGAACAGTAATAGGAAAGAGACGCCTTTATTTTTTTTGCTATATTTATCAACCCTTCTAATAATAACATACAACCAAAACTATTCATTTATGAAGAAAATTACTTTTTCTCTACTTCTCTTATTGTCTTTTCTTTTTACAAACCTCTCTTTTTCACAGGTATCTTTTACAAGTGGTACCGTTGGTGATGGGAATGGAAGTGCTTGGAACTGGAATTCTATAGCCGAACATCCAGTTTCGGGCGATTTATATGCTATCTGGAGAGATGGCTCTGGAACAGCTGCGGTCTATAAATTACTGCGTTGGACGGGAACAGCATGGACTGTTACAGGTTCATTTAATATGGCTTCTGTTTTAAGTGCAACAACATTTGATTCAGCGTCTGACGATGTTTCGCTTGCTATCGGTAGTACGGGTACATTTCACGTTGCCTTTAGAGGTAGTGATAATACTGGTGGTTGTTGTTCACAGCCTAGAGGTATTGTCTATGCCTACAGCTCTAACGGGACTTCATGGTCTTTCGAAAAAGTTAGTAGTTACAGTGATCCTAGTGGATGGCAAAATGTAGATGATCCAATCATTCGCGTAACAAGTAGCGGTGTAGTTCATATAGGTGGACAATTTAGAAATAGTAACAATTCGGTTTCATATGCTGGGCTATCCTACAATCGACTTTATACGATTGTACATCACAGAAGGGATGCTGCAAATACATGGGTGACTTCATATCCTTATTTTCAGGGAGGAGCATCAAATGAAGTAGGTGATTTTTCAATGGCATTAGATACGAGTGGAAATCCTCATTTTGCATGGCAAGCAGAAGTTAATGGCTCTGGTCTAGATGGAAACTTAATGTACACAGTTTACACTGGTTCTGGTTCTCAAACTGCAACTGCTGCAAATGGTAGAGATGCAGGTTGGGCGGCTCCAACTACAATCCTTACAGGAGCAACCAGTGCAGCGGAAGGTAGGCTTAATGATATTGAAATTGATCCCACCGATAATTCTATTCATATTATGTCGTATGGACCAACAGGTATTAGGTACTCTAAAAAATCAACAGGTTCATTTGCAACTACAGCAATAAATGGCACATCTTCTGACGACTTTATTCAGCAAAATTTCTTTAATATTACCCCTAATGGTAATAAATATTTATTTTTTATTGATTATAATAGTACCACTTTCGTATCCACATATAGGACTGCATCACTAACAACAGGAACAACATGGACAATTAGTTCTGGTGGCTTTAATCCTTCAAGTAGTTCCTTTCCATCTTCCCTAGTTTCTAGTTCAGGTACAGCTATGATGATGTATAATGAAGGAAGTGTTTCAGGTACAGATAGAACATTGTTTTATGCAACAGGTGCTTTGGTAACTAGCACAGCTCCAACAATCACATTTGCTGATCTTAATAAAACTTATGGAGAGGCTAATTTTAATTTAGGAGCTACCTCAAATTCAGCAGGAGCAATTAGTTATTCAATAGTAGCTGGAGGAACTGGTTCAGCAAGTTTATCAGGAACCAATAATGGAACGGTTACTTTAGGTAATTCAGGAACTGTAACAATCAGAGCAACTCAAGCTGCTAATGGAAGTTTTACAGCAGGAACAAAAGATATTACCCTAACCATAAACAAAGCAGCCTTAACGGTAACAGCCAACTCAGGGCTTTCTAAAGTCTAT
>TARA_R110002073_G_scaffold333880_1_pt1 | contig 37518 bp, 33 predicted proteins | sample TARA_R110002073 | Tara Oceans TARA_R110002073 (sample SAMEA4397174) | marine metagenome | biome: Polar Biome; feature: [DCM] deep chlorophyll maximum layer (ENVO:01000326); material: water (ENVO:00002006), including particulate matter (ENVO:01000060) such as... | depth 40 m
ACCTACCGACTGTCCGCATGATCACGCAAACCGCAAGGTGCGCTCGGTATCGTTTGCAGTTAGAAAAGGGTGCAAACCGGCTGACACCCAACAAAAATCGCCGCGACTCGAAAGCATCGAATCGCGGCGAAGAAGATTTTCAATCATCAACCAGCGGAACAAATTGACGCTGATTCATTAGAAGCGTTGACCTAAAGAGCGACGCCGGGCATCGCGATTCCGTCTGGTCGTTCCACTTCTGCGTCGTGTGACAGGATTCGGGATTTACCGACGAAGTAGCTGTGAGTCTGCTCCACGACCAGATTGTAGGTCTTGTCGGTCTTCGCTGGAGCGAGCGAATCAATCACTGCCACTCCATCAGCACCGTGCAGTGCGTCGCCGGGAACAAGCTGCTCCGTCGTCGTCCAACCGCGTCCGACGACCCAGAATGGGTGGCCTTTGGAAGCGACAATTTCATCGCTACCGAGCTGGATTTTTGTCAGCGGTTCTGGTTCACGGACCGTTTGCCGTAGAACACTTTGGTAGCTCAGAGCCCCCGTTCGCACATCACAGCTCAAAACTTGATCGCCCAATCGCAAGGTTTCGACGGGCCGCATTCCGCGATCGGTCCAGACAAGCGTTCCGGCCACCAAACAATCCGCAGCTGGACGGACGTAAACGCCAATCGTCGCCTGTGGAACGGCAGCGGCTCGTTTTTGTGCCCACGTTTGAGGTTCCTGAGACTGCTGCGGCTCCGAAGGATCCCCTTTTTGGCTGCCAGAGCTATTCGACAGGGCTCGAACTCGAATCGGCGACGATCCGATCGGAGCTGCATTGCCCACGGAACGATAGGCAACATTGCGTACCAATCGGCGTTCAACCGGCGGAATTCCCGTGTCACCATAACCGCGATAGGCGTACCACCAATCCCGAATGCTTTCCGCAGACTGTTCGCCACTGAAGCTCGAATCAAGCTGTTGGATCACGGCAGCGGTGCGACGTTGCAGGAAACGACTGCGTTCATTGAATCGCTCCGCTTCGGTGCGAACAACACTCGCATCGCGAGCACTCTCTGTCTGCAGACTCTCCACCGCGTCGCGTCTAGCAATCACACCACCATTGGCCTGTCCACCTTGCACAGCAAACACTTGCGTGACGGAGTCCAAAACCTTCACACCCTCCGCATCTTCTCGGCGATATTGCCGAACGACTTGATAGGACTGGTCCCCTTCGTTGAAGACCAAACTGTGAGTTGATTCAATGGTTCCTTGGCACCAATCCAACATGGAAGGAACGAACAACATTGGATCGACTTCCTTCAACGACTGCGTCGCCAAGTCGCGAAGTCCTCTCCGCTGATCAAACACAGCCAACCGGGCAAGTGCGACCGCGGCGTCGGCTTCCTCTCGATTTTTCAACCAGTCCACGGCTGCAACCGCGAATTCATCCGATCCATTGGATGCTTCCAACAAAACAGCATCGATAGCGTCTGGCGTGTCGATCCGCGTCAGTTGTTTGCGAGCCTTTTTCAATACACCGGAGTCGTTCAAATTAAACGACTCTGCAATCGCGTGGATCTTTGGGGAATAGGCTTTTAGATTTTGTTCCGTCTCGCGAAGTTCTTTTTCTTGTTGAACGGCCTCTTCCGCCGGCACCCAAGCATCCCCAACTTGAACATTGCCGAGATAGCGATGTGCCGCGACATGATTGCGTTGCAATTCAGTCACTCGCAACGCATGGGCACGAGCTCGACCGGGCATACGCTGCCCGCGGCACCAACGCGAGAGTTGCCAGTGATCGGCGGCCGTGTCTTCCATCGAGTCGCGGCGGCTCTCGTATTCAGTCACTCGATTGGCACGACTGACGTCTTTGATCGTTTCATCGATCGACACCCACTGACCATTGGCGTCTTTCATTTGCCCTTTGAGAGCATTAGCCAACGATTGAACTTCGGAGTCTTCGGGAGGATTGGCGAGCAGCTGCTCACGAAGTGCGACATCGCCCGTCGACGAAGCGTCCACCAACTTGGCAGACCAATCCGCATCTGCACCGGCTGCCTGGGAATCGATCCCGGTTGCCGCCCAACAAGTCGCACCGACAAGAAATATTCCCATCGAATATCGAACACCAAACCAAGCATCGAATCGCGTCGCCTTCATTTTCAACTCCAGTGACTTCAGAGGCCAGAAAAGGGGAGATGGATGTAGGGAGTCTGCACAAGTGGGTGATTGCCGGACAATCCCCCCGCATCTTCCTTCAAGGGTACAGGATTCACCCCCTGTGGGAAAGTAAAATCTGACACTCGAAGGATCTCCGCGGAACGATTCCAAGCTTCTGAAAAAGGAACGTGACCGAGTTCCATCGAAAGCTCCTCCATCAGTAGCTCGCTGGTTTCAGGCACAAACGGCAACCGCGACATCACCAGGTCTTCCAGTCCCGCTGCATGACCACGGCTCGCTTGGACGAACAAATGATTCTGGATTTCAGGGTGGAATACCGTGGACACTTTCCTCAGCTCCGGAAACTGCGAATTGAGGTTCACCAGGCTCTGCAAGTTTTGGTTCCCGATCTGCACGAGCCGCTGATCCCAAGGCTCCATTCCTCGAGTCGGCGAACCGGCAGGACCGGAAGAGTGCGCAGTGTCAGCATCGTGGGCGGCCAGGAGGTTTCGACCGGCATTCCCCCACCAAACCGCATCACCCCAAGTCGCCCAGGGTCCTGTAAACAACTGTTCCGGTGGGTCCTGATCCAACGAAGGAGATTCTTTTGGCTCGCCAGTCGCCCACGTCACCACTGGGACCGATTCATCCGGAGTGAAGGGATGCCGACTCGACGTTCCCATTCGCATCGCCGTCCCAACGGTGTGAGCGTACACAACCGAGTATCGATCCTTCCAACGCAACGTTTCGTTGTTCTCTTCGAATTGGACCACCAATTCCTCAAACGGGAACTGCCACAAGAATCCACTCGGAACCACAATGACACATTTGATCTCCGGATGATCGATCCCACACAAAGGAGGAAACAAACGTCGCGTTAGGTCCAATTCCATCTGCTGCATGCGTCGGCGCACCGGCTCGTTTACGATCGCATCGACCAAGGTTGGCGACTTCAAAATTTGCGTCACCCAACGCTGGCTTTGTTGACGAAGCTCGCTAGCTTCCTCCACTTCCCAATGACTTGCCTGACCGCGATGCACCAACGACCCGATCAGTTCATCATCGGTTAGATGAAACGAGACGATCGCGACGTTTTCGGGCAACTCACGCCAATCCGGCCGGCCGTTGCGAAGAGGAATTGGTGGTGGTTCGACTCGAGGCAATACAAGTTGGTCAAACGCCAAGGCGGCCAACTGACCTTGCAATCGTTCGTGCAAAATCGCTGCCTCCAGTCCCAATGCATTTGGGTTGATCGACATGGAAGGGATCAGCGACTGCAACGCTTCGACCAACTCATCGCGATTCGCAAAGAAGTCGTTTAACAACAACTCGTCGTTATGCGATACCTGACGAAGCGCGGATCGCAAATCCGTGATGGCTGGTAGCTCACCAAATGTATTCCGAGCCAAAGATGCGTGATGCTCATCCATGCGAGCGGCGACTCGCTCATCTTCATCTGCCGCGGCGGCAAGTTCGATTCCCAATCCCGTCCAGGTATCGCAGTCCAGTCCGAAACAGAACTGATCGAACGACATCAGATCTCGTCCCGCTTGCGATTCATTCCAATGCGTTTGGTATCGCTGGCTTCTAGTTGCAACCGGAAGTTGATTTCTTCCTCCGTCGCGAAGTCGTGAGAAACGGTAACCGATCGGATGTGTGATGGAGCGTTCAGAATTGGGCTGGGCATTCTCCTGAATCCCACGAGCAAACATCTGACTCTGATTGAGCGTCTCGTTCCAAACGTGACGCAAGCGTTTCAGCTCATCCAATGTTTGAAGATTGATTTCATTGGCTTGCTCCGGGTCCAATTGAGCAGAGTCAACAAGATCATGGATACCAGCTTGAAGCTGTAGCCAACGCGCCATCGCAGTCGACCGCGGGAGATTCAAGCGGCGTGATCGACGATAGCGTTCCGCCAAAGCCAGATGGCTCTGCGCCGCAGCGGGACGGCCGGCCAACAACGCAGCTCTCGCCGCCAAAATACGTAACTGAAACGCGATCGCGGGGGCTTCCGTCCGCAGAAATTCCGATCGAGCGGTCAATTCGGTCTCGAGCTGTGCCGCGAAGGCGGAGGTCTCATCCCAGCGATCGATTTCTTCCAACGCAAGTTCATAGCTCTCAATCGCAAGTTGAAATTGAAAGAGTGCGAAAGCGATCTCGGATGTCGACACGGCGGTTGCGACGAATTCTTCCAAGTCTTGTGGGGATGGCAGCACGACGGCCGCCTGCCCAGCCGGCAACGGCAACTGCCCCTCGGCGATTTGACGATTCAACCACCAGCGATTTCCAAGTGAACGCATACGGGTTAGACGAGCGATGGGCGTCAGCACATGGAACCCACCGGAAATTTGGTCCAATGGTTCGGACAATTGAATGTCAGAATCATCGCCGGCGTAAAAACGCAAAGCCGTTCGAGAGGATGTCACCAACGTGCCCGCCGCATGAAATCGCCGATCCGTCCCCAGCACCCCCGGTGGCACCGTCGCCGCGAGCAATCGTGGTGCATTCGCGTCTTGCAACAAAGCTTCTCGACCTCGCAACCAGCGCAAGCGATAAGCGGCAACCGACAATTGCCGCAGTGTCTCCGCAATATCCAACCCGCGACGTTGATCAATATCTTCCGGCAATTCAGCAGAGATGGTCCAAGTGCCTGCGGGAACCCCTGCCAACAGATACCGTCGCAACAATACCAGCGGCACGTTGCGAGCCGATTGCCATAGGTTCAATTCGGTTCGAGTGAGCGGATTTGGAAGCTCTTCCCATGGTGGGCGTCGGTTTCTCGGAAAATCTCGATTCCGAACAGAACCCCGGTTAGGATCACTTTCACTTGTGGGAGCAGTTAAAACTCCCCACTGAATCCCGGACAGAAATGTGGGACGATCAATGACGACTTGCAAGGCAGCTTCGTAGTGTTCCGCTGCGGTCGTCAAATCGCCCGCTTGAAGATGGCATTCACCCAGCAACGTTCGAATGGGAATTTGTCCCAACTGATGTCGCGCAAAATCGCGAGGCGTCGTTTGCTGCTGAAGCTGAGTCAGGATGGCGATTGCTCGAGTGATATCACCTCGAAAGAAAGCCTGCTGTGCAACACGGTAACTTAGCGGCGGGGCGACATCGAGTAACGCTGCGTTGTTTGATGACTGAACCCGCGGAACGTTTTCAAAACGATCATTGAGTCCGCTGGCATTCAATGCTTCACGAGCAGCATCCTCCGCTTGTTGCTGAGCCAGGACGGAAGACGAGAACAGCAGAGTGAACGCGATCGCTAAACCGCATGCACTTGGAAAAGGCCCAACTCGAATCAACATGCCTGTCCCTCATCGAAGGGTAGAAATTCGGTGCAACTTCGTTCGACCTTCGACCGCCGTTCAGTCGCCAACGCCCAAGTCTTCGTCCAGAGCGTCCAGAATCAACTTCAGCTCCGCTTCCTCGTGCTCGTGAAACTGTTTCACAAATGAGTCGTACCGGACCAGAACCTTTTCCTGCGCGGTGGTGACCTCGGGAGTGACACCTTCGATTGGCGCATCTCCGGTGCACGCGTGCGCAGCCGCTTCGGCTAAGTGTCTTGAATCTTCAAACAAAACAGCGTGCTGACCGCGCAGCTCTTCAGCCGCGATCGACATCTCTGGGTCTGCATCCAAGGCTTGGTCGAAGTACCCGTAAGCCTCTTCCAAACCAAAATGCAGAGCCAATTGGTCATTCAAATCACTGAAAAGCTGAATCAATTCAGACCAGTGATTCGCAGCCGCCTCCCGCGGATGCGTCAAAACAGCCAAGCGATCCATCAAGATTTTTAGATCGCGATTGTCATTCTTAATGTCCTGCATAAACGCCGCGTTGACGCTTAAACGGCGTGAATTGTTCGCTTGTGAGGCCATGTTGCTACCTTCCATTGCAGTGAATTGACTCTTTTCATTGTAGCCTTCCCGCGAATCGGGCTGGGAAGCATCCCACCGGGAATCCGTCCGGATCAACAAAATGATTTTCGACCTTGACTGATTTTCAAGGATGGGAACAATTTGACTCCGTGGACGAGATGAAAAGTTTCGGCCACGAAAGTCTTGGGAAAGGATTTCCCAAGAAGTGTGCTTTCCAGGAATTGGGTTCGCGTGAAACTGGATTCGCGTGAACAAAGAAGCACCAAGACGATCCATTCACGTCAGCAAGGAGGCGACGAGATGCGTCACGCAATCGATCAATGGTTGAGCCAAACAAAACCGGGCGGAACTTTCCGGTCATCTTTCGGCTCATCTTCTCTTCCGCCACACGAAGCGGTGAAGTGGACCGATCCCTCGGGCACCGGCGTCCAAACGGTTCGCCGAGTGCAGAAATCATCGGCTACGGAACAAATTCAATCGCGAACGGCGAAGTTGGCCGCTGCGACGGACAATGAATCAGCAACCTCCGATTCATCCGCAACCAAACGTGATGCCAGCACGACTCGTTTGTCTGGCTTGCTCAAGAAAGTCCGTTTCTTCTCCGGTTCGGATATCGAGTTCACCTCGATCGCCAAATCACCTGAGACCTGCGAACCAGGACAATTGGTCGTGTATCGCCTAGGCGACGACTGCCCGGTTGAACTGATCTCGCAAGCACTCGCTCGAGGTGCCGCAGGCATTCTCACAGAGCAAATTCTTCCCGCACCGATTCCACAAGCCATCGTGGCGGACACCGATCGTGCGTTGGCGGAAATTCGATCCAATCAAACCGATCGTCCCGACCAAAAACTCATCACCATCGGAATCGTTGGATCCGCGGGAAAGACCGTCACTTCGTTCCTCACCGCATCGGTTCTTCGCGACATTCCTTGTCGTGTTGCCTACCAAACAGACCTTGGCTCGAGTGATTCCGTTGTCACGGAAGCCGGCACCGCCAAAGTCACCAACGGCGCATCGCTGATCGATGCTTTGTCAGACGCGGTCGATGCGGAAGCCGCGGTCAGCATCACGGAAATGGACTCCGCTCAACTGCGTTTGGGCGCCTACGATCAAGTCGAACTTGACATCGTGGTCGTGACCGGACGCGACATGGGCGGAAACGATTTTGGTCCTTCGCCGATCGAATGTGCTTTTGAATTGGCGGGGCAGGGTGGTGTGTTGATCGTTCCTGAATCCGACCAACGCGCCGTTTCAGCTGCTCACTCGGCAGCTCAATCGCGGAACATCGAAGTTGTCACCTACGGTGTCGACAACGGAGCCGACGTATCGCTTCGAACGATTTCGCACGAAGACGGAACACTGACCGCCATGTTGCGGCACGAATCACGAGCTGCCGTGATGGAATCATTCCTCGGCCGCGGGCACTTCGCCGAATGCTTGGCCGCTGCTGCAGCCGTTGGTGTCGTGACCGAAAACCCATTGCCACAAATTGCAGAATCTCTCTGCAAACTTCGCGAATTGCCTGGACGATTCGAAGCGATCACCAGCGGCGACTGGGAAACCGATCAAAACAATCCGATGGTCCGTCTGGACATCGGCGGTTCGCCCGAACGAGTCAAGTTCGCCCTGCAAGCGGCTCGCAAAGAACTGTTGCAAACTCCCGCCAGCTCCACCCCGATGACGTTGCCAATGCATGGCTCGTCCAATGTGAGCAACTCCAAACGTCCCAAACTCTGGTGCGTGTTGTCCGTGAGCGAAAACGACGACGCGGAAACGCTTATGCAATACGGACGTCTATTGGAATCCATGCCCGACCACTGCGTCCTGACCTGTGCCGACAAGGACAAAGCGAACTTCCTGTCGATGAGCCACGGTGTTTTGGATGGAATTCAAGACGTTGCCGCCATGCGATTGGTTGCGGATTCAAGTCGCGCGATCCAGTGGGCTCATGCCGAAGCAAGCAACAACGACATGATCTTGGTCGTCGGCGGAATCGATCGCAGCCATCCCGACTCGGAACGCCGATCATTGGACGCGGTCACGCAGGTCATCGCCGCGTGTGCGGAAGAAGGTCAGCGGGCTCGCCAAGCAAACTCGCACCCATCGATTCTGAAAGGGTCGCACGCCGATGCATCGTCCGGCAAAGACTTGACGGCCCCAAACAGTTCCACAAGAACCGGCAAACCAGATCTCAAATTGTTTGACGGGAACTGATTCTTCCTACCTCTGAGACACTCATGACCGCTTGGTGGCAACGACTTCAATCCAAGTGGGATGGGTGGTGTGGCGATCGCGAAATGGAGCAATCCATTCGCCGACACCTCAGTCAAAATGGGTACTTCGGCGCGACCGCGACGCTTAGCGGCGTGCGTTTGGTCGCGGTGCAGCGTCCCGGCTGGCAACAACTATTCCGATTTGAAGTTCGTGCCCGCGTCGATTTCCAAACACCCGACGACCAACCGGATCCCAAACCGGTTTACCACAACCTGTACGGTTTAGTTCACGAAGACATTCGGCACAACCGCAGCCAAGTCCGCGTGTTCGACACGCCGGAACAACGCGTCGAGCTGTTTCGTGATTGGAGTGAGGGGTTGATCTGTTTGCGGGGTGCGAAAGGACTGCTAAGTTGATTCGGAAGCGAGGCTCACTCGCTTCCCTTCCTTTGCCTTCCCCCGCACCAACTTCACTGCAGACTCGATCGCCGCCATGTTTGATTCCCGCGATTCATCGGTTTTGAAAACGCTTCTGGCAACGCTGTCGCCACCCCGGCTTCTCATTGCGTTTGCACTGCTATTGAGCGGAAGTGCTTTCGCGATCGCCCAAGACGAATCCGACTTGCTTTCCAACGTCCGCAAATTGACGTTCGAAGGTCGAAGAGCCGGCGAAGGTTACTTCAGTGCGGATGGAACACGAATGGTGTTTCAAAGCGAAAGAGACCCATCGAATCCGTTTTACCAGATCTACGTGTCTGATCTCGAAACAGGCGATATCCAACGTGTCTCGCCCGGCTTCGGAAAAACAACGTGTGGTTGGATTCACCCGAACGGCGAAAAAGTGTTGTTCGCCAGCACTCACGCCGACGAAAAATCAAAGCAGTTGCAACAGGAAGAACTCGACTTTCGTGCTTCCGGCAAATCTCGACGTTACTCGTGGGACTACGACCCGAACTATGAACTGTACGCCGCTGAGCTGGACCAAATCGAATCTGGCACGACGAAGGGTTTGACAGCACTGACCAACGCAATGGGTTACGACGCCGAAGCCAGCTACAGCCCGGACGGAAAACAAATCGTTTTCGCATCCAATCGAGCCGCCTATTCGCGTGAATTGACCGAAAGAGAACGCGAACAGTTCGAACGCGATCCCGCTTTCATGATCGATCTCTACATCATGGATGCGGATGGCTCGAACGTGAAACGATTGACCAGCGAACCGGGCTACGACGGCGGCCCTTTCTTCTCGCCTGATGGCCGGCGAATTTGCTGGCGGCGGTTCGCTCCCAATGGTGCCACCGCAGAAATCTTTACGATGAAAACGGACGGTTCCGATGTCCAACGATTGACCGAAATCAACGCGATGAGCTGGGCACCGTTTTATCACCCAAGCGGAGAGTTCTTGGTCTTCACGACCAACAAACACGGATTCGCGAACTTCGAACTGTATTTGGTCCGCGCCGATGGCGATGGCGAACCAGTGCGATTGACCACCACAGAAGGCTTTGATGGCTTGCCCGTGTTTCTTCCCAACGGCGACCAGCTGTCTTGGACGACAACACGCGTTGTCGACAGCAACGGGGATGTTGTGATGGAAGACGGCGAACCCAAGAAAAGCACTTCGCAAATTTACTTGGCCGACTTCGATGTCGAGACCGCCCGGCAGCGTCTGGGGCTGACCGAATCGAACGGCGAAAGCTCGGCCGATGAAGATGCCTCCTTGGCACGATCAAACCTGACCGCCACGGCACCCGAATTCCGTCCGGGCGATGTCATGCGACACGTCGACTACCTGACTCGTCCGGAACTTGGAGGTCGACTGACGGGCACGCCGGGCGAGAAACGAGCGACCGCGTATGTTGCTGCTTACCTGGAAAGCCTCGGCTTTGTTCCCGCGGGACAAAACGGAACGTTTTTCCATGACTTCGAATTCCCTGCTGGATCATCGCTGGGCCCGGCCAACGAGTTGACAATTACCACCTCATCGCCCGGTGGAAACTCCGCAACGATCGATGCGGAATTGACCGAGTCATGGACACCACTTTCCTTCTCGCAAACCGGCGACATCGAATCGGGCGAAGTGGTTTTCGCCGGATACGGATTGCAGGTCCCTGGCGATGATGAGAACGATGAATACGACAGCTACGTTCACTTGAATGTCGCGGACCGTTGGGTTCTCGTTCTACGCGACTTGCCACAAGACATTTCGGCCGAGCAACGTCAACGGATGGCACGTTATGGCGACCCTCGGCGAAAAGCCACCATCGCTCGCGATTTGGGTGCCCGCGGAATTATCTTCGTTGCCGGCCCCACAAGCCAAGTGAAACGCGATGTGATTCGCTTCGACGCCAATGCATCCCAAGCACAAGTCAGCTTGGCTGCCATTTCAATCAGCAACGAAGTCGCATCCAAGTTGGTTCGGGCCGGCGGACAGGATTTGAAAGAACTGCAATCCCATCTCGACGATGGAAAAATGGCGATGGGAATTCCCATGTCGGGCATCTCGATCAAAGCTTCGATTGAGATCAATCGCCGGACCGGCACGGGCCGAAACGTGATCGCTCGCTTGCCTGCTGAATCAGAAGCAAAGCCCACTGACGACATCCAGTTCCCGGTTGTGATGGTGGGTGCCCACATCGACCACCTCGGTCGCGGCGGAGGCAGCAACTCATTGGCCCGATCAGACGAGGAAAACCAAGTTCACGTGGGTGCGGATGACAACGCCAGCGGTGTTGCGGCGATGCTGGAAATCGCTCAGTACCTCGTCGACCAACGGAACTCCGGTCGCGTGAAGATGCAACGAGACCTGATGGTTGCGGCGTGGAGTGGCGAGGAACTCGGACTGTTCGGATCGCAAGCTTTCGTCGACGACTTTAGCACTCTGTATCCAACTGCTCCTATTCAAGAACCCAGCGAAGATGACATCGCGATGGCTCATGCCCACGGGATGACACCCGATGCGGCATCGCTTGGAGACGCTGTCGCCGTCTATCTGAACCTTGACATGGTTGGCCGACTGCGAAAAAAGCTGATCGTGCAAGGCATTGGCTCCTCACCAGGTTTTGAAGGCGAGGTCCAACGTCGCAATGTGCCGGTGGGTGTAGCGTTGCAACTCGACCGAACCAGCACGCGATTGCCAACCGACGCGTCGGCTTTCGTGGCTCGCAAGGTGCCGATTCTTTCCGGATTCACGGGTGCCCACGAGGACTACCACACGCCTCGCGACACTCCCGACAAATTGAACTACGACGGCAACGCTGACATCGCGAATTTGTTTGGTCTGCTGACTCGCGGATTTTTGATGTCGAGCGATGTACCGGAATTCAAACTCGACGAAGGCCAATCCACCGAGGAAGTGCCGCGAGCTCGTTTGACCGCTTACTTGGGCACCATTCCTGACTACGCGGCTGGCGAAGTCAAAGGTCTGAAACTGAGCGGAGTTGCTTCGGGGGGGCCGGCTGAAACCGCTGGCGTTCGTGGTGGAGACGTGATTGTGAAGCTGGCGTCGCAGAAGATCGAAGACATCTACGACTATACTTATGCAATCGAGGCGTTGAAGATTGGCGAGACGGTTGAGATCGTTGTCAATCGAGAAGGCCAAGACGTCACGTTGTCTATCACCCCCGGGTCCCGAGATTGATTGCACTGAATCAGACCGCTCGGCGACGGCTTTGCAAAGTTTGGATTGCCAGTCTGATTCTGCATCTCGGTTGCAACCATCAATCGGTCATCGCTCAGAACAATTCGCGATTCGACATCGCGGAGGGCATGATCGACGAAGACAAATTGATCGCGGAGCCAATCGCCATGTCTTCGCTGCCCGAACCCAGTGAAGAAATTGCCGAGCTGCTTACCGCGGGGCAGGTCCAGTTCATCTCCGGCGGCCCGCGTCCTTCGAAAATGTACGGTTTGCGATCAGTCGGTTTCATCAATCGAGAGTTCGATGCTGAGACGCGATTCAATCTTTCTTATCACTTCGTCAGCCGTTGTCGTTGGTGGTGGAACGAGGACGGCATCGTGGTTCGAGTTCGCTACCCCGAATTGGAACTTAAAGTTGACCACACGATTTGGTTTCGTCGGCGTCCGGATGACCTCAGCCAGTTTTGGAATCTGAAGCTGGTCCAGCACGAGATGGATCACATCCGGCTATCGACCGACCCTCGCGTGCTCAATCGATTCGAGACCGCCGTTCGCAAGGACGAGAGTCTGCGATTCAGCCGGTCCGAGATGCAATCGGTGCTCGGCGAAGACGCCGTTCCCCAGCGGAACAATGACGCAAACTCTAGCAATCGAACGGGCCGAAACGGACGGTCGCGTGGCCTATCGCCCGACCAAGTTCGAATGCTGATCAACCAGCGTGTTCGAGAACACTTTGACCAAACAGTTGAGCTGGTTGAGATTCGGTATCGAGAACTGGATCGCCAAACGGCACACGGATCATTCGCCGTCCCCGAGGATGGCCCGCTTCGCGGTTGGCTCGACCGATCGTCTACCAAACCAACCGATACCGAACCGTACGACGAATCCGCAGACGATCCGCCCTCACGGTAGCGAAAGCGGCGGTCCAGATTGCGAACGCGTTTCGTTGGCGGCGGGAATTCGGCGATGCGTTGAAACTCGCGAAATTGGTTTGCTCGACAATCCCTCCGCAGATCGCATCTTGGGACACATCGTTCCGCGTGGTAAGTTGCCAGCTTCACTCGCTCACTCGGCAGCCAAGCTGTCCGCACGCCTCCATTTATTGCGACTGTTTATGTCCATCGACACCTACTCGATATGCCCTTGCGGTAGCGGCAAGAAGATCAAGTTTTGCAAATGCAAGGATTCCGTACACGAACTGGATCGTGTGCTGAAGATGATCGATGGGGGCCAACTCGTCCCCGCTTTGGACCGATTGAGCACGATCCTGGAAGAACACCCCGACGCCGCATGGGCACTCGCCATTCGCGGCCGTTTGTTCATGGATTTGCGTGAATACACCTCGCTGGAAGAAAACGCGGAACGATTCCGTCGGCTCCAACCGTCCAACCCGTTGGCACTCACCCAAAGTGCCGCCGCAGCCCTCTTCCGTCAGGATTTGTCCGCCGCGACCGAGTTGATGCTGGAAGCACTAACCGAAAGCGGTCAAACCGTCGATTCGTTCGTTCTGGACGTCGCTTCGCTGCTGGCATACGCGTTGGCAGGCAACGGAATCTTGCTGACTTCACGTGTTTACGCCACGTTGGCATTGGTTTCAACCGGCTACGAAGACAGCCGAATGGCGGCAAACGTGCTGCAACAAATCAATGGCGACCCGTCGGTCAACCAGCTCGCCAAAGCCGTTCCAAACCTCATTGCACCGCCGGAAGACGCTGATTGGGGTGAACGCTACGACGAAGCCGCCTTGTTGCTAGCCAACAACAAAGTTGCCCTCGCACAAACCAAATTCGAATCGCTTCAGCGGTCCGCTCCGCTTCAACCAGCCATCCTGGCTGGATTGCTCAACTGTGCCATTTGGCGAGGCGACCACGCGGCTCAGGCTGACACGTTGGTCAAGCTGTCGCAATGCGAAGAACTGAGCTTCGACGAACGTGTTCGTTTCCTCGCCATGTCACAAATGGCCAGCCCCGATGCTGACGGTTTGGCCGTCGATCACCTGGAACTCAGTGCCGACGTCGAGTCGATCGATGAGTTCCAAATGGCGATGATCGCCAACACTCGTTTCGAGGAATTGCCGGCTGACGCCTTGGAATCAGTCAAACGCGAAGGCGATGTCGCACCTCGTTCCGCGTTCCAAATCTTGGACAGCGACGTGCTCGGCGAAGGCGAAAAGCTTACCGCCGACAACATTCCAGTTGCCCTCGCCGCAGTGTTCCTGTTCGGCCGCGAAACCGATCGTTCCGCTCGCCTACAAATCATCGGCTTGCCCGCAACCAAGCGTGCCCAAGTCGAAGAACTGATGAAGCAAGTCGCTCCCGACGTGGAGTGGGTCGAAGCCGAAGAGGTCGGCAAGTTGCCTCTGACAATGATCGCGACGCCTCAGATTGGCGGGATCCGTCCGGAAAACCAGTCCGATCTGGACGCGGTAGTCAAGGAGCTGATCAGCCAACGCGTGCCGGAAACATTGTCGACGACGCCCGTCAAAATGTTGGGCGGCGTGTCACTGAAGGATGCCGCCAGCGACGAAAGCAAAACTCTGCTTCGCGCGGCAATGATTCGCTACATCGAAGGCGAAGACAACTTGGTCGCCCGGGACGAAAATCTGATTGATCGCCTTTGCGAAATCGGCAACGTTCCCAAAATTGAACGCAAGAAAATCACCGGCGACGAACTCGAAGAGATCCCCGGCAGCGATTTGGATCGAATCGATCCGTCGGAATTGGACCCTGAGAACCTGATTTATCTGATCCAGCGTGCTCAGCAAATTTCGGCCACTTCGATCGGCCGCCGGGCATCGCTCGCTTTGCTGGAAGCCGACACCGAATCAGTCGACGAAGGTCGCTACATCGGTGCCAAAATCATCGCCTATTCTTTCCTGATGCAGCGTGCGACGGAATCCGATGTGGCGGTCGACTACTTGGACAAAGCCAAGGCTTACGCTGAGGAACACAAACTGTCAGACGCGTCATTGTTGCTGGCGGAACTCGGGCTCCGGTTGCGTCGACAAGAGATCGACCTGTTCCAAAACGCCGTGCAAGCGATCGTTCAGAAACACAGCGACAATCCTGAGGTCATGGGCCGGTTGCAGCAAATCCTTGCTCAGCTCGGACTGATCAATCCCGACGGATCACCTCGCCAAGCTCCCGGCATGGGACCAGCCGCACAGGAACCCGCCGGTGGCGGACTATGGACACCGGATGGCGACGGTGGCGGGGCTGCCCCAGCGGGACCAGCGGGTGGCGAAGCATCTGGTGGCGGCAAGCTCTGGGTCCCCGGAATGGACTGATGCCGAACGAGACCAATGCGGCCGCGAATGGTCATTCGGCGGAAGATATCCGCTGGATGACCGAAGCCATCGAATTGGCATCTCAGGGCCGAGGCAAGGTTGAACCGAATCCTCCGGTCGGCTGCGTTTTGGTCCGAGATTCGGTCTGCATCGGTAAAGGATACCACCAACGATTCGGTGGCCCTCATGCCGAAGTCGAGGCATTGGCGGATTGCGATGACGCCACCGGAGCGACCGCGTACGTGTCTCTCGAGCCATGCTGTCATCATGGCAAAACGCCGCCTTGTGCGGACGCACTGATCCGAGCCAAAGTCGCTCGGGTTGTGGTTTCGGTCGTCGACCCATTTGCCGAGGTCGACGGGGGTGGAATTGAGAGACTTCGTTCCGCAGGCATCGAAGTGGTCACCGGCATCGCAAAAGAAGCCGGCGAAGAACTACTCGCGGCATATCTCAAACGCATCCGCACTGGGATGCCCTGGGTCATCGCAAAATGGGCGATGAGTTTGGACGGGCGGATTGCAACTCAAACCGGCGAGAGCAAATGGATCACTGGCCCCGCGTCTCGTGGCGCCGTCCATGAACTCCGTGCCAGCGTCGACGCCATTGCGGTAGGAATGGGCACAGTCATTGCCGACAACCCGTTGCTGACCGTTCGGTTGTCCGAGCTTGCAAAGGTCACAGCGGCCGACAAACCAAACACTGAGACTGAAACCAGCCCACTGGTTCGTTTGGTCTACTCCCGCTCGCGATTACCCGATCTGCAAAGCCAGCTTGTTCAGACTGCATCGCAGACGCCCACCTGGCTCATCGCGGGACCACAAATTGCCAACGCGGATCTCGCACGCTTGGCGGATCACGACGTCGAGACCTGGCAATGTGAATCCGCCGATCCAATCGAAATGGTTCGGCAGTCACTGCTTTGGCTGGGAAGCAAAGACAACCCGCGCGGGCTCGCAATGACCCATGTGATGGTTGAAGGCGGCAGTCAACTACTGGGCAGCTTTGCCGCCGCGGATCAGATTGATGAAGTACACGCCTTCATCGCTGGCAAATGCATCGGCGGACGATCAGCCCCCGGCCCACTCGGTGACCCTGGGATCAAAGCTTTGTCCGATGCGACGTCGCTGCGAATGAGCCGCGTGGACTCATTCGACAACGACGTGCGTTTGATCTATCGCCGATAGGTTTGGCCGATGGCAACTCAGTTGCCAAATCCGCCGCCACCTCCGCCGATTCCGCCGCCAGCACCACCACCGCCAATTCCACCGGCACCGCCTCCTGCAGCACCGCCACCGGCACCACCTCCAGCACCTGTATCGCCAGTAACGAAGTTGAAGGTCGTGACGTCACTGATCTGAGAAAACACTGGTGATGGACTGATTCGCACATAACGTCGATCAGCGGAGATAATTGCCAAGGTGGTCAATGAAGCACCCTCAGGCAACGTAGTAATAACCGGCATGTAACCGACGCCACCCTGTGGATTGAATCCATTGACACCGTTCACTCCGCCGGTTCCGATCGCACCGCCTGTTGCTCCTGGGATCAACGATGGATAATCGCTGAAGAACTCTTGCAGCAATTGGCGATTGTCACCAAGTGCATTGGCGGGTTGATTGTTCAGGCCACCACCGGCAGCTGGGCCAATGAACTGCCCAAGCATCTCGTGACCGACATTGCGTCCAAATTCAGCCAAATGCTCTACCTGAGCTTCGGCGAGCTTTTCTTCACGTTGACCTTCTTTGACCTCGAAGATCACCAATGCGTTTTGCTCCATCAATGGAATGTCCTGACGAATGAACTTTTGCTCAGGACGTCCCACATCAGTCAAAATCTCAACGGTGACTTTGCCGGTCGAAACGTTGCCCCAAATACGACGCAGCAACACGCGGTACTCGCCTGAAAAACCTTTAGGACACAAGTAAGTTTCCGATACCTGTCCGGTGGCATCATCGCCGGCACCTGGGTAGGCGTCGCCGAGCAATGTGCCGCCACTGGTGCTGTTAGGCGAATCCAATGAGCAAACCGTTCCCGATGGTTCTTCAACGGCCAAGTCAATGTCAGCATCGCCAGTCCAACTCACTCGCACAATCGCGTCATGAGACGCGGCACGACGAAGTGCTTCACTGAACTGCTTTGCTGACTCGCTGTCACCTTCGGCCAGCAACTCTTGATGAGTCGCACGGGCCAACAAACGAGCTTCTTCGACCAAGGGCTGGAACTTATCGCTCCAGGCCAAGGCCAAGACACCCTCGCAAGCCCAAGCCAAGTCGGCAGGTTGGTCCAAACGTTTTGCCAACCGAAGTCCCATCACGTAAGGTTCGCGACGGTCCACGTCAGTGGCCGAGATTTGACGGCACAGCTTCATCGCTGCGGCGAGCTGTCCCATGTCTTCCAAACGAGCTGCAACGTTCAGCAGATCTTCCGGTGTTTCGGCAAAGTCAGCAGCAGAAAGCAATGCCCGCTCGACTTCGGCATCGGGTGCATCGGTGGCCGCCAACGACAACGCGTAAGCCTGGTACATCCACGGTTGAATATGTCCGGCCGAGATGGCACCTGCGATGACCGCACGAATCTCATTGAAATGGTCCTTCGCGGCCGCTTTGTCACCGGCTTCTTCTGCTGCCGAAGCCTTCACGTTCAGCTGCGACACGGTGGCACGAACTCGACGATCCAAAATTGTTAGATCCCGAGCTGTTTCGACTTTCCAGCTGGCGAAATGCTCTGACCAGACCTGATCCAACGACTTTCCTTCTGGAATGTCGAGGCGGATCGCACGGTCGATATTTTCGACCACATCAGCATCGGATGACTTCGGGCTAGTCGTGGTTGCTGACGAACTGGCTTTGGAGCGGAGCGAAGCGTCATCAGGAACGACGAACATACCGCCGCCGCCTCCCATGCCGCCCATACCGCCGCCTCCCATGCCACCGCCCATGCCGCCGCCCATGCCGCCGCCCATGCCACCGCCCATGCCACCGCCCATGCCACCGCCCCTGCCACCGCCCCTGCCACCAAGGCTGACGATTGGCACGACCAAGTCACCAACGGGATAAACCTTGGTGACCAAGTTGTCTTCGGCTGCGGTCACGGTGGTGATGTTCAGAACTTCATCCTTGATCATGTAAGTCAAGTTCTGATCACGGAGCATCAATCGCAGGAACGATCGAAGCGAAACGTTTTCCAGCGAGATGTTCACTGGGATGTCCTCGGACAAACCTTCACCTTCCAAACTGAAGGTGTCGATTCGGATTGGAATTTGACGGTCTTCGCTGATGATTCGAATTGCATCGTTCAACGGTGTGTCGACAAAGGGATATGAGACCTCATCAGACAAACTCGCTTCGATGCGTTGTTCCGTTTCGCTGTCGCCAACCAACTCGATCGAACCGTAGCGTTCGATACGACGACGGCTGAGACGCTGCCAGGTCTCAGCTTCGGGGTAAACGATCGGTGGATCGTCGACGAAAGGAACCGCTGCCTTCAGCACCAACGAGAACGCGTCTACAAAGTTGCGTTGACGCAGTTCGCGATAACGACGGTCACGAGCGTACGTTTGCAATGCGAGCGTTTCATCGGTCACGTGACGTCCGAGAACACTGTCATCGGTGATCGTGTCACCAGCCAAGGCTGCCATTTCCAAAGAAACGCCACCATCGGCTTCGGTGTAGCGACCTTCGTCGATCAGAGCATTCATCTGTGACGACAGACGCTTCAAACGATCTTCACGTCGATAGGTTTCTTGCAGCAATCGAGCCGATGCGGTTGCACCCGCTGCGAGCTGCTCAAGGTTGGCTTCTTGCTCCAGGAAGTCGGCTTCACGAGCACTGGCAATCTGGATCGCCGAGCGAACTTGGCCGAGCAATTCACGACGCAATTGTGGATCGATATCAGGCGTCGTCTCGACACGCGAGAGAAGGCTTTTCAAACTGCCAGCGACACCGACAGGGTCCTGGCGAATCAAGCGACGTGCCTCACGCAATTGAGCGCGGACTTCGCCTCGCAGACGACCTTCTTCACGTGAACGAAGTTGTTCGAAACGACCCAACAAATCGCCACCGTCTTCTCGCAATTCGTTGTCGCCAACGACAGGCCCGAAGCCGCCATCGAACTGACCTCCGCCACCCATGGCTGCCCCGGGATTCACTGGAGCTGGGTTCACAGGAGCAGGATTCGCTGGTGCAACATCCGCGGGAGCACCGAAGACATCGTCGTCAGCACCAAAACCAGCGTCAGCTGCAGGAGCGGCGTCTACCGCCGGTGCTGCGGGAGCGGGAGTTTCTGCAGCAGGTGCTTCCGCGGCAGGAGCCTCCATTGCCGGTGCATCGTCAGCCGCGGCACCGAAGATATCGTCCCCAGCGGCGGGCTCTGCACCGAATGGGCTGTCCGAGGCCGCGTCACCGCCGCCACCAAAGATGTCGTCGAACGGGTTGTCGTCACCGTTCTGCAAGATCAATCGCTTGCCTTCGGGAGTCGCCATCTTCAAGACAGCCTTCGCCTCCGCATTGTTCGGGTCAGCTTGCAATGCTTCCAAAGCAACCGCACGAGCACCTCGCATGTTGCCTTGTTGCATCGCCATGGTGGCGGCGTTGGCCAACGATTCAGCACGTGCCGTCATCGCTTGAGCCGTTTGTCGCAGCATCGGCGAACCAGCGGTTGCCAACAACAATCCACGAGCGGTTTTGTGCTGTTCGATTAAACCGGTCAAGAAAGCAAAGTCGAGGTTGCCCGACTCCACGTTTGAGTTGGCTTTGATTTGGATGTCGCTGTTCAGCGTGCCACCGACCAAGTCGATCGACACTTCTTCAACGGACGACTTCAGTTGTCCCAGATAGATCGAATCGCGATCCAATCGCAGAGGCGGCAAACGGTTGCCGTGAACCCAGTCGATCTTCGCGTCCGATTTGATTTCTGAAATCCAGATCGGCGACATCACGGCCGCGTCAGCGACCAAATCAGCGATCTCGGCTGGCGTTGCGTCGGTCCCCACGACCCCCAGAACACCACCGGTTTGATTCGCCAAGACGCCCATCATTTCCACGTTCTTTGTCGGACCAATTGCGACCGAGTGAACCGCGATGTGATCGTTTCGCAATGCATCGATCAGGTTCTCAAAACGCGAAAGGTTTTGAGCCGCATCGATCGAAGCGGCATCGCCGATGTAAACGATCGAACGAGTTCGCGAGTCAGGACGACCGGTCAACGATGCCCGGACGGTGTCCAAAACCGAAACCAGGTTTGTGTTGCCCAGTGGCAATCGCGAAGTCAATTTCGCGGTCGCGGATGCCAAATTGCTGTCGCCAGGAGCAGCAAATCCACCGGTCAGCTCGTTCGCTTGCACGTCGGCGGCAAACAAAGCCACGCGTACGTCACGCTCGCTGACGGAATCCAATGCAGCACGAAGAGCTTTCAAAGCGTCTTCACGATAAGCTCCCACTTGGCTGGCCGACGTGTCGACGACGATGACGACGTCACCGGCGGACTGTCGTACCGCACGAAGCATGGCGTCCTCAGCACCAGGCTGGATCGAAGCTGCGATCGATTGAACGCCCTCGTCCGTGGTGTGAGCGACGACGCGAATGGTCGCTTCGGAGGAAACTGATTGGGAATCGGTCGCCGGCGGCGCTGCCGCCGATACCGCGGTCGCCATGACCGCCGACGTCAACAAGGCCGACAATTTGCAGCCAAAAGTGGAAAAGATCTTCATCGACAACTCAGAGAAGGAGTGGGGACCAGAGGAGAGATGCTGGGATGCGTCGGGTGGCAGGTTCATCGTGATTCTCGGCGAAAAGACGCGGGACGAGACGGCGAAAAGCCATGCGCAGACCACCCAGTCTATTTCTGGAAACTGCAATTTCCACGAAAAAACCGCTTCAAACGGCTGGTGACCCGCCAAGAATTCCGATTGTAGGGTGTAGCATTCTGCAACACTTGTTGCGAAACGCCGCAGCAGTCCGCCGCAATCGGGTTCTCAATGGCTTCGCAGGGATAGAAACGCGATTTCCGGGCCAAAATCACGAACGAAACAACCCTCGCAAGCGCAGCGAACAAACCAGCTCGTTCACATTCGCTCTGACAAGACTGCCTGCTCAGCGAGACCTCTCAGTCGAGCCCTCTCAGTTCAGCCCGTTCAGCAATCGCTCACGAGCCAACCGCAAACGCTCGGAAACCTCTGGCAAATCGCCTCCGACTGCGGTGAGGTGCCCCATTTTGCGTCCCGCTGGTGCCGCGTGCTTGCCATACAAATGCAACGCAACACCGGGAGTCTCCAAACACGCTTCCCAGTTGGGCGACGCTCCATTCGACTCAGCGGCCACCCAAATGTCACCCAGCAAATTCAACATGCTGGCCGCCGGAACGACCATCGATGTGTCGCCCAGCGGCAATCCACAGATCGCACGGACGTGCTGTTCAAACTGGCTGGTCGCACACGCTTCGATTGTCACATGCCCCGAATTGTGAGGCCGCGGCGCCACCTCGTTGACGATCAATTCGTCCTTCGTCACAAACAATTCCACGCACAACAGCCCCACCAACCCCAAATGCTCCGCCACCCGTTTCGCGATTTCGCGGGCTTGCGTTTGCATTTCAGGCGATACTTCGGCGGGAAGTTTTGTTTCATCCAGAATGTGATTTTGGTGATCGTTTTCAAAGACCGGAAAGGTCTCGACCCGCTCATCCAGCGTTCGAGCCACGATCACCGACGCTTCTCGCTCAAACGGAATCAACGCTTCGGCAACCCAAGGCGGTTGGCCATCGCCGCCGCTCTCGGCTCCGGCCCATTCGACGTTCGCAGCGTCATCCGGCGAGTTCAGACGATGCTGCCCTTTGCCGTCGTAGCCGCTTCGACAAGTCTTGACGATGATCGGCCAACCCAACTTCTCGCCAGCGGCAATCGCCGTTTCGCGATCGTGTACCGGTTCAAATCCGGCCACGGGAATCCCTGCTTCACGAAGCGTCGTTTTCTCGATCCAGCGATCTTGAGCCATCGCCAATACGGACGCATCGGGATAGGTCGGCGCGTGTTTGCTGCAGGCCGCGATCGTGTCGGCGGGAATGTTTTCAAACTCCAGCGTGATCACGTCGCAACGCTTTGCGAACGCTTCGATCGCCGAGTGATCCGTCAGTGGTCCGCACACGGTGAACGCAGCCACCTCGGCCGCCGGTTCGTCGCTACTGCCACAGAACACTCCGACGCGATATCCCATGCGAGCCGCCGCCATGGCAAACATGCGTCCCAGTTGTCCGCCGCCGACCATACCGATCGTGGCACCGGGCAGAATGACCTGCTTAGAGACGGCAGCTTGTTCCGTTTCGGATGCTTGGTTGCCACTCATGGAAGCTCTGCCGATGCGATCACGTCGTCACGCTGTTTTGCAACGAATGCTTCAAGACGACCGCGGAGTCCGTCGTCATGGGTCGCCAAAATACGAGCCGCCATCACGCCCGCATTCTTCGCTCCCGCCACACCGATCGACATTGTCGCGACCGGAATTCCGCCCGGCATCTGCACAATGGAAAGCAACGAATCCAATCCCTGCAAGGCTCGGCTCTGAATCGGCACGCCAATCACTGGCAAAACCGTTTCCGAAGCGACCATTCCCGGCAGATGTGCGGCACCACCGGCTCCCGCGATGATGACTTTCAATCCGCGATCCGCGGCCGATCGAGCGTACTCGAACATGCGTTCGGGCGTGCGGTGAGCGGAAACGACGGATCGCTCATGCTCGACACCGAGAAGATCCAGCATCTCGCAGGCCGCCGACATAGTGTCCCAATCATTGCGGCTGCCCATGATCACGCCAACACGAGGCACAGGCGAATCGGTCGCGGAATCGTCTTGGTCAGTCATCAGCTACTCTGAATACGAATCATCTGGAACAATGCGGTTGCGACAGTGCCATCCGGCTGGAAAGCGTTCCATCCTCAAGGACAAAACCGGCACCGAACACACCATCAATCTGCCACGGGTTATACCGCAACGACTCCCCGCGATGAATTGCCCCTCATCGAGCCTCCCCAATCCAGCAAACACGGCCCATTGACCGCCGGCGATCGTCTACCGTCCTCCACTTCCCGCAACCACGCATTCGCCTGAGTCGTCCATGACATCGCCGCCATTCGACCTGACGCCGTGGGACGACTTGGATCCCGAAGGACCGGCCCCCATTCGGCTGATGCATCACGACGCCCGATGGAAACAGGAATTCGAACAAACCCGAAGCAGCCTCCTGCAATCCTGCCAGGGTCACGTCACACAAATTGACCACGTGGGCAGCACCTCCATTTCCGGCTTGATCGCTCAACCGATCATCGATGTCGTTGCTCTCGTCACGGACCTTTCCAGCCTCGACGCAGCTTCTCTGCACATCGAAGGCCTCAACTATCGAGTCGTGGACACGCCTGTTTGGCTGGACCAATCACTGGTGTTGCAGAAGCCTCGCCACGGCGAGACCACCCACCGAGTCCTTTTGATGGTCCTGGGAAATCCCGCCCACGAACGAATGGTTCAAGTGCGGGATTACTTGCGAGCCAATCCCGAAGAAACGCTGCGATTCGAAAGCACCAAAGTCGACCGGTGGAAACAAAGCGGCGGCGATCCAGACCAATACGAACAAGACAAAGCGGCTGTCTTCTCAAAACTCGAAGACCAAATCTCTGGTCCTTAGCATCCCTGCAAAAGTCTTGCGGCACTGATTCTTTCGGCACTGACTTGGACTGCGCAGGTTTGCTCCACGACTTCGCCCCAACGGGGCAGCCCTATACCAGCCCCGGGTAACGCCCTGGGTGTTAGCGGAACCAAGATTGCAAAGCCTCCTAGCGGTTCTGGGAAGCCTTTCGTTGGGCCGCCCCAGTTCTGTCGTGGCGGAACCGAGGGCAACGCCTCAACAACTCACATGGTTTCGCCTAATCCTGCTATCCATCTGCCCTCTCATCAATCTGCTCGGCACCCCAGTTCCCTACAACCGTCGCAGCCCGTCTTCCGTCATCGCGTTGGGGATCTCGACTTCGACCGCGTCGATTCGTGCCATCGTTTCGTCATCGAGAATCATGTCATCGGCAACCAAAATCTCTTTCAATTGCTCAATCGATGTGGCACCCACAATCGTCGATGCGACAAAATCATGTTGCTTGCTCCACGCGACCGACAACGCCGTTCCCGTCGTGCCGATCGATTCAGCGATCTCGTGCATCCGAACCGCGGTTTCAATGGTGCGATCGTTGACGAAACGTTGAGCCATCGCCTTCTGTCGATCATTCCCCGTCTGCAGGTACTCCGAAAAACGACCTCCCGGTGGCGGTCCATTTTCGTACTTGCCCGTCAAGACTCCTCCGCCCAGCGGCGAGTACGGCAACAAACTCACGTTCTCTCGGCGGCAAACCTGAGCCAACTCGTTCTCGCAGCGGCGATTGATCAGGCTGAAATTATTCTGAACGGTTTGATACCGATCAACGCCGTGAATGTCGGCCGCCCAAAGACTCTTCATCAATCCCCATGATGTTTCATTGCTGCATCCGATCACACGAACTTTTCCGGTGCGGCGAAGATGAGTCAGCGATTCCAGGACTTCTTCGTAGGGCATCCCGTGATCGGGCCAGTGGATCTGATACAGATCGATGGTTTCCACACCCAAACGACGCAGTGAATCTTCACAGGCTCGGATAATTTGATGGCGGTCCAGCGTCGTCCGACCGTGCCGAACCGGCGGCGTGAACCATCCATGTCCGGGCCCCGTCACCTTGGTAGCGACCGTCACCAAATCCCGAGGTTTGGTTTTCAACCACCGACCAAAAATCTCTTCGGTGACGCCAAAGGTTTCGTCTTTTGGCGGGACCGGATAAATCTCCGCCGCGTCGAAGAAATTGATCCCAGCATCAAACGCGTGATCGCAAATCGCGTGGCTGGTTGACTCGTCACAGGAACTTCCAAACGTCATCGTTCCCATGCAAATGTCAGAAACGACAATTCCGCTGCTTCCTAAACGACGCTGTTGCACGACTGATCCACCGAGAAAATTGGGTTACACTGTTCGGTCTTTCGAAGGGTCTTTCTTCGACGGCGGAGGTTTTAGCTCAAACCGCATTGGAATCCCACCACATGCCCGTTCGTCGTCAAAACCCGCCTGCATGAGCTGCCATTGGCCGCTTCCCGCCTTTATCCTTGTCGTTTCCCGCCAAAATCCCGCCCCGCAAGAACCAAATCCGCATGATCTTCGCCCAAGAGCGTTCTCGCCCACCTGCCGCATCGCAGGTGCACCCCTCCTCTCGTCGCCTCACGTCAATTGGCATCTTCCTGACCGCACTCATGGTGTCGTTGCCCCTCACAACGATCACCGTCGCGGCGGAAGAAACCTACACATGGTCCGCCGACTCCAATCCCAAGGAAGGCGTTCCCAAAGGCACGGTTACCCAGCACGAGTTTTCGAACAGCAAAATCTTCGAAGGCACCCGGCGTCGGTACAGCGTCTATGTGCCGGCCCAATACGACGGGACCAAACCCGCCGCGTTAATGGTCTTCCAAGATGGGCACACGTTCGAAGGCCCCGGTGGCGACTTCCGCCTGCCCACCGTGTTTGACAACCTGATCGCCGCCGGCGACATGCCCATCACAATCGCCGTGATGGTGGACCCAGGCCACAAAGGTGAATTGCCACCCAAACGAGGATGGAAACCCACACCATCCAATCGAGCCTTCGAATACGACACGGTTTCAGGAGACTACGCCGAGTTCCTGCTGAACGAACTGCTTCCTGAAATTCAGGAACAATACAAAATCACCGACAACCCCGATCTGCGAGCCATCTGCGGCAACAGCTCTGGCGGAATCTGTGCGTTCTCGGTCGCTTGGTTCCGCCCCGACTCGTTTCGAAAAGTCATGTCGCACATCGGCAGCTTCGTCAACATTCGCGGTGGACATAACTACCCCGCCATGATTCGAAAATCGGCTCCCAAACCGATTCGAGTCTTCTTGCAAGATGGCAGCGGCGACCTGGACAACAGCCACGGCAACTGGCCCTTGGCCAACCAGCAAATGGCGGCCGCATTGGCTTTCCAAGAATACGATTACAAGTTTGTCTACGGAGAGGGCGGCCACAACGGAAAACACGGGGGCTCGATCTTCCCCGACTCGTTGCGTTGGCTGTGGCGCGGATGGAAAGAGTTGACGCCGTGACCGACCAAGACATCTCATTCGAAGTCAAATTTGTTCATCGCCTAAGACAGACCGACGACGTATCCCAAGGTGACTTTACTGTCTTGGAATCTGTCCTGCACGGCGAACAAAGTGACAGCTCCGCGCCGAAGGTTCTGTTCTGCTTGGACAGCAACCTCGAGGGCGGCGAATTTGCCACCGCGCTGATCAACCAGATGCGAACCAGCGATCGAATGCGGTTGGTTCGCGAACCGATGATCGTGCCCGGTGGTGAATCCTGCAAAAACTCCGAACACACACTTCGGGACCTGCTCGCCGCAATCAACTCACACGACCTGGATCGACGCAGCTACATCATCGTCGCCGGCGGCGGTGCTGTCCTGGACGCCGTTGGATTCGCTGCCGCCATCGCTCACCGGGGCGTGCGCCTGATCCGCTTGCCGTCGACCACGCTCGCGCAAGCTGACTCGGGTGTCGGTGTAAAGAACGCGATCAACTACTTCGAAAAGAAAAACTGGATCGGTAGCTTCGCCGTTCCATGGGCAGTCTTCAACGACACGGCGATCCTGCAAACACTTCCCGATCGCGACTTCCGATCTGGTTTAACCGAAGCCGTCAAAGTCGCCCTGCTGAAAGACGCGGCCTTCTTCGACTACCTCCGAAAATCCGCCAGCAAACTGCGCCGGCGCGTGGCCGATGTTTCCAAGGAAGCAATCGCACGCTCGTGCCAATTGCACCTCGAACACATCACCGCAGGAGGCGACCCGTTCGAAGCACTCGAAGCTCGCCCGCTCGACTTCGGACATTGGTCCGCCCACCGAATGGAACCGATGACCAACTACGCTCTTCGACACGGCGAAGCGGTTGGAATCGGAGTGGCTCTCGACACGTTGTACTCAGCCCGCAAATTCGGGTTCCCCACGCCGTTGGCTCATGCCGTCTGCCAAACCCTTGCTGACCTGGGCACGCCGCTCTGGTGCGACCAACTCGATACACCCGACGAAGTCCTGCGAGGCCTCGAAGAGTTCCGCCAACACCTTGGTGGTCGCTTGACCGTCACCATGCTGAAGAACCCCGGCGAGGCCATCAACGTGCACGAGATCGACCTTCCGGTCATGAAATCCTGCATCGACGAACTGCGTGATATTGCCAAACAACAACCCGTTTGACCAACAGCGACGAGACGACCATGAAAGCCCTGTCGATTGCCTTCCTGGTTCTGTTGGCCAACTTCACTCAGGCGAAAGAGCCAGCCGACGACGGCGGTCGTGCAGGCATTTCACCTCGCACCCCAGCGATCCTCTGTGCCGACCAAGCCGACAACCGCATCCGACTGGTCGATCCATGCGCGCAAGATGCTGATGATGCTGACCTCTGGACCTACCCAGCGTCCGAAGCCCCGCCAAGCGAATACATCCCGACGGATGCGAAACGAGTCGAAATCGACGGGGAGGTCTTCATCCTTGCCGCTTACCACGGACGCGTTCGACTGGTGCGTTTCCGAGATTCAAAGCTGATCAAAGACTACCCAAGCTACAGCAGTTGCCACTCCGCTGAACTCCTTCCAGATGGCTCGATCGCCACCGTCAACAGCAACCATGGCATGCTACGCCTGCATCACTCCGCCGATGACTTTGTCGACACGGAACTGCCCTACGCCCACGGTGTGACCTGGGACAAAAAACGCGAATGCCTGTGGGTTCTCGGCGACCGGCTTTATCGGTTTCGATACCGCGATCGGCAACTCTCGCTGGACCAGCAATACGACTTGCCGCAATCACCAACCGGTCATGATTTGTTCCCATTGCGAACGGCCCCCAAACTCTTGGTCAGCAACAACGACGCGTTGTATTTGTTTGACATCGAAACCGAAGCCTTCCAACTTTTGTCCGACCTCAAATGGATCAAAAGTGCTAGCCAAAGCGCCGATGGCTCCATCTGGATCAGCGACCCGCAAAGAACCGAAGTCGGCGCCAACTGGCAAAGCGACTCCATCATCCCCGTTCAGCCACCTGAATCCAAACAACGACACACCATCGCCGGATCGAAGTTCTACAAAGCCCGCTGGTGGCAACCCGTCGACTTCAGCTACTGAGGCAAGTGGCATAGGCTTCCAGCCTGTGATTGCACGGAACACAAGACAGAAACCTCACCATTTCAATCCGACACTTCTTCTCCTGTTGCGAAGCAAGTCGGAAAGAATCATCAAACACAACCAAGTGAGCCGTTTGGGCGTCGGCCTGGACTGCGAAACGTTTGCGAGCGACGCTCTGATAGCGGATGCAATTTTCCATCCGGCTTCTGTATGTCTTCATCCCTCCCGGGATAAAAACTTGCGCAACCACAGTGCGCCGCAACACCAAATGTTTTGCAGTCCAGCGTTCGCCTGGGTTGTACGCACGAGCAATAACGCTTCCCGAAACAATTCAAATGCCAAAAGACGCCTGTCTGATTGCCTAACTACCGCCCACGTTGGAAGAGGGCGGGAAGATGCACGGAATCAAGGAAGCGATGTTGCGAGCGTCGTCGATGCCGCGATGGTGCGAACCGGAAAACGTCAAACCGACGGAACGCAAAGCAGCAGGAACACCAAGTTTTTTGCGACGACCATTTGCTTTCGCAAACTCCGCCTTGAGGTTGATGTGGCGATCGCCAAACGGACAAGCGACCTTGTGTTGAATGCAGTCAGACTCGAATTGGGTGCGGTCGTAGTTGCCCCAAGAGCAGACCACGAACGGAGCGAAACCGTTCGCCCAATCGAGGAAGCTTGCCAATGCATCCGAGAACGACAGGGCGGAATCGACCTGTGATTGCGAGATGTTTGTGAGTTCGCGGCAAAATCTGGTCAATTTTGGATGAAGCACTGGCTGAATGAAGGTCTGAAACTCATCCAGCGGCTGGTGCGTCGACGAGCAAACCATCACAGCACCAATCTCAACGATCTCCATTTCCGTACGGGAAACGAGTTGTCGTCGCAACAGGTTGCTTCGAGGTCAACAACGAGAAAGCGTTCCATCATCAGCAACTTGCCAAAAGAAGCTTTACGACTCCGCCCCAAAACGAAGCGAGCGAGCCTGAATGTACAGCAATTGTACCAAGGTATTGATCGGCTCCCAAAAACCGCAGTCGAACCAATCGACCAAATGCAAACGAAGACGACCTGACCACGAGCCCGGGGCTATTGAAGCGATCGAAGTTGCCAACCGAAAGACAGCCTAACGACGCAACCGCATTCTCGCAGAAACACTTTGTTGTTCGACCAGTCAACAACGAAGCCACCATCGTGATCGGGATGAGTGCCCGATTAGCGACGATTAGTGTTCAGCGAAGCAAAGTCTCTTGGGAAAACTAACCCGAGTTAATCGCACACGGATGAACCCCGCAGACAACCCAAACTCGCGATACCGGCAGGTCGCCTAACGGAAGTTTTTTACAACACCGCCCAAAACGAAGCGAGCAATGTCTGAACTACGAAAGATTGTTTCAAGGCCAGCGCCGGTTACCAAAGAGCGAACGTGTGCCAAAGTCCAAACGTAAAAACCATGTTGGCGGTCACTGGAACTAGGTTTCGCCATGCCTCTCGATCGAGTGATGGCATCGGACATGTCGCAAGCTGTCACACGGCTTCCATTGTCGAAGCACGTAACACTGCCACAGGATTTGCATGTGACTCGCCATTTGGGGAGTCGATCCCATTGCACGCGCGTGCCAGCAGTCAGTCGCAGCCGAACACCGCAGAATGCGAGGTCATGGGTGATGTCGGCAAACAGCTCGCCGCAAGACGGACATGTGATTGGCTCGATGCGACGCGCTGCCGAGCCTTGGCCCCAGCGCTTGAGCGGGAAAACGACGGCGTAAAACGGTAAGCAAAATGTGACAATGATGATCTCGATGACGTTTCGGAGTACGGTCATGGAACGCCGGAATAACCAATCGGTTGTGTCCGCTACGGAAGGTTTTTACGACACCGCCACAAACGAAGCGAGCGATGTCCTAACTACCAGAAATTGTACCAAGGCCAGCCCGCGTCGCCAAACAAGGAAGGTGTGCCAAAGGCCTAGCGCAAAAACCATGTTGCACGCCCCCTGCTTCACATTGAACACTCGAACCAACCACTCTGATCAGAGGCAGCATGGAAGACGCCAAGAATTGCGATAAAATCGTCGCGGTTCTCGAACAGCAAGACATAGGGAAGACGATGAACTGTTGCCACACGCATGATCCCATGAACGCAGCCAAAAGACTCTGGGCGTTGCGACAGGGCAACTAGGCGATCGCGAAAAGCAGAACGGAAGCGATTACCTAGATCGACAGAGATGTCGTCGTAGTAGTCGGTCGCGAATTTCAAGTCATCGGCGACCGACGGGTGAAAACGCCGTTTCTTAGCCATCGACGCGACGCCAAAGTTCGTCCTCGTCAATTGCGACCGAGGGGTCAGCGTCAAGTTCGGCAGATCGCCGGGATGCCTCGCCGATTACGTCAGGCGGCACCATGATATGCTCAGGCGACGACGCGATCTCGTCCCACAATTGCGTTACGATTCGGAGCTTTTCGCTGACAGGAAGGGCGCTTAGTTCTGATGTGTTCATATCAGTAGTCTAACCGATTAGGTCGTGCACGGAAGGTTTTTACGACACCGCCCTGAACGAAGCGAACGATGTCTGGACTACGAGAGACTGTACCAACGGTGGGCCGCTTGGACAAACGACAGCGGTGTGCCGAAGGCCTAGCGTAAAAACTATGTGATGCGGCCAGCAACTACTGGACGCCGGGGAGGAGAGCAACGAAGTGGGCGAACGCTATCCCGCCGCCAACACAGAGCACCACCAACCGTCGAGCGGGCGAGAGAGAGGAACGCAATACCGCGACGATCAGCAAAATAGGGCAAGCGATGAAACCGAGCAGTCCGATCATGAGAAGGACTTCGAGGACCGGTTCCCACCGATTAGACCACACCCACATTGCGGAGTCGTGAGCCAATGCAATCGCAGTCAGCACGACGGCGGTCAGGTGTGCGTAGAGCGTGAAGCGGATGAAACGCGAACCACGTTCCGGGACCGAGGGGCCGACGTTGTCGTCGGGTGCTGAGGCTGGGATGCGGTATGGATCGGATTTCAATCGAGCGTAGGCCGCATAACGGAAGGTTCTTACGACACAGACCCTGATTTCAGGAAACGGCTTGAACTTAGAGAAAGTTTACCACCTCAGCGAGGTCCGAACAATAAACGAAGGTGTGCCGTAGGGCTAGCGTAAAAACCATGTTATGCGAACCTATGAAGCGGGCTGGGTGTCTCCATCCAAATACACCCGCAAGCAATCCGGCAAAGAACCCGCGATGACCGAACCAATCAGATTCTACAGTACTGCCGACGAATACGGTGAATTCTCCAACTTCGCGGGATTTCCGATCAAGATTGGCAAGAAGATGTGGCCAACGACGGAACACTATTTTCAGGCCATGAAGTTCAAGGACACATCGGAGCAAGAGAAAATCCGCAAGGCGAATTCGCCGATGCTGGCGGCACGCATGGGACGAGACCGAAAGCGCACGTTGAGGCGAGATTGGGAGTCAGCGAAGGTCAACGTGATGCGTGAAGCAGTATCGGCCAAGTTTACGCAACACGAGGAGCTGCGAGAGTTGTTGCTGGCAACAGGTGACGCGAAGATCATCGAGCACACAGCGAACGACGATTATTGGGGCGATGGTGGAGACGGAAAGGGGAAGAACATGTTGGGCCGAATCCTGATGGACGTCCGAGCGAAACTGCGTGAAGAACAAGACAACTAGGTTCGCATAACGGAAGGTTTTTACGACACCGCCCTGAACGAAGCGAACGATGTCTGAACTACGGAAATTGTACCAAGGCAAGCCCGCGTCGCCAAACAGGGAAGGTGTGCCGCAGGCCTAGCGTAAAAACCATGTTAGGCGGCAGATGAAGTGCGAGAACGGTCTCAATCCCAATAGTTGAAGATAATGTCTCCAATCCGAGACGGCTTCCAGTAGTTGAATTGTTCCATTTCGGCAGTTGCGAGCTTCGACAGCATTTCTGCGGTCGGTGGTTGAATAAGGGTTGCGACCGAAAGGATAGTGAAATCCGGATAGCCGGAGAAAGCGTGGGTCAGGTCGGAGTGGTCGCGGAATTCCGGCGGCGCACCAGCGTCAGTTTCGGATGCAAATGCAACCAATGGGTGAAAGCAATTGAGGAGTACGACGACACGATCGTCACCGATCTGGAGCAAAGCATCGGCGAAGTTGCATTCAACGTCAGGATTGCGACGTGGATTGTGAATCACGTCAGCGGAGATGTCACGTGCGACAGCATGGTAAACGGTACGAAAAGCGCGCAAGTCAACGACGGTAAGTCGCGGGGCCTTGTAGTGCTGAAATCCGGTCGTACCGTGTTGAAGTATCAACAGGTTCTGCCGCCTAACGGAAGGTTTTTACGACACCGCCCTGAACGAAGCGAACGATGTTTGAACTAAGGGAAATTGTACCAAGGTCATGGCCCGCTGCCAAAGAGCCAAGGTGTGCCGCAGGCCTAGCGTAAAAACCCTGTTGGCGGACACTACGCGCCGGGGCCATGTATCCACAGGAGCCCGGTCTCCGAAAACACGATGTCGTCGTCATCAACGAAGCGTGCGACCTCGACCCAAGTGTTCAATGCACCAACGTCAGGGCAAGAGCCGGTGTCAACATTTTCATCTGGGTTCTCAGCGTCGTACATGAATTCACGGAGCACGGAGCGGTCGCGAATTACGATCAGCTCACCGTACGAGATTGCGTCGTTGTAGCCAGCAAAGATGAATTCGCAGTCACCAGCGAAATCGAGCCATGATTGCGCAGAGCAAGCGCCGAGATGCCCGGACAGGTCCTCGAAAACCGTCCACCCGTCGTTGTGGTAGACGTATTTAGCGCCACCCAGCCAGTTGCCGTTGGAGTCAACGGATTTGGTGACGGCGTCCGACATACTGACTTCAGAGGGAGGCTCAAGTTCGTTCGGATTCACGAACTTCGAGAAGCGTTCCAATGCGTCAGCGAGCGGCAACCGAATGCGTGCGTAACTCGGGTTCATCTGTGTCCGCCAACGGAAGGTTTTTACGACACCGCCCTGAACGAAGCGAACGATGTTTGAACTACGAGAGATTGTACCAATGCCAGCCCGCGCGACCAACCGAGGAAAGTGTTCCGCAGGCCTAGCTTAAAAACCATGTTGAACGACGCCCAGCCAGCCTTTAAAGGCGAAGGACTGAGTCAGGGGAAATAGAGATGACTTGTTTCGGCATCGACGATAATGCCCTCTATTCCGGGCAATGCCTCGAGCACCTGTTCCGTTTCGATGGTAAGCACCTTTGCGATACGCCTCGGACGATTTGAATCGCGTAGAAACACGAGACAGATGGCTCGCTGCAACTCAGTGCATGATTCCCAATTGTCAATTAGCATTGAAAGCTGTTTCGTTTCGGGTTCAGTTGGAACCGGGAACTCTGAGGCGTTCATGGGACGTAACGTGTCGGCCAACGGAAGGTTTTTACGACACCGCCCTAAACGAAGCGAACGATGCCTGAACTACGAAAGATCCTGCCAGTAGAGGGCGGCTTGAACAAACGACAGCGGTGTGCCGAAGGCCCTTGCGTAAAAACCATGTTGTTCGGCACTGCCCCGCGAGAAGATTCAGATTACACTCGAAAGGTTCAATGAGTCCGTAGCAAGCAGGGCATTCAATGCTACAATCCATGTCTGCCAGCAAAAACGCGAGTTCGGGGAACCCACGACACGCCGCAAGCGCGGACATCATGCGGCGCAGTTCAGAAGCGGTGTTTTCGGTTTCTTTTGTGTGCGGTAGCGAAGCGGCGATGAGCGGAACGGCCTCGTTCACGGCGGAATCATAAGAAGATGTCAAATAGTCGGGTATCGCGTCCGCATCGGGAAGATGGCGGCAGGCGACCGAATAACCGATGAAGCACAGGAGATCATGCCGATCGCGGTTGCCTGAAGGCAGTGGCGTCAGCAGCGCAACCAAATGTGGGATGGTCGCGTAAGTTGCCGTGTAAACGGAGCTTTGGTGGCAGAGTGCGCTCCAGTAGTCGAACGATTTCAATGAGGCGTGCAGGTCGCCATCACGAGCGTGGAGACGGCGTAACCAATCGACAGTGTCAGAGCAGTCGCCGTATGCGTGGCGAAGTGTAGTCCAGCGATCATCGTCGAGTGAAATCATACGCTTGTGACGGACAACGGAAGGTTTTTACGACACCGCCCTGAACGAAGCGAACGATGTCTGAACTGCGATACATTCTACCTTGGCAAGCCCGCGTCGCCAAACAGGGAAGGTGTGCCGCAGGCCTCAGCGTAAAAACCATGTTGTCGGGCGTGAACGACGCACGAGCTAGCCATGTCGATAGACAATTAAGAAGTAGCACCCGTCCGCGAGTTGTTGTGCCAGTCATGTCCACAGTGCAAGCATTGCTGCGCGAGTGGTGTTCGCACCACACGACGACATTGCGGGCAACGGTTGAAAATCAGCTCGGAACCGTGATCACGCACTACACGATCCCTTATGTGTATGTGAAGTTGTTCGGGCCCAAGTTTGATTAGCGCAACGGCATTCGGGTCAACGGGGAGTTCGCGAGGCTCTTTCGCGTGTCCGGGGAAAAGCAGCCACTGACGGGCTTGAGATTCCGCTGGCGAAACCAGATCAGGATAGAATTCGATGATGTATTCCGCGACTTCGTCAAACATCTTCGTCCCGACAACGGAAGGTTTTTACGACACCGCTCTGAACGAAGCGAACGATGCCTGAACTACGGAAGATTCTACCACCGGAGAGCGGCTTGAACAAACGACAGCGGTGTGCCGAAGGCCCCAGCGTAAACACCATGTTGTGTGCCACGGGTCACCACGAAACGGCATCCACTATCGTATCGGCTAGCCTATCACGATCTGGGGCACCACCCACGAATTTAGAGTGATAAAACGAGCCACGACCAAAGGAATTATCATCGAACACGCAGTCCGTGAAGGTGCAATTGGTAAGGTGTGCGGATTTGAGATTGCACCCGGTAAAGTCGCAGTTTGTGAATGCGGACTGCTCCGCTACGGCGTTGGTGAGATTGGAGCGCGAGAAATCAACGTCGATAAACGGGCCACCGAGTTTGGCGTCACGCAAGCTGGAGTTAGCGAACGAACAATGGGTGAATTGCGAGTGAAGGTTGGTATTGAACTTGGTCTGGCGAAAAAGGCAGTCCTCGAAGGTGGAGTAACCGCCGAATTGGCCGAAACCCTCAAAGGTTGCGGCGTCAAAGCAAACACGTGAGACGGAGTAGTAGTTCAGCTGTGCCACGAGAGATATACCACGGAGGTCAACGTACGAATTGCCGCCGATGTCGAGCGAGTTGGCAAGCGATGTAGCGTCGAGTTCAACGCGTTGATTGGGGCGTTTAGACGCCCATTTGCACAACGTTGCGCGGATGGCGTCGAGCGCCTCGTCGTCCCAGCGGTCGCGAAGATCACGCAATTCGGTTCGCGACAGTTTCATACGCTAGTGGCACACAACGGAAGGTTTTTACGACACCGCACTAAACGAAGCGAACGATGTCTGAACAATTTGAGATTCTACCACCAGAGGGAGGCTTGAACAAACGACAGCGGTGTGCCGTAGGCCTAGCGTAAAGCCCATGTTGTGTGCCACTACGCGCTGTGGACGAGTGTTGTCAATTTGGCATCGAGTTTCACAATGTAATTGCGACCGTACGATCGGTTCTCAAGGCCAGTAATAAGTGTATCAGGAATATCGTGTTCGTAGTCGGACGAGCAAGAAGCGGCAGCCAATGCGATTGTTGCAACAGTGTCGACGTCACCACCGAAGTTGATGCAGTCCATTAAGAGTTCTGCAAGTGATGTATTCCGAGAAACAGCAGTGATCGCAGCCGACACACTCATCCAGCCCTTGCTCCCAACCTTGTCGTCATACGGTCGAGACCAGTTGCCATCGGCATTTGCATTGACCCAATGTGGGAGTTTTTGACGCGAACCATAGCCATAGGTAAAGTAGTGGACCATCAAAGCAGCAGCAGTTGCAGAATTGATCCCACCATCTGAGTTGTGCGTGACTGAAGCCTGAATTCGGGCGTAGTTTTTCACCGTTTTGATGTCAGGTAGCAGTCCAATTGCCGAAGCACGCATTGCCGCGCCGCTCTTGTCAGAGTTTGAGCGGATTCGGGCAAGGAAACTATCCGCCGATTTCGTTTCACACAAGAATTGGTAAAAGCCTCTGGCATAACCACCCCGGGGATCTCGGTGAAAGCAAGTCACGAAGGATTCAGCGACGTTGTATCGCGTGAATTCGCCGCCAGAAACAAGAAGCTCGGCAATGGCAATCGACATTTGGGTTTCGTCCGTGTACATGCCGGGCTTGGTGTCGCGATGACGTGGGTGCTGGACGTATGCAAGTTTGTCGACGCTGTGAATACCTTTGTGCTTGACGTACTCGTATCCCGCTCCGAATGCGTCTCCTATGGCGGCTTCAAGTAGCATTTGACGTGTTGTTTATGGAGCGTTTCTAGTTTCGGCCTGAAGTCAGAAACGACACTGATCTGGTAAGAAGGTTCGCGCCAGGCTCTGAGTGGCACACAACGGAAGGTTTTTACGACACCGCCCTAAACGAAGCGAACGATGCCTGAACTACGAGAGATTGTACCAACGCCAGCCCGCGTGACCAACCAAGGAAGGTGTGCCGAAGGCCTAGCGTAAAAACCATGTTAGCGGACGCGGGCCATGCGGTTAAAGCTCGAACCATTGAATAGATTGCGGCATTTGTCCGGACGCTGCGAATTCGAGGATCGCTTGAATTGCGGTATCCGCGTCCACCAAGGCTGAAGCGGGCATGTCGATTGCACCCGCCTCAGCACCATCGGTGTTGAGGAAGTGGACTTCGTCGGGGCAGCCGTTGGGAGTCATGTCAGTTGGCTGAAATCCGGGGTGACCATCGGTGGCGAAGTAGTGAACGTACGCAATGTCGCCGTTGAAGTGGGCGGAGATGTATGGCATGGCATCATCGCCGGAGACGTGGAACGCACCATAAGCGTCACGCCGGTCGCCACGCAGGCGTTCCGCCAGTTGCGAAGTGTCGTCGGTCTCGAACGATCCAGAAAGGTCGTGAATCTTCATCGACTAGCGTCCGCTAACGGAAGGTTTTTACGACACCGCCCTAAACGA